>JADHED010000144.1_pt1 | contig 99072 bp, 93 predicted proteins | sample 8952041 | NCBI WGS metagenome assembly JADHED01 (sample SAMN16124423, study PRJNA663239) | bioreactor sludge metagenome | isolation source: sludge (control) | place: India:Bengaluru | collected 2018-09-08
CGAGCGCTATCAGCAGATCACCTCGCTGCTGCCTGCCGCCAAAACCGGCAAAACCAGAAAACCCAAAACAAAACCGGCGCAGGCCGAAGCCTGACGCCGGTTCTATCTATTCCAATTCAATCGCTGAAGTTTACGCTGTTGGTTCGTTTCCCTCATCCGGAGAAATGGGGTCTCAGGTGGGTGCTCCTTGATGCGCCGATTGGTTACGTTGATTCATGCTGCAAGTAGCGTTTGGTTGTACGTGGTTTTGTGGTGTTTTGTGGTTGTTTGTGGGCTTAAGTGTAGATATGTGTAGATTTATGAATTGCCTAGTTGATTGTTTTTTATAAATAATGTAAAAGTTATTTGTAATTAATTTATGCGGGGTTTGTAATTCCATGCCGCCTGTCTTTGTAGATTTTCCGTTGCGGGTCGTTACACCCGAGTTCACGTCTCCGTTGACCGATGTGGTGATGGAACTTGAGCATTTGCGCCGTCTGCAACTATCAGGCGATACACCGTCGGCGGTGTTTTTTCAACTCAAGACGATTTTTCACATGCTGGAAAGCCTGGGTTCGGCGCGTATCGAGGGCAACCACACTACGTTGGCTGATTACGTCGAAAGCAAGATCGATGCGTCCGCTGCACCTGCTGAAAATATTCTTGAGATGGAGAATATCGAGCGTGCGATGAATTATGTCGAGGAGGCTGTGCAGGTTGGCGGAACGATTACCGAGCAACTGATTCGCGAGTTGCATCAGATGGCGGTGAACGGGTTGGACCGCGAGGGTGATAAAACGCCGGGTCGCTATCGTGGTGGCAATGTGAAGATTGCCGGCGCTAATCATTTGCCGCCGGATGTGGTGACAGTACCGGGATATATGCAGGAGTTGGTCGAGTTTATCAATCGTGCCGATGCGCACAAATATGATTTGCTGAAGATGGCGCTGGCTCACCATCGTTTTTGCTGGATACACCCGTTTGGCAATGGCAATGGTCGTGTGGTGCGTCTGCTGAGCTACGCGATGATGATCAAGTACGGTTTTAATGTGCAGACCGGCGGCCGGGTACTCAATCCAACCGCTGTTTTCTGCAATGATCGCGATGCTTATTATGCGATGTTGTCTGGCGCTGATAGCGGCACGGATATTGGACTGGAGGCTTGGTGCCTGTATGTGTTGAGCGGTATCCGTGATGAGTTGCAGAAAGTGGATAAGCTCACACGATATGCGTATTTGAAAGAAAAGATTCTTGAGCCGGCCTTGGCACATTCCAAATCCAGAAAGCTCATCACCGCACAGGAGCAGACAGTGCTCAAGATGGCGATAGACAGGCGGGAATTCAAATCGGCAGATTTGGATGGAGTACTACCGGGGCTGACCATTCGCCAGCGCACCTATCAGCTTTCCCGATTGCTGGATGCTCAAATGATTCGCCCGGTACGTAAGGGTGCACGTAGCTATACCATCAATTTCACCAATAGCTACCTATTGCGTGGCGTGATTCAGGCCTTGGAGGGAGAAGGTTTTATTCCGCCGCTAGTAAAGTCTGCGGGCTAATTTTGTATTCAAATACAATTTAAATTATTGATTTATTTTAACAAAAACGAAGATATTCAAATAAGCTCAAAGGATTTGAGCTTATTGATCGCCTGCCGCTACTTTGAGGACCTGGCTGGCTGCAACACTGGTGAAATAACGGCGTAGTTGATAAGCGCCGTTATTCTTCAGAGGGTATTTTGAGGCTGCATCTGCGGCCTTTTTGTTGCCTTCTGTCAGGCCGTTGGGTCGCCAGATTTCACCTTGTCCATCCATTGTTCGATGGGGATGACGCCGGCCTCCTTGGCTCTTTCTGCATCTGCAGGGGGCAGCACGTCCTGCACGATGTCGGTCTGCTTCCAGCCGGCCAGCGGGGTTTCACATTCCGCTTGCGGCACGTAGCGCGAGGTTTCCAGCTTCTGGTAGCGGTGGATGTAGCGCGGGCAGTTCTGCCACATTTCGGAGAGGTTGACGCGCACCAGCATGTCGGCGCCCGGGAATTGCTCCAGCAGCGGGTCTCCGCGCGAGACGGTGGCGGTGCCTTGCACGCGGATGCGGTGCGGTTTTTCGAACGAGATGAAGAGCAGGCCGACTTCGCTGTTTTGCGCGATGTTGCCTACGGACATGTACATGCCGTTGCCGTCGTAGTTGGGGAATACCAGGGTCCGGCTGTCGATCACCTTGACCAGGCCGACGTCGCCGCCCTTGTAGGAGACGGTGGGGCGGCCGTTGTGGTCCACCGAGGCGAGGAAGAACATGTCCTGCGCTTCGATGAAAGCTTTGGTTTCGTCGTCGAATTCGGTGACGCAGGCGATCTCCTCGATGCGATCTGCCAGTTTGCGGGTGCCGAAGGCGTCCTGCAGCTCGCGGTGTTGGGGTCCGAATAGTCGGCTCATATATCTTTTTCTCCAATTGAACGAACCTTGAAGGACCGTACAGGCGATTTTTCGATGCAAGCGCCTGGCCGGTCTTTCGTGGTTTCTTGATGTTAAAACGGGCGGTCTATGCCGCCCGGGGTCGTTGCAGTATAAGTCAAAACGGCGGCGCTGTCGGCCGGCCGCCGTTCGCTGTTGGTTGCGGTGCCTCAGGCCGGGCCGTTGCGCACCATGCTCATGATGCTGCCGGCATCCAGCGTGCTTGCCTTTTGCTGGATCTGCGGCAGGTATTGTTGCTGCAGGTTCTTGGCCGGGCCGAGCAGGTTCTGGAAGGTATCGCGCAGCACGGCGGTATCCATCTGGCGGCCGCCGGCGTAATAGCGTTTCGCCAGCTGGCCGAGCGCGTAGGTGGTGGCGAAGGAGAAGGCCATGCCCGTGGCGGCGCGGCCGATGCCCTTGCCCATGCCGCCGGCGATCTGGCCGAGCAGGCCGCCGATCAGTTTGCGGCCGAACTGTTCCAGATATTGCGAGGTCATGCCGACGCCGGCCGTAGTGAGGAATTCGGTGATGTGGCCCTTGTCCAGCTGGTAGCCGTGCGCCTTGCCGATCTCGAATACCATCTTGATCTGCAGCGGGATGATAGCCATCGACGCCCAGGATTGCGGCAACAGTTCCAGCGCGCCGTTGAGGATGGAATAGTTGAGGATGGATTTGTCGAGCTGCGCTTCCGGCACGTTAGGGATGTTGGCGACCACGGCGCCGGCTGCTGCGGCTGTCGCTGCAGTTGCTGCCGTTTGTGTGGAATATGCTGGCGTGGCAGTCGCCTGTGCCGTCGCGGCAGACGGGCTTGACGGCTCGACGGCGGCCAGCACATGGGCGGCTTCGGCTACCTGTTCTGATTCCGCGTCATCCAGCCCGAGGCTGGTTTTCAGGTTCTGCAGGAAGCGGCGTTCGTCCTCGGTCATGACGCCGTCCGCCTCGCAGACGCAGACCGCCATCTCGTAAGCGAGCAACTTGTGGCTGTGCTCGTGGATGCGGCTTGCGGCAGCGGCGAGGTCGGTGCGCTTCAGCAGCACGTCCTGGTAGAGCTGGGCGAGGTCGAACTCGTTCTCCTGGCTCTGCAGCGATTCCATGATCTTGCGGATCTGTTCGCGCTCGGCTTCGGCCTTCTTGCCATCGGCGAAGGAGGCGAGCAGGGCGACGCTGAGAATGGCCTGATTGGTGTCTTGCATGGTGTTTTCCTGTTGTCGGTATGGTGGGATTATCGTTCGTTCGAGTGATTGCCTGTCGTGGAGTTCCGCGGCCGCGCGGCGACAACCGGCCATGAAAGCAGGTTAGAATGCAGGCAGTACCCAACACTCTGGATGATGCATGAAAATCACGTTCCTCGGGGCCACCGGCACGGTCACCGGCTCCAAATATCTGGTTTCCACCGAAAATCGCAAGGTCATGGTCGATTGCGGCCTGTTCCAGGGCCTGAAGCAGCTGCGTCTGAAGAACTGGAAGCCGCTGCCGATCGACCCGGCCAGCATTGACGCCGTGGTGCTGACCCACGCCCACATCGACCACACCGGCTATCTGCCGCTGCTGGTGAAAAACGGTTTCAGCGGCAAGGTCTATTGCAGCGAGGCGACCCAGGCGTTGTGCGAGATATTGCTGCCGGACTCGGCCTATCTGCAGGAGGAGGAAGCACGCTACGCCAATATGCGCGGCTACTCCAAGCATAACCCGGCCTTGCCGCTCTACACGCAGGAAGACGCCGAACGCGCGTTGGAGTTGCTGCAGCCGGTGCGTTTCGGCGAGGAGGTGGAGATCACCGAAGGCGTGCATATCCGCTTGTCACCGGCAGGCCACATCCTCGGCGCGGCCATGGTCATGCTGAAGGCCGAAGGCAAATCCATCCTGTTCTCCGGCGATATCGGCCGGCCGAACGACCCCTTGATGTTGCCGCCCGCGATTGTCCGCCAGGCCGATTATCTGGTGCTGGAATCGACCTACGGCGACCGCCTGCACGACAAGCAGGACCCCGAGATCAAGCTGGCCGAGATCATTAATCGCACCTACGAGCGGGGTGGGGTGCTGGTGGTGCCGGTATTCGCCGTCGGCCGCGCGCAGGAGCTGTTGTACTACATCCAGAAACTGAAGGACGAGCGGCTGATCCCCGATATTTCGGTCTATCTCAACAGTCCGATGGCGGTCGATGCCACGGCGATCTTCATGCATCACTGCGACCTGCACAAGCTCTCGCCCGAGCAGTGCAAGATGGTGGCGAACAGCGCGCGCATGGTGAACAGCGTGGAGGAGTCGCAATCGCTCAACACCATCGGCCACCCGGTCATCATCCTGTCGGCCAGCGGCATGGCGTCGGGCGGGCGCGTGGTGCATCACATCAAGGCGTTCGGGCCGGACCCGCGCAACACCATTCTGTTCGCCGGTTACCAGGCGGTGGGTACGCGCGGCGCGGCGATGCTGGACGGCGCAGAGAGCGTGAAGATTCACGGCGAGTATGTGCCGATCAACGCCGAGGTCGATCAGATATCCAACCTGTCGGCGCACGCCGATTACAGCGAGATCATGGAGTGGCTGCATCACTTCGAGAAGCCGCCTCTCAACACCTTCATCGTGCACGGTGAGCCGGTGGCGGCCGACGCCATGCGCCATCACATCGAGGAAAGCCTGCGCTGGGAAGTGACCGTGCCGGATTATCTGGAAACGGTCGAGCTTTAAGGCGGGCGATGGCAGCGATACAGCTTTTACCGGACCAGCTGATCAGCCAGATCGCGGCCGGCGAGGTGGTTGAAAGGCCGGCTTCCGCCCTGAAGGAACTGCTGGAGAACAGCCTCGATGCCGGCAGCAGCGAGGTCACCGTGTCGCTGCTGCAGGGCGGCGTCAAGCAGTTGCGCATCGCCGATAACGGGCAGGGCATCGCGCAGGATGATCTGGCACTGGCCTTGACCCGCCATGCCACCAGCAAGATACGCACGCTGGAAGATCTGGAAGCCGTCGGTAGCCTCGGCTTTCGCGGCGAGGCGCTGGCCAGCATCGCCTCGGTGTCGCGCACGCAGATCATCAGCCGTTCCGCCGCGGGCAAGCACGCCTGGCGCATCAGCTCGGAAGGCAGCGCCATTTCCGCCATCGAGCCTGCGGCGCTGGACGCCGGCACCATCGTTGAAGTCTCCGACCTCTATTTCAATACGCCGGCAAGGCGCAAGTTCCTGAAAACCGAGGCGACCGAATTCGGCCATTGCGAGGCGGCGTTCACGCGCGTGGCTTTGTCGCGGCCGGATGTCACGTTCACGTTGCAGCACAACGGCCGCGTGCTTAGCCGTTTTGCCGCCGGTGAACCGCAACGGCGCTTCGACGAGGTGCTGGGCCGCGAATTCACCGGCGAATCGTTCAACGTCGACGAATCGGCAGCCGGACTGCGCTTGTGGGGCGTCGCTGCCAGGCCGACCTTCAGCCGCAACAGCCGCGATACGCAGTATGTCTACGTCAACGGCCGTTTCGTGCGCGACAAGCTGATCGCGCATGCCATCCGTCAGGCTTATCAGGACGTGCTGCACCACGAGCGGCATCCGGCCTTTGTGCTGTTTCTGGAACTCGACCCCAACCTGGTAGACGTCAACGTGCATCCGAGCAAGACCGAAGTGCGCTTCCGCGACGGGCAGGCCGTGCATCGCTTCATATTCCATGCGCTGCACAAGGCGCTGGCCGTGCCGACCGGGCAATCCGCCGCCGTGACGGCGCAACAGGCGCCTTTCAATCCGTTCGCCGGTCAGCCGGCAATGTCACAGCCAGGTAATCCAAGCTATCCCAGCTACCAGACCGGCATGGATTTGCGCGCCGCTGAATCCGGCAGTTTTTACGAAACACTTTATGGCGGCATCAGGCCATCGACTGACGCGCCCGGCATTCAAACGCAGACGCAGGCCCAAGCCCAAGCCGCCGCTACAGAACAAGTTGGCGAGGATTATCCGCTCGGCTTCGCGCTCGGCCAGTTGCACGGCATCTACATCCTGGCGCAGAACCGGCAGGGCATGGTGGTGGTGGATATGCACGCCGCGCACGAACGCATCATGTACGAGCGCCTGAAAACCGCGCTCGATCAGGACATCGTGCCCATGCAGCCCTTGCTCTTGCCGGTCAGCTTCAATGCCGACCGGCTCGAGGTGGCAGCCGTGCAAGAACAGTTGGCGCAGGTGGATAACAGCCTGCAGCAACTCGGCTTCGATATCGCCGTGCTGTCGCCGACCACGCTGGCGGTGCGCGGCATCCCCGCTATGCTGCAGGGTGCCGATGCCGTGGCGCTGGCGCGCGATGTGCTGCGCGATCTGCGCGAGTACGGCGCAAGCCGCGCGCTGCTGGAACGCCGCAACGAACTGCTCGGCACCATGGCCTGCCACGCCGCCGTGCGCGCCAACCGCATCCTGACCATCCCCGAGATGAACGCACTGCTGCGCGACATGGAAGCCACCGAGCGCTCCGGTCAGTGCAACCACGGTCGCCCGACCTGGTTCCAGGTGACGATGGCGGAGCTGGACAAGATGTTCATGCGGGGTGCTGCAGCGTCTGCCGGTAGAACTCATCAGCGTCGATTCGGCGCTGGTCTACCGCGACATGGATATCGGCACGGCCAAGCCGGACGCCGTCACGCTCGAACTGGCGCCACATCACCTGATCGACGTCATAGCCCCGACCGAAGCCTATTCCGCCGCGCAATTCCGTGCCGACGCCCTGCGTTTGATGGCGGACATCACGGCACGCGGCAAGATTCCGCTGTTGGTGGGCGGCACCATGCTCTATTTCAAGGCCCTGCAGGGGGGGCTGGGCGAGTTGCCGCAGGCCGACCCGGCCGTGCGCGCCCGGCTCGATGCGGAGGCGCTTGCAATCGGCTGGCCCGCCATGCATTCCAAACTGGCGAAGATCGACCCTGAAACCGCCGCGCGGTTGATGACGACGGATTCGCAGCGCATCCAGCGCGCGCTGGAGGTGTGCGAGCTTTCCGGCAAGACCATGACGCAGCTATTCACCGAACAGGCCGCGACAGCCTTGCCTTACCGCTTGTTGAAGCTGGCGCTGGTGCCTTCCGACCGTAGCGTGCTTCATCAGCGCATCGCATTACGCTTTGAGCAGATGCTGCAGGCCGGCCTGATTGACGAGGTGAAGGCGCTACGCGCGAAATATCCGGCATTGACTGCCGACCTGCCCAGCATGCGTTGCGTCGGTTATCGCCAGGCTTGGCAGTATCTGGACGGTGAATTCGGTCTGGATGAACTGCGCGAGAAGGGAGTTGCCGCCACCCGGCAGCTGGCGAAACGCCAGTTGACCTGGTTGCGCGGCATGGAAGATACGGTGGAATTCGACTGCCTGGATGAAGCAGTCAACGAGAAGTTATTTCAATATATAAATCAGTTTATTAAACAAACTATTTAATAAACTGATTTAATTTGAGTTAAGCTCAAACCTTGAGCTTAACTCTTTCTTAGATCTTGCCGTCCAGCCCCATCTGGAAGTACTTGTGCACGATCTTTTCCTGATTCTCCAATAACCAGTCGATGCTCGGCTCATTGTTCATCGCCTTCTTGATGGCGAGCGCGGTGGCCTTACGGTGGATGTCGAACAGGATCTGGTGATCGAGGTCGTCCTGCTCGGCGACGATGGGGTTGAGCCAGACCGAGACGATGATGCCGAGGTCGTTGGCCTTCTCTTTGGGAATGTCGCCGGCACGCACGGCATCCAGCACGCCGTTGGCGATGGCGCCTTGCACGGTGCCCATCAGGATGTTGGTATAGCGCGTATCCTTGACCGTGACCTTGCTGACCATGATGGTGGCGGGGCGCACCATGATGTCGGTGTTCATGATGGCCAGCACGCGGGTGTGGCCCTTGACCTGATCGCCCAGGAGGTTGGCGAAGGCAGTGCCCATGGGCCCGTTCATTTCGCCGATGGCGACTTCCGGTTCGGCCGCGGTACCGGCAGGGCCGCCTGCGACCAAAGCTTCGCCTACGCGCATGATGATGCGTTCACTCATGTTGCTACTCCTTTTGCGGATTGAAAAACTTGGGTTGAACTACTAATTGAAAAACGCTGATTAAAAGTTAAAGCGCCGTGCCATCCGTTGGCACGGCGGAGAAAACAACAGTTACAGGCTGAGAATGCGCTCGGCCGCTTCCTTGCATTCTTCCAGAGAGGCAACCAGCGCCAGCCGGACAAAGTTCCGGCCCGGATTGACGCCGTGCGCCTCGCGCGCGAGGTAGCTGCCGGGCAGTACGGTCACGTGCTTCTCGCGGTAAAGCCTGAGCGCGAATTCGGTATCCGGCATGTCGGTGCGCGCCCACAGGTAGAAGGCGCCGTCCGGCAGTTCGACATCGAGCCGCTGCTTGATCAGTGGCGTCACCGCCTTGAATTTCGCATCGTAGAGACGACGGTTCTCGATGACATGTGCCTCGTCGTTCCACGCCGCGATGCTGGCGTGCTGCACGGCCGGGTTCATGGCGCAGCCGTGATAGGTGCGGTAGAGCAGGAATTTCTCCAGGATCTTTGCGTCGCCGGCGACGAAGCCCGAGCGCATGCCCGGCACGTTGGAACGCTTGGATAGCGAGCTGAACACCACCAGCCGCGTAAAATCGCGCCCCAGCTTGTGCGCGGCTTCCAGCGCGCCCAGCGGCGGCTGCGTTTCATCGAAATAGATCTCCGAATAGCATTCATCGGCGGCGATGACGAAGCCGTAGCGGTCGGACAGTTCGAACACCTGCTTCCATTGCTCCAGCGACATGATCTTGCCGGTAGGGTTGCCGGGCGAGCACAGATAGACCAGCTGCGTGCGCTGCAGCACGGATTCCGGCACGCTGTCGAAATCCATGACGAAGTCGTTTTCCGGCAGGTTATTGAGGAAGTAGGGCTCGGCGCCGGCGAGGAAGGCTGCGCCTTCATAGATCTGATAGAACGGGTTGGGCGAGATGACCACAGGCGCCGGGCGGCTGTCGTCGATGACTGCCTGGGCGAAGGCGAACAGCGCTTCGCGGCTGCCGTTGACCGGCACGATCTCTTTCTCTGCATCCGGCGTCGGGATGTTGTAGCGTCGTGCCAGCCAGCCGGAAATCGCCTGACGCAACGCAGGAATGCCGGCAGTCGTGGGATAATTCGCCAGCCCGGCCAGATTGTCCACCAGCGCATCACGGATCAGGGCCGGCGTTGCATGCTTGGGTTCGCCGATCGAGAGGTTGATCGGTTTGTAGTCAGGGTTGGGTGTGGTGCCGGCAAACAGGTCGCGCAGGCGTTGGAACGGGTAGGGTTGCAGCTTGTTCAGGTTCGGGTTCATGCGGACATTATAAATTGAGCGTCAAGAGTACAAAACCATAAATGCAGCATCATAGACATCAAATCGCCGTCTCCGGCCTGTTGTTCGGCGCCGCCTGCTGGGGCGTCATCTGGTATCCCTACCGCTTGATGCAGGAGGCCGGCATCTCAGGAGTCGCTTCCAGTTTCTATACCTATTCGATCGCGGCGGCGCTCGGCGCCATGCTGTTTGCTCGCCACTGGCGCGGGCTGCTGCGCCTGCCGCAAAGCGCCTGGTGGCTCGCGCTGGCGGCCGGCTGGACCAATCTCAGCTACGTCATCGCCATCATCGACGGCGAGGTCATGCGGGTCATGCTGCTGTTCTATCTTTCGCCGCTGTGGACGCTGATACTCGCGCATTTCTGGCTCAAAGAGCGGGTCGGACTCAATGGCCTGCTGGTCATCCTGATATCGCTGGCCGGTGCCTACATCATGCTTTGGCAGCCCGGTGCGCTGCCGATGCCGCGCAATGACGCGGAGTGGATGGCGCTGTCTTCCGGTCTGGCATTTGCGCTGACCAACGTCATCACGCGCCGTTCCAGCCATCTGAGCCTGCGCGTGAAATCGATGGCGGTGTGGCTCGGCGTCATCGTCGTGGCCGGCGTCATGCTGGCTCTGCAGGACACGCCGCTGCCGGCGCTGGAGATACTGACGGCGCGGCACTGGCTGCTGATGGGGCTGATCGCGTTGATCCTGATGGCGGCGACGCTGCTGGTGCAGTTCGGTCTGACCGTGATTCCGGTGACGCGGGCGGCGGTGATCTTCCTGTTCGAACTGGTGGTGGCGGCCGTCGCTTCCTATTACTGGGCCAATGAGGCCATGACAATGCGCGAATGGCTGGGCGGTGTCTTGATCGTCGTGGCGGCAATCGTCGCGGCGAGAGGCGATGCGCGGCATTGAGGCATCAATGAACTGACGACCGGGTGTCGAAAGCCCGATTTGAAAAAACAGAAAGCCGGCGAGATGCCGGCTTTCTGTTTGGCGTTTTGTTTAGAACCGCTTTGCGTTCGAGTGAACGCTACCGGTTTAGTTGGCGGGTGCCGGTTCTGCCACGAAGATCTCGACGCGGCGGTTCTTGGCGCGGCTTTCCGCTGTGTCGTTGCTGGCGATCGGTTCGCGCGAACCTCGGCCGTCGATGCTGATGCGGCTGACTGCCACGCCACGCGCAGTGATGTAGTCGCGCGTACTGGCGGCGCGGTTGATCGACAGCGGGTTGTTGACGGCATCGGTGCCGGTGCTGTCGGTGTGGCCGATGATGGTGACCGTGGTGGCCGGGTTCTGCACCAAGCTGGCAGCGAATTTATCCAGAATCGGGCGGAAGTTCGGCTTGATGTCGGCGCGGCCGGTATCGAAGGAGATGTCGCTCGGGATTTCCAGCTTCAGACGGTTGTCCTCGGTCTGGGTGACGGCGACGCCGGTGCCGGCGGTGGCTTGTTCCATTTCCTGCTTTTGAGCTTCCATGCGCTTGGACCAGACGTTACCGGCGATCGCGCCGCCGGCAGCGCCGACGCCGGCGCCGATCAGGGCACCTTTCTTGCCGCCGGCGACGGCGCCGACTACTGCGCCGGCACCTGCGCCGATAGCAGCGCCCTTGGCCGTGCCTTTCTGGGTTTCTGTCATGTTGGCGCAGCCGGCCAGCGAGAGGGCGATGGCGGCGGCGATGATTTTGCTTTGAGTGTTCATGATAAAACCTTTCTTATCTGGTTGGTGGTTCACCTGTTGGACAGGCCTGAGTAATGCTTGTTTCCCCGATAACTGAAATGCAGTCTGGCAATGGTTGAATATGAATTATCGTTTTAATCCTGCTTGACGTCCGGAGCGGCCGGATTCGACGGCCGATTCCGTAACGTCTGTATCGTTGCGGCGGATGACGTTTGTTCGCACAACTTGTTTAGCCGATGATGGTACCGAAACCGCCACCGCCACCGCCGCTGTCTTTCGAACCTTCGGATGCGAGGCGCATCTTGAGCGAGAGGTCGTTGCGCGAGTCGGCGTAGCTCAGCGCGTTCTCCTGATCGATCTTGCCGGCGCTGAAGAGCTTGAACAGCGACTGGTCGAAGGTGTTCATGCCGATGTCGTTGTTGTCGGCCATGATGTCCTTGATCTCCTCGATCTTCTGTTTCTGGATCAGTTCGGAGATGTAGGGCGTGTTGATCATGACTTCCATCGCCGCCACGCGCTTGGCCTGCGTGCCCGGTATCAGGCGCTGCGAGATGATGCCGACCAGGTTTAGCGAGATGCCGAGCAGCAGGCCGGCCCGGGCGTCCTGCGGGAAGAAGGAGATGATGCGTTCCAGCGCCTGGTTGGCGTTGTTGGCATGCAGCGTGGCCAGGCACAGGTGGCCGGTCTCGGCGTAGGCCATGGCCTGCTTCATGCCTTCCATGTCGCGCACTTCGCCGATCAGGATGACATCCGGCGCCTGACGCATGGCATTCTTCAGTGCATTGTCGAAGGACAACGTGTCGATGCCGACCTCGCGCTGGTCGACCACCGATTTCTTGTGCGGATGCACGAACTCGATCGGGTCTTCGATGGTGACGATATGGCCGGTGCTGTGGGTGTTGCGGTAGTCGATCATGGAGGCCAGCGTGGTGGACTTGCCGGAGCCGGTGGCGCCGACCACCAGCAGCAGGCCGCGCTTGCGCATGATGAGATCCTTCAGTATCGGCGGCAGGCCCAATGCTTCAAATGATGGGATATCGGTCTTGATGTGGCGGATAACCATGCCGACCTCGCCGCGCTGGCGGAAGACGTTGACTCGGAAGCGGCCGACATCCTTGCGGCTGATGGCGAAATTCATCTCGTATTCGCGCTCGAATTCTGCGATCTGGTCCGCGGACATCAGGCTGTAGGCGATCTCCTTCACCATGTTGGGCACCATGGCCTGATTGTTGATGGGCGCGGTATCGCCCTCGACTTCCATGTGGATGGAGGTGCCGGTGCTGAAGAAGAGGTCGGAGCCTCCCTTGTCCACCATGAATTTGAGTACCGGTGTGATGTCGATTGCGGCCATTTTCTGCTCTTGATGACGGTATTTGATGAACGTGCGTCTGTTCGACCCTGATGGGAAATTACTCTAACACAAGCGGCTAGCTCTGTGTCCGGCTGTCCAGTAGTTAACGCTTGGTGGCATTTTGCCAGACTTCCAGATAACAGCGTTCGAGGTCGCGCGCGAAGCGTTGCGTGTCGAACAGCGGCGACTGCTCCTTGTTTTGCTGCAGGTGCTGCCGGATGGCGGCGAGCTGCTCGCGGTCGATGGCCAGCTGCAGAGCCTTTTGCCGGTAATCTTCCAGGTCCGTGCAGATCAATTCATCCATGCCGAGCGCGTGCAGCAGGCTGCCGGCCACGCGGCTGGCGAAGGTCTGTCCGCTGCAGGTCAGTAGCGGCAGCCCCATCCACAAGGCGTCGCTGGCTGTGGTGTGGGCATTGTAGGGTAGCGTGTCGAGGAACAGGTCGGCCAGCCGGTGGCGTGCCAGATGGTCGGCGATCGGCACGCGCGGAGCGAAAATCAGGCGCTCGGCAGAAATGCCGCGCGCTTCGGCTTCGCGTTGCAGATTCTCCTTGGCGCTGGCGTTGCATTCGAGCAGCCAGAGCACGCTATCCGGTTTTTCCTTCAGGATATCCATCCATATATCAAATACTTGCGGAAGTATCTTGAAAGTCTGGTTGAAGCAGCAGAAGACGAAAGCGTCTTCCGGCAGGCCATACTCGCTACGGGTCGCCGGCTGGGCTATGGGGCGCTTGCGGTCGTTAGGCTGGTAGCAGACCGGCAGACGCAGTGGGGTTTCGGCGAAATCGGCGTCGGCACTTTCGGGCGTCACGAAATCGTCGGTCAGGATGTAATCGAACAGCGGCTGCCCCCGACAGGCGCCCATGGTGCCAGGAAAGCCCAGCCAGTTGATGCTGACCGGCGCCGGTCTCAGCGCGACCAGACCGGTGCGGCTGGCCTGCGTGAAGCCGGTGAGATCGACCAGGATGTCGATGCGGTCATTTCTGATGCGCTCGACAGCCTGCGCGATGGACAGGGTGCGGATGTCGACGAAATGGTCGAAAGCCTTTTCCAGGCGCTTGCGCTCGGGCGTCTTGTCGTCGGTGGCGTTGGAATAGGCGTAGATCTCGAACTGCTTGCGGTCGTGGCATTCGATCAGTTCGCTGATGAGGAAGGCCAGCGGGTGCAGGCGGAAGTCGCTCGACAGATAGCCGATGCGCAGCTTGCGCTGCCCCGGCTTGAGGTTGAAGCCGGATTTTGCGGTTTGCGCTGCCTCGAACAACGGCGCGTAACGATTGTTCACCCAGTTGTCGGCGCAGCGCCGTTGTTCCTGCGCCGTGGTGCCCGGCATTGCCAGAAAGGCGAACGGCGAGATCTGCGCTTCCGGCACGCTGTTCACCCATTGCCGGATGACGGCGACATCGTTTTCCAGCCCGGCCCAGTCGCAAGCGTGCTGTTTCTGGTGCACCAGATGGACGCGGGCGTGATGCAGTTGCGGATTGAGCTGCAGCGCCTGCCGGTAGGCGGCGATGGCTTCGTTCAGTCGGCCGGTCTCGCGCAGGACGTTGCCGAGGTTGTTGCAGACATCGGCATCTTCGGGCATCAGTTGTTGCGCCTGCCGGTAGCTTTGCAGGGCGGCTTCGGCCTTGCCCAGTTCGCGCTGCGCGTTGCCGAGGTTGTAGTGGTAGGCGCCGACCGCCGGATCGTGCTGAATGGCTTCCTCGTAGGCGGCTTCGGCCTGCAGGTACATGCCTTGTTCGTGGCACTGGAAGCCGTAGGACTGCAGGGCGTGGCAAAGCGCTGCCCGTATTTCGGCGTTGTCCGGCAGCGCGCGCAGCACGCGCCGGTAACAGCCGGCGGCTTCCTCGAAGCGCTGCAGTTCCAGATAGGCATTGCCGAGGTTGTGCTGCAGGTCGAGGTCGCGCGGATTGAACTGCAGCGCCTTGCGGTAGCTGCGGATGGCTTCCTCGGTCTTGCCGTTGGCGCGCAGTACGGCGCCGTAGTTGTTCAGGTAGTCCGGATTGTCCGGCTCCATCCTTACCGCCCGGGCGATGTGTTCCAGCGCCGGCATGGGGCGGTTCGTCTGCATATAGAGCAGGCCGAGCAGATGCTGGGCAGCGGCATGTGTGGGTTGGCAGCCGATGTATTGCAGATAGGCGCGCTCGGCTTCGGCCAGACGGCCGTTGCGATGGTGTTCGAATGCGGTTTGCAGCAGGGCGGGCGTTGTCATGACGGGGCGGTTTCGGAGATCTCTGCGTGGCCGGTCAGTCCCCTGACCAGATTTTTGAGGCCTAACTTTCGCAGCAAAAAGCGGTTGGGGTCAAGTGCGGCCACGGTTTTAGCGTCCAGCGGCAAGGGTTCGCCGGCGATGGCGGCCGCCAGCAATTCGGCGCACAGCGGCGCCTGGCTGATGCCCTTGGAACCGTGGCCGGTATGGATGTAGAGGCCGGACAGCCAGGGCATGGGTGTACGGCTGTAATGCTTGGGCGGGTTGGTCGTCAGCGCCCCGGCATCCATCAGGGCGCCGACCAGCGGCAGGTAATCCGGCGTGGCCACGCGCAGCGCGGCTCGGCCCTGTAGCGCGTCCGTGGGCAGGCTCTGCTGCAGTTCGGCTGACATGCGCTTCAGCATGCCAAGATTGTCGAGATGGTCCTGCGGGCGGATATCCAGTCCGCGGTCATCCGGCGAGAAAGTGGCACCCAGGCAGTGCAGGTCGCCGATGGCAGGGCTGATGTAGCCATCGGTACAGAGCACGGTTTGCAGTTGGCGGCTGTAGCTGGAGGCCTCGGCGACCGAAATCTGTCCGCGCACCGGCTGCAGCGGCAGATGCGCCGTCGGTTCGAAGCGCAGGCAGTCGTTGGCGGCGGCGAGAATCAGTAGCGGCGCCTCGTCCAGCAGTGTATCGCCGTCCCACGCCTGCCAGAGATCTTCATGTTTAACGATGCGCACGACCTCGCGGCTCGTTTGCAGGCGGATATTGTCGTGCTGTGTCAGTGCCGCGCACAGCGTCGCCGGCCTGACCCAGCCCGCCTGTGGAAAATACAGCGCATCGCGCTGCAGCGGGATGCCGGCGATTGCGCTTGCGGTGGCTGCATCGACCCAGCGCACGACGTCCGGCGGCAGGTCGCGCCGGGCGACGGCGCGGCAGCGTTCGGCCTCGCGCTGGTCGTAGGCCAGTTGCAGCAGTCCGCAGCGGTCGAAATCGCTTTCAGCGAGGCCGAGCTGGTCGAACAGGCGCAGGACATAAAGAAAACTGCCGAGCGCCAGCCGGCTCATGACGGTGTCCTGCACAGCCAGGCGCGGGTAGAGCATGCCGGCCGGGTTGCCGGAGGCTTCGGCGGCGATGTGCGCATGCCGCTCGACCAGCGTGACCTGCCAGCCGCGCTTCGCCAGTGCATGGCTACTGGCACAGCCGGCGATGCCGGCGCCTATGACCAAGGCCTTGCCGGCGTGACGCCGGACGATATCGCGACCGGCGGCGAAGCGGCCGCAGAGCATCTCGCGCTTGCGGCCGAAGCCGGCGACTTTTTCCACGCTGAAGCCGGCATCCTGCAGGCCGCGCCTGACCAGGCCGGCGCTGGTGAAAGTGGCGAAGGTCGTCTGCCGGTGCGAGAGCCGGGCCATCTGCCTGAACAGGGACGGCTGCCACATGTCCGGATTGCGCGAGGGGGCAAAGCCGTCGAGGAACCAGGCGTCGACGCTGGCATGCAGATCTGCCAGCATGGCGGCGGCGTCGCCGATGAGCAGGGTCAGCACGATACGGCCCTGCTCGAATTCGAGGCGCTGCATGCCGGGGACGAGGCTGTGATATTGCGTGACCAGGGCCTCGGCCAGCGGTTCGAGTTCTGGCCAGAGGGCGAGCGCGGCGCGCAGGTCATCTTGATTCAACAGGTGTTTTTCGCAACTGACGAAATGAAGGCGGGCAGCGGCCGGCGCCTGCTTGTGCCACAACTGCCAGGCACAGAGAAAGTTGAGGCCGGTGCCGAAGCCGGTTTCGGCGATGGTGAAGTGGCCGTCCTGCAGCGTCTGCCAGCGTTCGGCCAGACGGTTGTGGCGCAGAAATACGTGACGGGTTTCCGCCAGGCCGTCGTCGCGGGAAAAATAGACGTCGCCGTATTGCGTCGAGAATGGCTGGCCGTCCTGCCAGCCGATGGTCGCCATCGCCTGCGGCGAATCGGACATGGTGCTGGAAACATCTGCGGCAGTCGGCACGGGTTCTGACATAAAATGAGTTCTACGGCTGAAGCTGTCTATTGTAACCATGCCGCCGGCAGACCACAGCTGCAAATTGCTGCGTGGCGAGATGCGGCGCGACTGTCACCCTTTGGAGAATCGACTTGGCCCATTTCACGCTGTTGCGTACCGATTTCGTCGAACCGCCATCAACCTGGCTTGAAGCGCATGTGGCTTGTATCCGCCCGCAGGGTAGCGTACTCGATGTGGCGGCGGGCAAGGGACGCAACGCGCGTTGGCTGGCGCAGCAGGGGTTCCGGGTCGAGTCGGTCGACCGCGATGCGGAAGCCATGCAGGCGATGCGCGGCATCGACGGCATCACGTTGCAGGTGGCGGACCTCGAACAGCATGGCTGGCCGTATGCAGATCATCAGTTTGACGCCATTGTCGTTTGCCGATATCTGCATCGGCCGCTGTTCCCGCACCTGATCGACAGTCTGGCCCCGGATGGCGTGCTGATCTACGAGACTTTCATGCAGGGGCAGGAGGTCTACGGCAAGCCGTCCAATCCGGATTTTCTGCTGAAACCGGACGAATTGCTGGAGGCGTTCCAGCCTGCGCTGGAGATCCTCGCGTTCGAGCAGGGTCCGCAGGAGTCGCCCAAACCCTGCATGCTACAGCGCATGGTCGGGCGCAAGCGCAGGTCTTAAGCCAGTGCCGGCAGCAGCGGCGCCCGGCGGTTGTCCGGCTTCACCAGTAGCATGTGGACGTCGCCCAGCGCGCGCTCCTCGAAGCCGCCTTCGCAGTAGCACAGATAGAACTCCCACATGCGGATGAATTCCTCGGGATAACCGAGTGCGCGCACCTGTTCGATGTTGGCGAAGAAATTATGGCGCCACTCTGCCAGCGTTCTTGCATAATGCGGCCCGATGTCCTCGAGTTGGAACAGGCGCAGGTCGGAGGCGCGTGTGACGCTATTGAGCAGGGCGGTGACCGAGGGGATGCAACTGCCGGGGAAAATGTAGCGCTGGATGAAGTCTACGGAGTTCTTCGCCGACTCGTAGCGCTGGTCGGCGATGGTGATGCCCTGTAGCAGCATCATGCCCTCCGGTTTCAGCAGGCTGGCGCATTTGGCGAAGTAGGTATCGAAAAACTGATGGCCGACCGCCTCGATCATTTCGATCGAAACCAGTTTGTCAAATTGTCCTTCCAAGTCCCTGTAATCTTTTAATAAAATAGTGATTTTATCCTGCAATCCGGCGGCCTCGACGCGTTGCTGCGCGAGTTCGTATTGCGCCTGCGAGATGGTCGTCGTCGTCACGCGGCAGCCGTATTTGCCGGCGGCATGCAGGGCGAAGCCGCCCCAGCCGGTGCCGATCTCCAGCACATGGTCGGCCGGCCCCAGTTCCAGCTTGCGGCAGATGCGGTCGAGCTTGCTGACCGAAGCCTGCTCCAGCGTCATGTCCGGCGTGTCGAATACGGCCGAGGAGTACATCATGGTCGGGTCGAGAAACAGGCGAAAGAGGTCGTTGCCGAGGTCGTAATGCGCGGCGATGTTGCGCCGGCTGCCGTCCTGCGTGTTGCGGTTCATGCGGTGCAGCAGTTTCAGCACCGGCCGCGCCAGCACGGCCATGCCGCCTTCCAGGCTGTCCATCACGTCCTGATTGCGCACCATCAGGCGGATCAGCGCCGTCAGGTCGTCGCATTGCCAGTAACCCAGCATCCATGCCTCGCCGGCGCCGATCGAGCCGCCGAAGGCGAGATCACCGTAGAAGCGGGGATCGTTCACCTGCAGCGTGATCTGCAGGTCGCCGGCCTGTGCCGAACCGAAGCCATGCAGGCGGTCCCCCTCGATGATCAGCAGGTGACCGTGCTGCAGGCGTTGCAGACGCTTGAGGACGATGCTGCGGGCAAGTCGCTGCAGCCAGCCGGCTTGCTTGCGCGGCAGGCCGAAGAGGCCGGTGGCGCCGACCAGGGTGGATGATTTCATGCGTTGTTTCCTTTGGCTTGATGTTTGGGGTGCGGAATGAAGGGCACGCGCTTGAGCCAGAGCCGCAATGCTTGCCAGTAGATGGCGCCGATCACTTTCAGTGTCATGAAGGGATAGGCGAGCAGGGTGCGGTTCAGCGCCCACGGGCTGATGGCATGACGTTCCAGTCTGAGCGTGGCGTCGAACAGCAGGCTACCATCCTGCTTCAGGTTGCGCATGTGGACGCCTAGCCGTTCGGCCGGCTCGGTGAAAGCCCAGTCGAACTCGACCTGCATGGGCATGAACGGCGAGATGTGGAAATCCTTGCCGAAGGCGAAGCGATGGGTTCTGCCGGCCGGTTGCCGGCGGCAATCCAGCACATAGCTGCGCCGCTCGTCCCACGGCGTGTTGTTGATCTCGGCGACGATAGCCTGCAGTGTGCGGTTGTCGGCTTCGAAGCAGTAATAGAAGGTGACCGGATTGAAGCAGTAGCCGAAGTAACGCAGGTTGGTCAGCATACGGATAGCCCCTTTTACGGGGTTACCGGTCTCCTCGGCGACCAGCTCGCTGACGGCCTGCTTGAGCGGGATATCGGCATCGCCGAGGTAATCCGCGCGCCTGAACCAGGCCAGGTTGCGCCGCTCATGCGACCATAGCGATGTGCCGGCGAATACCTGCGGCAACTCGTCGAGATCGAGATAGAGCATGAAGCTGCGATAGCGGAAGGCGTGTTCCGCCGGCGCATAACGGCGATGGCGGACCCAGCCGGTATAGATGGCGCTATGCACCGGCGGTCGCCTCGCGGAAATGGCGCAGCGCGGCCAGCGCGCTGACCACGCCGTCCTCGTGGAAGCCGTTGCGCCAGTAGGCGCCGCAATAGGCGGTGCGATTGATGCCGCTGATCTCGCCGTGTCTTTCTTGCGCCAGCGTGCCGGCCGTGGTGTAGACCGGGTGATGGTAGGTCAGGCGCTTGATGACCTTGGCCGGATTGATGTGGTCAGTGTGGTTGAGCGTCACCAGGATCTGCTCCCTGGCATCCAGTCCCTGCAGGATGTTCATGTTGTAGGTGACGGCCACGCGGTCCAGCGGTTTTGCCGTGACATGGTAGTTCCACGCCGCCCACGCCAGCTTGCGCTTGGGCATCAGGCTGCGGTCGGTGTGCAGATAGATGCTGTTCTCCTGATAGGGAATGGCGCCCAGCACCTCGCGCTCGGCCGCACTCGGGTCTTTCAGCATGGCTAGCGCCTGGTCGCTGTGGCAGGCGAAGAACACCCAGTCGAAACTTTCTTCGACCCCACCGACCGGCTTGACGCGGACCGAGCGCTTCAGGCGCCTTACTTCCGCTACCGGTGTGTTCAAGCGGATGCGGTCGCGGAAGCCTGCAGTCAGTGCTTCGACGTAGCTGGCCGAGCCACCCCGGATCACCCGCCACTGCGGACGGTCATTGACCGTCAGCATGCCGTGATGATGGAAGAAGCGAACGAAGAAGCGTGCCGGGAACTGCAGCATCTGCCGCGCTTCGGTCGACCAGATGGCCGAGCCCATGGGAATGATGTAGTAGTCGATGAAATCCTGGCCGTAACCGTTCTGCGCGAGGTAATCGCCGAGCCGGATCTCGGGTCCTTCGGCCAGCAGTTCCAGCGCCTGCCGGTTGAAGCGCAGGATGTCCTGGATCATGCGGTAGAACGCCGGCCGCAGCAGGTTGCGGCGTTGGGCGAAAAGGGCGTTGAGGTTGGTGCCGTTGTATTCCAGCCCGGTCTTTTCGCAGCGCACGCTGAAGCTCATGTGGCTCGGTTGCCAGGCGACACCCAGTTCGTCCAGCAGCGCGATGAAGTTCGGGTAGGTGCGGTCGTTGAAGACGATGAAGCCGGTATCGACCGCGTGGCGGCGGCCGTCGAGTTCGATGTCGTGAGTGTGCGTATGACCGCCGATATGGCTGCCTGCTTCGAACACGGTGATGTCGTGCTCGCGCTGCAGGTGATAGGCGATGGTGTTGCCGGCGATGCCGCTGCCGATGATGGCGATTCTCATGCTTTGCTCCGCGGGTTGATGTGGCGCGATTCGCGCATGGCGGGCGTGACATCGCGCATGTCCCAGATCAGCCCGAGGGCTGCCAGCAGTTTCAGGCCGTACCAGGTCGGGTCGATCTCCCACCAATAGAAGCCTTGGCGCGCAGAGCCCGGATAGTGGTGATGGTTGTTGTGCCAGCCCTCGCCCAATGTCAGCAGCGCCAGCACGGGGTTGTTGCGGCTGTGATCGCGCGTCTGGTAACGGCGGCTGCCCCAGGTGTGGGCCAGCGAATTGACGCTGAAAGTGGCGTGATAAAGCGCGACGGTTGAAATGACAAAGCCCCAGACCAGCAGCTGCCAGCCGTCGGTGCCGAGCTGCGGTGCGGCCAGCGCCAGCCATTCGCCGAGGCCGAAGATGGCCAGCGCGAACAACAGCGGCACGACGACATCGAAACGGTCGAGGAAACGCAGTTCCGCATATTGCATCAGTTCCTTCACACGTTCGTTGCGCGTGGCGAAATGCGCATCGGACAGGAACCAGCCCATGTGGCTCCAGAGAAAACCGTGCTGCACGGGCGAATGCGCGTCCTCCGCCTGATCCGAACTGGCGTGGTGCTGGCGGTGTTGCGAAGCCCACCAGAGCGGGCCGCGCTGCACGGCGGTGGCGCCGGCGACGGCGAACAGGAACTGCAGCGGCCGCGAGGTGCGGAAGGTCTTGTGCGAGAAGTAGCGGTGATAGAAGCCGGTGATGGCGAACATGCGCAGCACATAGAGCGCCAGCGCGAACAGCACGGCGAACGGGCTCCAGCCGACCCAGATCACCGCCAGACAGGACAGGTGCAACAACACGAAGGGCAGTGCCCGCAGCCAGTCTATGCGGTTCTCTCCGCCCGGGGCGGCTTCGCCGTTATCCAGCCAGCGCAGGAGGCGCTGGCGCAAACTTGCAGGACGACTCATTCGGCGTTGTCCCAGCGTTGCGGTACCTTGCGCAGCTTGCTGGTGTCGTAGCCGAGACCGGCGACGAATTCGGTCAGCGTCTCATACTCTTGCTCGCTGATCTGCGGCGTGCGCGCCATGATCCAGACGTAGTCGCGGGCGTTGCGCGCGATGACAGTGGTCGAATAGTCCGGCGCCAGCCAGGCTATGCGGAAATCGGCCTTGATCGGCCAGATGAACTGCATGCCCCATAGCGCGTTGCCGCTGTTCTCGACTACGAAGCCGCGCGGGTTGTAGCGTTTTTGCGGGCCGTCGAAGCTGCCCTTGTTGAAGGTGAAAGTGGTGGCTATGGTGCCGTCTTCATCCAGCCGGTAGGATTCGATGGCGTTGTAGGCCTCGGTTTCGATCGCGGTCGGAATGGCGGCGATGACGTACCAGTCGCCCATGAAGCGCGGCAGGTCGACTTGCGGCACGGTGGCGACCGGCGGCAGGCCGTTGCTGGCGCAGCCGCCAAGTAATGCGCAGAGTCCGAGCAGGGTGCTGTTCAATAGTTTTTTCATGTGGGTGGTTTTTTTTAGCGGAGTTTGTAGGAAATCAGGTAGCCTTCCGGCGTCTTTGATTCGAGCGCCAGCCAGCGATAGTCTTCGGAATACCAGAGGTCGATCTGCATCTTGGGCGCCGTCAGCCGGTAGCGCAGCGCCGGTTGCTGCTGGCCGCGCACCTCGATGGTCTCGCGCCCCATGCGGCGGATGACGACATCCAGCCATTCGCCGGTCTGCGGGTTAAGCAGGCGATCCTGTTGCAGCATCTTCGGGTTCCAGTAGGCGAAGGTCATGGCGCAGCCCGGCAGTTGCAGTTCGCCTTTCGGACCTTGCACCTCGAAGCGGTCGGCCTTGCGTTCGCCATTCACCAGCGAGATATCGCGGTTCTCCTCGGTGCGCGCTTCCAGCCGCTGCAGACAATCGCCCTGCCAGAACTCGCTGGCGCGGTGCTGGTAGCTGTAGGCGTTGATGAACAGCAGCTTGACCTTGAAATCGGCCTCGCTGACCAGTTTCAGGCCTTCATCCGTAGTCTTCAGCGCGAAGCGGTGCTGGCCGATCTCCTTGCCGTCGAGGTAGGCCGTGAACGGCCATTCGCTGGCTTGGGCGGTAGCGCTAAATGAGAGCAGGGTGGCGAAGGCCAACAGGTGATGGCGCATGGTTCAGGCTCCTGCCTTCGGCCGGCCCGGGAAAAAGGCGTTGGTGCGGCGCACGTAATCAGCATAGGCGGGGCGCCGTTGGCCGATGTCCTGTTCCAACAGGGCGACACCGCTGATCTTCAGCAACAGCCAGGTCATCAGCAGCGGGCCAATGATGCTCCACCAGGCGCCGGTGGCCAGCGCAATCAGGTAGAAACCCCACCAGACGCAGAACTCGCCGAAGTAGTTGGGATGACGGCTGTAGCGCCAAAGTCCCCGGTCCAGCACCTTGCCGTGGTTCTGCGGCAGCGCCTTGAAGCGGCTCAGTTGCCAGTCGGCGACGGTCTGCCAGACGAATCCGATCAGGAACAGCGCGGCGCCGATGGCATCCAGCCAGTTCAGTCCGGCGGCGGAGTTGGCGGCGCCGAGCAGCGGCAGCGAGACTATGGAAGCCAGCACCGCCTGCAGGCCGAAGACGATGTAGAGGCTCTTGAGCCAAAAGTGCGGTTCGTTGTTGCGGCGTATGGTCTGGTAGCGATGGTCCTCATGTGGGCCGCGGTTGCGCCAGGTGAGGTAAAGCGAGAGTCTGAGAGACCAGATAAATAACAATGAAATCAATAATAAATCTCTTGAAGTTAAACTATTTTCATGGAAAAGATAGACGCAGCCGGCGAGCAGGATGAACAGGCTCCAGAGGCTGTCGACCAGCGTGACGTTGCGCTTGATGACGCTGGCCACCCAGCCGGCGAAGCCGAGCATCAGCAGCATTCCGAGTGCGTTCAGGTAAAGGTTGAGTTCAGGCATTTGGGCTTTCCGGTGCGGTCGAGATTTTGCTTGTGTTGTAACCATCAAGGCCGGCGGCCAGACGTAGCATGGCAGGCATCATCAGCCCCCAGAACACGCCGAGCACCAGCAGCACTTTGGCGGGTTCCAGCAGCTGCATGGCACCGAGTTTCTGGCCGGCCAGATAGGCGAGCGGGCCGCCCAGCAGGCCGAACAGCAGTGCTATGAAGTGGTGGCCATGCAGCCAGCGCAGGCTGACGTTGAGCGTGGTGGCGAACAGCATCCAGAGGCAAGTCATCCAGAACGGCAGCAGCCAGACAGGCCAGCCCGATGCCGGGTACTGGATCCATCCGAGGCTGAGCAGGAACTGGTCGAACAGGCTGCCGCAGAGGCCGAGAATGGCGATCAACTGCAGCTCCTTTTGCCAATTCGCTGCGCCGCGCAAGTGCAGCGCAACGATGAACGCCGCCAGCAGCGGGCCGATCCAGGGCATGGCATGGGCGCCACCCAGCACGCAGGCGAACCAGCCGGTCTGAAAGGCGACGACGTTGCGCAGGACGGGTGGCATGCGGTTCAATCCTGAGGGCGCTGGAACAGATAGTGGCTGACCCACCATTCCTGACCGCGGTTGTAGCCGAACAGTTCGGCGCAGGACATGTAAAAGATGCGCCAGCGCTGGCGCCACATGTCGGCGGCGTCGACTCCGTAGGTCTGTTCCAGGATGGGTTGAATGTCACCGGCGCGTTCATCCATGTTCTGCAGCCAGGCATTGGCGGTCTTTTCGTAATGCGTGCCGTCCCAGCGCCACATGTCGAGCAGTTTCAGTTTTTCCTGAAAGCGCAGAGGCAGGTCGTCGCTCGGCATCATGCCGCCGGAGAAGAAGAAACGGCTCATCCAGTCGTCCTCGCCCTGCACGACAAAGGCATAGGGGGTCAGCCGGTGGACGAAGATGTGCTTGAAGAATTTGCCGCCCGGCACCAACCAGTCGTGTACCTTGCCGTACAGCACCTCGTAGTTGCGCATGTGCTCGAACATCTCGACCGAGACGATGCGATCGAACTGGCGGGAGATTTCGAATCGGTTCATGTCGCAGGTGATGACCTCGATGTTGACTAGGCCACGTTTTTTGGCCTCCGCCAGAATGTATTCGCGCTGAGAATTGGAGTTGGAGACGGCTGTGATGCTGCTGTGCGGATAGCGTGCGGCCATGAACAGCGTGAGCGAACCCCAGCCGCAGCCGAGTTCGAGGATGCGCTGGTCGTTCTGCAGGTCGGCATGCTCGCAGGTCAGGCGCAGTGCCAGTGCTTCCGCTTCGTCCAGCGTGCGCGTGCTGCTATCCCAGTAACAGGAGCTGTACTTGCGGTGTTTGCCGAGGCAGTGGCGGAAGAAATCGGCCGGCACCTCATAGTGCTGCTCGTTGGCTAGCTCCGGCACCAGTGCGATTGGCGCGGCGCGCATCGATTTGACGAAACGCGATTCGATGGTGGCACCGGCTTCGCAATCGCCGGCGGAGATTTCCTGCAGACGTTTTTCCAGCAGGCGGCGGATGCCGGCCCGCAGCGCGTAGTCCGGTACCAGACCGCGTTCCGCCCAGTTGATGGCCATGGAGGTGACTTGCATGATGATCCTGTCTGTGTCGATTAGTGGTTGATTTTTGCCGTAGTGGCGGGGGCAATCGTTTCCGCGATGAGGCGGAAGCTGAGGTCGAAGTCCGTACCCAACACCCGGGCGCCGGCTTTTTCGATGGCGCCCTTGTACATCAGCGAACCGATACCGCCGACGAACACCGGCACCGGCGTGCTGCCCACCAGGCTGGCGAGCTCCAGCTCGAACGTCGGCAGGTCGCTGATGATGGAAGCGGAGAGCACGATGCCGCTGGCGGCTGACTGCTGCACGGCACCCGGCAATTCGGCCAGCGGGATGTCGGCGCCGAGCAGGATGCAGCGGTAACCGTGGTCGTAGGCGCTCAGAGCGAACAGCAGCAGGCCGATCTCGTGCCGTTCGCCCGGGATGCAGGCGGTGACGAAGGCCGGCGCATTCTCCAGGCGTTTCTTGTGATGGAAACGCGCGCCTAGCTTGTTGCGCAGATAGACACCGAAGAAATGCTCCTCGGCCACCGTGCCTTCGCCCGCTTCCCAGCGCTCGCCGAGCTTTTGCAGCATGGGCAGCAGCAGCTTCTGCGTCACGGTCTCGATCGGGTAGAGCGACATGGCTTCGCTGTAGGCGCTTTCCAGCACGGATTCATCGAATTTGCCGATGGCCTTGATCATGCGGTCTATCATGCGTTGCCAGAACAGCTGTTCGTGCGTCAGCGCGCTGACGTTATCTTCGGTGATGGCGGCATAGGTGATGCGGCTGATGGGGATGCCACGATCCAGCAATTCGACCACGCGGCTCAGCATTGCGATGTGCTCCTTGGTATAGAGGCGGTGGCCCTTGGGCGTGCGCACCGGCTCGATCAAGTGATAGCGGCGCTCCCAGGTTCTCAACGTGATCGGGTTGATGCCGGTGAGCGCGGATACCGTGCGTATCGGGTAGGCGTCCTTGTATTTGCTGGCGGTGTCTTTCATTCTCATTCCCCTGAGCAGTGTTGCATTGACAGGCAAGCATGCGTTGCCTGCAACTGGATTGGTGTTTTCTGATGAATACGATGCAAAATCTATTCAAAAGTTCTGCATATCGCAATATTTATTTGATTATTATTGATTTTTGTATAGATAAATACTTATTCAAATATTATTCATTTAATTATTGTTCGTTGGGAAAATGCCTCTGGAAGCCAATTTTCATTGGATTTGACAGTTGTCGCCGTAATCGGTCCTAGTGATGCAAAGTCTCTGAAAATTGATGCAAGTCATATTCGTTTTATTCAGAATGCTGGTTTGGAAAGCGCCAGGTGTGGTTGGCGTACGTTATTGGATATACTAGACGGTATACGGGTAATGACGCCCATTTCGAAAGCCCCGACATCATGAATTCATCCCTCTTGCTGCGCAGTGTCTTGCTCACATGGTTGGCGCTGTTGCCCGCCTGCTCATCGGTCAGTACCTCGATCGAGATAGGTGATCAGGTCAGCCGCCAATGGCCGAGCTACGGACGCGATTACACCAACCAGCGCTTTTCGCCGCTTTTGCAGGTCAACCGCGACAACGTGCAGAACCTCGCGCTGACCTGGCAGTACAACAGCGGCATCAAGAACACGTTTCAGGCCACACCCATCGTCAGCGATGGCGTGATGTACCTGTCGTTGCCGTTCAACCATGTGGTGGCGCTCGACGCGAAGACAGGCAGGCAACTCTGGCGCTATGACCACCAGCGCCGCCCCGACTGGAAGCTCTGCTGCGGTCCGGCCAACCGCGGCGTCGCGGTCAGCGATGGCAAGGTGTTCATGGGCACGGTAGACGCGCGTCTGCTGGCGCTGGATGCCAAAAGCGGCAAGCTGTTGTGGGATGTCAACGTGGTCGAGGCCAATGTCGAGACCGAGACGCAGGATGAACTGAGCAGCAGCGATCCCAACAGCACGGCGAAAGTGACCGGCGGCACTGGCATCGGCATGGCGATGGCGCCTGTGGTCTACAAGGGCAAGGTCATGATCGGCGTCACCGGTGTCGGCTACGGTCTGCACATCGATAACCCGCGCAGCGATGCACCATTGGGTGCGGTCATCGGCGTTACCGGACTTTATGGGCGTCCGGGCTTTCTTGCCGCCTACGATATCAACAGCGGCAAGAAGGTCTGGCAGTTCGACAGTATCCCGGAAAAGGGGTGGGAGGGCGTCTTTGCCGAGACCACCTCCGATGGTGTGCCGCTGAATCGTGACATCCTGGCCGAAAAGGCGACTCTTCCCAAATATCCGGATGCGGCGCGTTATGGCGGCGGCTCGGTCTGGAGCACGCCGGCGATCGATACTGAACTCAATCTGCTGTATTTCGGCACCGGCAACCCGTCTCCACAGATGAACGATGTCTCGCGACCGGGCGATAACCTTTACACGGTGTCGCTGGTCGCACTCGATGCCGACAGCGGCAAGCTGCGCTGGTATTACCAGCAGGTGCCGCACGACCTCTGGGGCTACGATGTCGCCAGCCCGCCTGCGCTGTTTGACGTGACCGTCAATGGCAAAAGGGTGGCGGCGGTCGGCCAGGCCAGCAAGACCGGCTGGTTCTACGTGCATGACCGCAAGACCGGCGAGTTGCTGTTGAAATCCGAAGCCTTCGTGCCGCAGGAGAATCTCTTTGCCAAACCGACCTTCGAGGGCACGCGCATCTTCCCGGGCATCCTCGGCGGTTCCAACTGGTCGCCGGTCGCCGTCGACGAGGCCGGACAGCAGGTCTTCGTCGCCGGCATCCACGCGCCTATCCGCTACACACTGCACGAAACGCCGCCGAAGGACGGTGCCCCTGCCATACGCTATACGGCTTCGGAGCCGACCGACGATCCGCGCTGGGGGCTGTTGAGCGCCATCAGCCTGACGGACGGCAAGCTGCGCTGGCAACAGAAGACTGAGCAACCTCTGCTTGGCGGTGTGCTGGCCACGGCGGGCGGCCTGGTTTTCACGGGCGAAGGCAACGGCCATTTCAACGCCTATGATGCCGACAGCGGCAAGCTGTTGTGGCAGGCCAGCGCTGATGCCGGCGTCAACGCACCGCCCATCAGCTACGAGATCGACGGTACCCAGTATGTCGCCGTGGCTGCCGGCGGTAATGCCATCTTCGGCTACAAGCAGGGTGACAGCCTGCTGGTTTACGCCCTGCCGCAGAAATAGCGAGAAACGGTTTCAGCGTCTCGTAGTCCTATTATTGAATCCCGGCGCCGTCAGTTGCCGCCGGCCGATAGGGAACGTATCCCGCCCCGGCGATATCCCGGGTTTTCCATTGCCGAGAAGACTGAAAATGATAAAACCAGGCCATCTTTTCGCCTTTGTCCTGACCATGACCTTCAGCCTCAACAGCTTCGCTGCCGAGCGCTGGCTGGTCGTCAGCGACGGCACCTCCATCAGCGCCGGCCAGAAGCTGTCGCTGGATATCATCAAGCCGGCTGAGGCGGCATGGCCGCAGACATTGAAACTGCAACTGAGCGGCGCCGGTGTCATGGAAGAGCTGGAATTGACCGGCGAAGAAGGGCGGCAGGCCGGCGCCGATCGTCGCAGTTTTGTCGTCGTCACTGCCAAAAAGTACGTGGGGGTGGTGAAGGCCAATCTGGCGGGCGTGGAATCCAACCAGTTTTTGTTGCTGGCTGCGGATGAAGCTGCAGGCCCGGTTGCTAGGGTCGTCGAGCCGGATGCCGCAGCGACCGAAGATACTTCTGTGACGGCAGAGAGTGGGGAGCCGGCTGACAGTACATCTCCCCGGATCGTCCTTGCCAAGCCGGGCGACGAGCCGGCACTTTCTGCCCATGAGCCGATGTATTTCGTGCTCGGTCATGACTCGGATCGAGGCGTCGACGCCAGATTCCAGATCAGCTTCAAATACCGGCTGTTCGATCCTGAGGGCATCATTGGCGCCTTCTCGCCCCTGCTGAGCAATCTCTACTTCACATATACGCAGACTTCGCTGTGGGATCTGGGCGAGGATTCCAGCCCGTTCCGCGATACCAGTTATCGCCCCGGACTGTTCTATGGGCGAGGATTCCAGCCCGTTCCGCGATACCAGTTATCGCCCCGGACTGTTCTATCAATGGGCGGGCAGCGAAAGCCTGCCACTGCCGACCGAATGGCGCGCCGGTATCGAACATGAGTCCAACGGCCGCAGCGAGCCGGATTCACGCTCGATCGATACCGTTTATCTATCCCCGGTCTGGCACTGGGATATGCCGCACAGCAGAAGACTGACCTTTGCGCCCAAGATATATCATTACTTGGATAAGCACGAGAACCGCGATATCCAGCGTTACCGCGGTTATGTGGACTGGAATCTGCGTTATGGTCGCGAGGACGGCTTGATGTGGCGCGGGCTTTACCGTCAGGGCACCGGGGGCTATGCCAGCGGACAGCTTGATGTTTCATATCCCATCAGCGAGCGCATCTTTGCCCGTACCGGCAGTTTCGTGCACTTGCAGGTGTTTTCGGGCTACGGCGAAACCCTGCTGGAATATGACCGTGACCGTGAAACCCAGATACGCCTGGGCATTTCGATCGCGCGTTGATCTGGCTTTGGAACCTCAGTCAGTGTAGCGCTGACCGATTTCGTTCAGCGCCTGACCCAGTTTAGCCCTGTCCTGCAGGATGTCGGCAGGCAACGCGAGGAAGGCTTCGATGCGCTTGCGTAGAATCGAATAGGCGTGTCTGAATACGGCGTCGATCTCCTCGTCACTACCGGTCGCCTTGGCCGGGTCCTCCACGCCCCAGTGCGCGCGCAGCACATTGCCAAGATAGGCCGGGCAGGTCTCGCCGGCGGCATTGCCGCAGACCGTGATGACGATATCCGGCGTCAGCGGCAGGTCGTTCCACGATTTGCTGTGATAACTCTCGGTCGCAATCCCTTCCTTTTGCAGCAACGCGAGCGAACGCGGATGCACATAGCCGGCCGGCTGGCTGCCGGCGCTCACGGCGCGCATGCCGGCCGGAGCCAAGGCATTGAAGGTGGCCTCGGCCAGAATCGAGCGGCAGGAGTTGCCGGTGCAGAGAAACAGGATGTTCAAGTGGGTTCCTTTCCATTTTCGTACCACTGACGGCTACGGTTGACGATGTTGACGACGGTGAGCATTACCGGCACCTCGATCAGCACGCCGACCACAGTGGCCAATGCCGCGCCGGAATTGAAGCCGAACAGGGCAATGGCCGTGGCGACCGCCAGTTCGAAGAAGTTGGAGGCGCCGATCAGCGCGGATGGGCCGGCGACGCAATGCGCCACGCCCAGTTTCTTGTTGAGCAGGTAAGCCAGGCCAGAGTTGAAGTAGACCTGGATCAGGATGGGGATAGCCAGCAGCAGGATGATCAGCGGCTGATCCAATATCTGCTCGCCCTGGAAGGCAAAGAGCAGCACCAGCGTGACCAGCAGGGCGCTGATGGAGACTGGCTGGATGGTCGCCCGCGTCCGCTGCAGCCGCTCAGGATCGCCATGCAACGCCTTGCGCCAGAGCTGGCTGATGATGACCGGAGCAACGATGAACAGCACGACCGAGATCGCCAGCGTATCCCACGGCACGATGATGCTGGATAACCCGAGCAGCAGGGCGACGATGGGAGCGAAGGCGAACAGCATGATGACGTCGTTGATCGCGACCTGCGACAGCGTGAATTTGGGTTCGCCGTTGCACAGATTGCTCCAGACGAACACCATGGCGGTGCATGGTGCCGCTGCCAGCAATATGAGTCCAGCGATGTAGCTGTCAATCTGTTCGGCCGGCAGATAGGGGGCAAACAGGTGGCGGATGAAGATCCAGGCCAGCAGCGCCATCGAGAATGGCTTGACCAGCCAGTTGATGGCCAGCGTCACGCCGATGCCACGGGCGTGTTGCGCGACCTCGCCCATGCGGGCGAAATCGATCTTCAGCAGCATCGGGATGATCATGAGCCAGATCAGCACGGCCACCACCAGATTCACTTCGGCGATCTGCAGATGGCTGATGGCCAGGAATACGCCGGGCATCAGCTTGCCGAGGCTAATGCCGACGACGATGCAGCCTAATACCCACCATGTCAGGTTACGCTCGAAGAAGCTGATTTTTGCTGCCGGTGCGCTCATTTGCAGCCGCCGGCTTTGCGTGAAATGAAATTGATGGTTTCCACGCCAGGTGCACAGCATGCGTTGTTGGCTGCTGCATCGTTTGCGTCATTAAAAGTCGGCGCGCTATCCAGCGTGTGGTAGCTTTCCCAGGCGATGCCCGAGGGGTCCTGCACCCAGTGCTTGTCGGATTTCGCGTAGCAGCAGGTCGTGCCTTCCTGCGTTAGCATGCTCATATCCGCCGCCTGCAGGCGCTGCTCGATTTCGGCCAGTTCTTCGCTGCTGTCGACCTGGATGCCCAAGTGATCGAGCCCCGGCTTGTTGCCGCGCTGGCTGATGGCGAAATTGACGCGCGGGTCATCCAGCATCCATTTGGCATAGTCCGGCTTTTCCACGCTTGGCGTGGTGCCGAACAGCTGGTTGTAGAACTGGATGCTCTTGTTCAGGTCATCGACCGAGACATGGACGTGCATGCGTTTCATGGTGTTTTCCTTTTCAGTTCGAATGCTTACAGATTCTTAACAGTTGCATGCCGGTGGCACGCATTTACCCGGTTCGCCGCCGCAACAGTTTTCTATCAGATAGGCCACGAGTTCGTTGATTGCCTTGAAGTCGGTCGAGTAATAGATGAAGCGGCTCGACTGCTCCGCTCTCACCAGACCTGCGTGCGACAGCTCTTTCAGGTGGAAGGAGAGGGTGCTGGCCGGGATGTTCAGGCGCTTGCCGATTTCGCCGGCGGCGAGCCCTTCCGGACTGTGCTGCACGAGCAGGCGGAATATCTCGAGTCTGGCTTCTTGGGCTAGGCAAGCGAGGATGGTGACGGCATCATGAGTATTCATAGATTCTATATTTCCACAATTATAGAAATAATGTCAAACGGTATTTTTTTGTTTAAAGTACCCGTCAGTCTGGATGCGTATTTATAAAGTATTGCCGGACAGGGATTTATGATGAAAAGGAGATCGGATATGACGAGCAAAATTTTGTTGGTGTTGATGCTGGCGATGTTTACCGCAGCCTGCTTTCACAAGCCACACCCGCATGGCTGTCCGCCAGGGCAAGCCAAGAAAGGTAACTGCATCGTGATCGATCGGGATTAGTATGAGTGACGATACCGGATTAACGGGGTATCAGGAAACAAAAAAGCCACCTTGCGGTGGCTTTAGTGTTTGGCGTCCCCACGGGGAGTCGAACCCCGGTCGCCTCCGTGAAAGGGAGGTGTCCTAGGCCTCTAGACGATGGGGACCTGGAACATTTAACGAGCAGTATTTTACTACAACTTCGTGCTTAATTTAACCAGCAATCAAGCAAAATTCTTAACTTTTCTTTTCAACCAATTTTATTGGTGGAGGTAAGCGGGATCGAACCGCTGACCTCTTGCATGCCATGCAAGCGCTCTCCCAGCTGAGCTATACCCCCGAAAAGAGGCGCAATCTTAAAGACAGCCGCCGCAGTTGTCAACGGTCTTGTTGCAAAAGATAACAACGGCGCCGTTGGCAGGGGTGTCCGGCCTGTACCCAAGTCCATCATTCTTCATGGAATTTGGCCGTTTCAGCGCCGTAAAAATTTTTTCAGTGGTTTCAGCTTGCGCTTGAATTCCACCTTGGCGTTGTAGAGATAGAACGGTATCCGGTGCAGAAAACCGAACTCGCGCCGGATGCCTTCCATATAAATCTGCATGAAGCGGTCGCGACCGGTGCCATGCAGTTTGTTGCAAATGCGGCTGAGATCGGAAATGCGTTTGGATAATGCGGTGCCGCGCAGGAAGAAATGCGCGCGACCGGTGTCGATCAGTGAAAAGGCTAGTTTGCCGCCTTCCAGGCGATTGACCAGGATGTTGCCGCCGGAGAGGTCGCGAAAGAAGGTGCCACGTCCGTGCATCAACAGCAGGTAGTCTGCCAGCTGCTTGTAGATGGCTTCCGGCGTGATGCCCTGGTATTCGCTGGCGCCATCGGCAAAGGCGGAAAAGATGTCGCGCACGGAGAAATCGGCGGGCACATACTCGCAGATGTAATAGTTCTGCGTCAGCGTACGGTCGTCGACCTGTTCGAAATAGGCCACCGGCCGTGCGGTCTCGACGCCGCGGCGCAGGAGTTCGCAAGCGCCGTTCCAGCTGCGCAGGGCCTTCGACGGCTTGAAACGGTCGAGCAGGCGTTTGTGCGGATGCATGCGTACCGGCTGCTTGATGACCAGCTTTCTGGCCGGGTCGCGCGGATCCGGAATGGTCCATATGGCGTTGCGCGCCTTGCGCAGGATGGCGTCTTTCGGCGGTGCGCCGATCTGGGCCGGGTTCAGGGCGGCGCGTAGCAGCGCGGCTTCTGTTGCATCTGACGCCAGCATGACGCCGCGCCAGCTGCCTTCGCGGTAAAGGAAATGCGGTTTGCCGATATGGGCGTGCAGCACCAGATCGGGTATCGGGCTTCCTTGCGGGTTGACGCGGATATGGCTGCCGCTGGGCCAGCACAGATATACGGGCGATTCGCAGGCGAAATCGACCGGTTGCACCAGTTCGTCACCGTCGCGGCCGATGTAGACTGCATTTTGCAGGTCGCTCGCCTGGTAAAGGTCGCAAAGCGCTGCCGCGCGGCCGTTGGTGGTCCATACCGCATGGATCAGCTGGTCGCCATTGCTGAAGGCGTGCACCTCCAGTCCGTTGGCGTCATCGAGACAGGCTTCGTAATAGCTGCCTGCGATCAATCGGGCAAAGGTCTTGTAGGCATGGAAAGCCGGTCGTGTTCTCAACTCGTGGCCCAACACGCTTGCATAATGCGTGATGCGCTCCAGTTTGGGGTAGGTCTCGACCCCGTCGTCGATCAGGCCTTCACGGTGACATATCAGGGGGCCCCAGCCGGCACGTTGCATGGCACCGGAGGCGGCACAAAGCAGCATGTAGCGGGACAGGTAATCGGCCTGCTTCTGTTCGCCGTCCGCCAGTACGCGATGGATGCGCGGCAGCGTCCAGAAGGCGGCGGGGGAGTGCAGTTGCGGCACGCCGAAGTATTGGCCGATCTCCTGCAGCACGAAGGCTTTCTTGACCAGCCGGAAGCCGCCCAGCGGCGCCAGGCGGTGCCCAAGTATCTTGTGATCGTCGCGTTCCGGTTCGGTGCAGCGCTCGGAGAACAGGTTGTCGGTGTGGATGTCCGGCAATTGTCCGCGACTTTGCAGGATGGACAGCAGGCCGATGTTGTAGGGCGGCTCGAAATCCGTGACGTTGGGGCCGGCCAGCAGGATGCTTCGTTGCTTCGCTTCGCGATAGGCAATGTCCCAGGCGGCGAGAAAACCTTCCAGCGTATAGCCCGCCCAGCGCCGGCGATTGATGGTGGAGCCGACCTCGAGAATCTCGATGCGGCTGCCGAAAAGATCCAGCGTGTCATTGATGAACTGCCGCCAGGTCGATTGTGCCGCTGCGGTCTGCATGGCGCGGGCAGCTTCGAACGGCTGAACCAGATGCAGCATGACACGGAATTCCAGCGCCAGAAGCTTTTCGAGGAAACGCGCGACATGGTTGTCATCGTCGCCGTAGGTGAAATCGAGGCGGACCTGGCGTATGCCGAGTTCCTGCAGCCGGGCGATGACCATATCGTCGATCGCCGGGTCCGCCGCAGTAGCGACGCCAACCTGACAGAAATCGGCTGGCACATGCTGGCTGCCGGTCGGCTCGTAGCCTCTTTTCGAGCGCAGGCGACCGCTCGCCATATAGGCGAGGTTGGCGCGCAGAAACTGCCAGATCGGTCGAGCGTTCGGTTTCAAAGCGTGGTTCGGGGGCAAGGAGGGAGGCCCTCTCGCTTAGCCGCGGGTGTTGGATTGCGCGTCGAACTGCGTCAGGTCGACGCGCGGCTGCGGCTGCCAGCCGGCCTTGCGGTGTTCGGCCACGACGTTGGTGAAGACGCCGCCACGCACGTAGAATTTGGCGGTCAGGCGCATGAATTTCGGTTCGGTGGCGGCCACCAGGTCGTCCAGAATGCGGTTGGTGACGGCCTCGTGGAAGCAGCCCTCGTCGCGGAAGGACCACATGTAGAGCTTGAGGCTCTTCAATTCGACGCATTTGCGGTCAGGAATGTAATCCAGATAGAGCACGGCGAAATCCGGCTGGCCGGTTTTCGGGCAGAGGCAGGTGAATTCAGGGATTTCCATGTGAATGTGGAAATCGCGCTCCGGCTTAGGGTTGTCGAAAGTTTCGAGATTCTTGCTGGGTTGACTGGACATAATGGCTACCGTATAAATCCGAATATGGTCGAAACCCGTCATTATACAGCCACTCGCCCCGTGCCTGCCGCCAACAAAACGACTAAAAATTGCGCCTGACCCATCTCAAACTTGCCGGTTTCAAATCCTTCGTCGATGCGACCACCTTGCACCTGCACGGCCAGCGCGTCGGCGTTGTCGGCCCCAACGGCTGCGGCAAATCCAATGTCATGGAATCCATCCGCTGGGTGCTGGGCGAATCCAGCGCGAAGGAGATGCGCGGCGATTCGATGCAGGACGTCATCTTCAACGGCTCCGCCAACCGCAAGGCCATCTCCCGCGCCAGCGTCGAACTGGTGTTCGACAACAGTCTGGGCGGCGCCAGCGGGGAGTGGTCGCAATATGCCGAGATATCGGTCAAGCGCGTGATCGAGCGCGACAAGGGCTCCAGCTACTACATCAACAATACCGCGGTACGGCGTCGCGATGTCGCCGACCTGTTCCTCGGTACCGGCCTCGGCGGTCGTGCCTATGCCATCATCGGCCAGAACACCATCTCGCGTATCGTTGAGGCCCGGCCTGAGGAGTTGCGCGTGTTCCTCGAGGAAGCCGCCGGCATTTCCAAATACAAGGAGCGCCGGCGCGAGACCGAACTGCGGCTGCGCGACACGCGCGAGAACCTGCTACGGGTCGAGGATATCCGCCAGGAGATCGACAAGCAGATCGTGCGGCTGGAAGCGCAGGCGGTGGTCACGCAGCAATACCACCAGTTGCAGGCCGGTCTGAAGCTGGCACACGGACGGCTCTGGCTCCTGCGCAAGCGCGATGCCGGTGCCGCCTGGGAGAAAGCCAGGCGCCAGGTGGAAAAACTGGCGAACGACCTCGAGGCGCAGATGGCCAACCTGCGCAAGACCGAGAACCTGCTGGAAACCCTGCGCCAGCAGAACTTTGCCGCCAACGAGGCGGTGCAGCAGGCTCAGGCGCAGTACTACGAGACCAACGCAGAGGTCTCCAGCCTGGAGCAGCAGGTCAGGCACACGCAGGAAGCGCGCGAAAGACTCCTCTTGCAGCTGCAACAGATCGCGGCGCAATCGGAAAAGCTCGAGAACCAGAAAAAGGAACTGGATGCCAACTTGGCGGAAGCGTTACAAAAACAGGTTCAGGCCGAGGTCGACGAACAGCAGTCCGGCAGCCGCCTGACGCAACTGCAGGCAGGACTGCCAGCGCTAGAAGCAGCGCTGGCCGATGGTCAGCGCCGGTTGGGCGAGGCGCAGAAGCTCTTGACGGAGGCCGAGCAGGCCGTGCGGCTGGAAAGCACTCAGCTCAGCTATGCCGACCGCAATGCCGATGAACTGCAGCATCGCTTGCAGCGGTTGCAGGCCGATATGCAGAACCTGCAGATCCCCGATGGTGCCGGGCTTGAAGCCGCTCGCCAGTCACTGAACGTATTGCAGCAGCAGCTGGCACAAGGCGAACAGGCCATCGCCGCCAGCCGCCAACGCGAGCAGGAACAGACCGAGGCCATACGCGTGTTGCGTCAGCAACAGCAGGACGCGCAAGGCCAGGTGGCGCAGATTGAGGCGCAGGTCCACTCCTTGCAGAAGATTCAGCAGGCCATCGGTCACGAGTCCAGAATCGACGGCTGGCTGAAGCAGCACGGACTGCAGCAGGCCGAACGCCTGTGGCAGAAGCTGACAATCGCCAGCGGCTGGGAAACCGCGTTGGAAGCACTGTTAGGTGCAAGGCTCAACGCCGTGCTTGAAACAACGCCGCGACAGTCCGGCTTTTCGCGGCCGCATGCCACCGTCGTACTGGCCGAGACCGGCGTGGCGGACGCTGCCGGGACAGCCGCCGGCAATCTGCAGCCGCTGGATTCGGTGATCGAGCAGATGGCGCCGGAAATCGGTGCCGTCATGCAGGACTGGCTGCGCGGTGTTTATCTGCTGGAAGATGAAGTAGAGGCGCCGGCGGCACGCAAACAGCTTGTGGCGGGCCAATGCCTGGTGACGCGCAAGGGCGATATCTATAGCCGGCATAGCCTGACCCTCTACAGCCCGCAGAGTGCGCTGCACGGCGTGCTGGAGCGCCAGCGCGAGTTGGAGAGCCTGCAAGCATCGTTGCCGCAGGTGCAGGAAGTCGCTGTCGCGCTCGGTGCGCAGTTGAAGCAGGCGGAGGAAGGCATGCAGCAACTGCGGCAGCAGCTGCACGAACTGCAGCAGACCCTGCGCAATGACGGTCAGCAGGAGCACCAGTTGAAACTGGATATCCAACGGCAGGAACAGCAACTGCAGCACGCACAGGAGCGTAAAAAGGCGATCGCGGAAGAGCAGGCGGCTCTGCAGGAGCGCTTGGAAAGTGCGCGTCAGCACAAGCAGGAACTGCAAGCCAAACTACAGCAGGCTGAAGAGCAGTTGCCGATGCGCAAGTCGGATTTCGAGAGTGCCCGGCAAGCACGGGAACAGTTTCAGGCTGTCTTGAACCGCGCCCGGCAGGAGTTGCAGAACGCCGAACATGCATTGCAGGAAAAGGTGTTCAACAAAAAAATTATTATCAATGATATCAATCAGATAAAAAATAATATTGAATCAAATTCTGATGAAATTCAGGCGCTCGCCGTGCGACGCAAGGAATCCCAGGAAATGCTGGATGCCGCCCGGATGGAGGGGCTGAAAGCCAACCTCGACCGTGCGCTCACCTTGAAACAGCAGCGCGAGTCGGCGCTGGCGGAAGCGCGTAATCAGCAGGTGCAGGCGGAGTCCGCCCTGCAAGACCGAGAGCGCGACCGCATGCAGAACGAGCAGATGCTGCATCCCATGCGCGACAAGCTCGAGCAGTCCAGGTTGCAGGAGCAGGAAGCCCGTCTGCATTTCGAGCAATGCAGCGCCGAACTGTCCGCCATTCAGATCGATGAGCCGGCGCTAATCGAGGGCCTGCCGGCTTCCGTCAAAGCCGGCGATCTGGAACAGCGCGTGGCGCGGCTGGAGCAGGAGATCGAGGCGCTTGGCGCCGTCAATCTGGCAGCGATCCAGGAGCTGAACAGCGAACGTGAACGCAAGCAGCATCTGGACAGCCAGTCGCAGGACCTGAACGAAGCGATCATGACGCTGGAAGACGCCATCCGTCGCATCGACCGCGAGACGCGCAGCCGCTTGCAGCACACCTTCGATGAGGCCAACAGGCATTTCGCCGAGCTGTTCACGCTGTTGTTCGGCGGCGGCCAGGCGAGACTCGAGCTGCTCGGCGAGGAGATACTGGATACCGGCATGCAGGTTTTCGCGCAACCGCCGGGCAAGAAGAACAGCACGATACATCTGCTATCCGGCGGCGAGAAGGCGCTGACGGCGCTGGCGCTGGTGTTCGCGCTGTTCCGCCTGAACCCGGCGCCGTTCTGCCTGATGGACGAAGTTGATGCGCCGCTGGACGACAGCAATACCGAGCGCTTCTGCAATCTGGTGAAAAAAATGTCCGAACGCACACAGTTTTTGTTCGTGAGCCATAATAAAATAACGATGGAAATGGCTCAGCAACTGATCGGCGTGACCATGCAGGAGTCCGGTGTGTCGCGCATCGTCGAAGTCGATATCGAAGCCGCCATGCGCATGCATGAACAAGTGACGGCCTGAGGCTGGAGAAAAAATAGAGATGAGTGATTTACAACTGGCTTTGCTGCTACTGGGCGCTGTCATCATTTTTGCCGTGATTGCCTTCAACTGGTGGCAGGAGCGCAAGCTACGCAACGAGGCGGCGAGACATTTCGAGACGCCGCACAGCGACGTGCTGATGGATGAGGATTTCCAGCTCGATCCGGATGCGATCCTGCGCGAGGAGTCGCAGGACCTGGGCAAGCTGGCGGCAGATGATTTCGATGCGCTCAGTTTCGAGGAACCTGAAGCCGCTCAACGCAAGACACCTCAAGTCGGATTCGAGACTGAGGCGACGTTTGAGACTCGATCTGCGTCAGAAACAGAATCGACATTTGACGAAGAAGAACTGCTGTCGGCGTCTTTAAGCAAAGCCGAGCTCACGTCTGCAGTTACCGATGAGGCGCTGGAACAGCCTGTTGACGCTGCCGATAGCGCCTCCGCCAAAAGCTACGAGGAGCATGTCTGGCATAGCAAGTCGACTGAAAGCCCGGCTGCCGTGGCCAGCGAGGAAATGACCGCAAGGGCCGAATTGATGCAGGAGGCCGGCTTCGACGAGTTGACAGGCCTATCGCAACCCACGGAGCAGGCCGCCATCGGCAAGGACGTGGTGATGCTGAGCCCGGACATCGACAGCCGCGTCGATCTGATCGCGGTTCTCTATCTGCCGCAGCCCGTCAGCGGCGACAAGCTGCGCGAATTCCTTATGTCGGTCACCGATATCGACAAGGCCAAGTACCTGCACGGGCTCGATGTCGACGGTGTCTGGCGCCTGCTGACGCGCGAACAGGAAGCGGCGGAATTCAGCCGGGTCACCTGTGCCGTCCAACTGGCCGACCGTTCCGGCTTCATTTCGCGCAACGCTCTGAACCGATTCCAGCACGAGGTCGACCGCATCGGCCACAAGCTGAACGCGCAGATCGAATGGTTGAACCAGGGCGATGCCTGGCAACAGGCCAGCGAGCTCGACCAGTTCTGCATCGACGTCGACAAGATGGTCGGTTTTCATCTGGTGCAGGGCGAAAACGGCCCGTTCACCGGCACCAAGTTCCGCGGACTGGCAGAGGCAGGCGGCATGGTGTTGGGCACCGATGGCGGTTTTCATAGCGAAAACGAGTTGGGCCATCGCCTGTTCTCCATCGTCAACCGCGAGAACCATCCCTTCAGCCCCGACATGCTGCGCACTTCTGTGATCCACGGCATCACGTTCCAGCTGGATATCCCGCGCGTGGCCAATTGCCCGGAAGTGTTCAACCAGATGGTGCTGACGGCACGACAGATGGAAAAAAGTCTGGGCGCGATATTGGTCGACGATAACCAGCGCCCGCTGGGTGAAATGCAGATCGACAAGATCCGTCAGCAGCTGAAGGTCATCCATGCCAAGATGGTGGCGCGCGGCATCATCCCGGGCAGTCCTTCCGCCCTGCGATTATTCTCCTGAGACCGATGCTGCATTCCGAACAGGCTGCGCAGCAGATCGCGGCACTACGCAAACTTATCCGCCAGTACGACCACGAATATTATGTGCTGGACCAGCCCTCGGTGCCGGACAGCGAATACGACCGCCTGTTCCGTGAGCTGCAAGCGCTGGAGCAGGCGCATCCGGAACTGGTCACCAGCGATTCGCCGACCCAGCGCGTCGGCGGTGCGCCTCTGCCGGAGCTGGCGACGGTGCGTCACCGGGTGCCCATGCTCTCTATCGAGACCGAAACCGATATCACGCCGGAAGGTGCACGCGCATTCGATGCCAGAACACGCAAGAAGCTGGGCTTGAGCGACAACGACCCGCCGGTCGAATATGCCGCCGAACTGAAATTCGACGGTCTGGCGATCAGTCTGCGCTACGAACACGGTTTGCTGGTGCAGGCGGCGACGCGCGGCGATGGCGAGGTCGGCGAGGATGTGACGCAGAACATACGTACCATCCGCCAGATTCCTTTGCGACTTGAGGGTGCAGCGCCGGAAGTATTGGAGGTGCGCGGCGAGGTTTACATGAGCCGCCCGGATTTCGAACGATACAACGCGAGACAGCGTGCGCAGGGCAAACCGACGCTGGTCAATCCGCGCAACGGGGCGGCCGGCGCCGTGCGCCAGCTCGACTCCCGCGTCACCGCGCAGCGGCTTCTGTCCTTTTTCACCTACGGTCTGGGCGAATCAAGAGGCTGGGATGTACCGGCCCGCCACAGCGAACTGCTGGATGCATTGCAGCGTTTCGGTTTCCCCGTATGCGCCGAGCGCATCGTCGGTTCGGGGCCTGAGCCGCTGGTACGGTTTCACCAGGCCATCGCGGCCAAGCGCGACAGCCTGCCTTATGACATCGACGGCGTCGTCTACAAGGTCAATTCTCTCAGCCTGCAACGCGAGCTCGGTTTTCGCAGCCGCGAGCCGCATTGGGCGGTCGCGCACAAGTTTCCGGCACAGGAAGCGCTGACCGAACTGCTGGCGATCGACGTGCAGGTCGGCCGAACCGGTGCCATCACTCCGGTGGCGCGGCTGAAGCCGGTATTTGTCGGTGGCGTGACGGTGACCAATGCCACTTTGCATAATCAGGATGAGATCGACCGCAAGGATGTGCGCGTCGGTGATACGGTCAGCGTACGCAGGGCAGGGGACGTCATCCCGGAAGTGGTCGGTGTGGTAAAGGACCGGCGCCCGCAGGGTTCCGTACCCTACAACCTGCTGGAAGCCATCGGACACAAGTGCCCGGTCTGCGGCTCCCATGTGGTGCGCCAGGAAGACGAATCAGTAGCGCGCTGCAGCGGCGGCCTGTTCTGTTCGGCCCAGCGCAAGCAGGCCATCCTGCATTTCGCCTCGCGCCGCGCAATGGACATCGAGGGTCTGGGCGAGAAACTGGTGGATCAATTGGTCGATGCCGGACTGGTGCACACGCTGGCCGATATCTATAAGCTTGATGTGGCGACCTTGGCCGGATTGGAGCGCATGGCCGAAAAGTCGGCGCAGAACATCATCGCCGCACTGGATAAAAGCCGTCAGACCACGCTGGCACGTTTCATCTATGCCCTCGGTATACGCAATGTGGGCGAGGCGACCGCCAAGGATCTGGCCAGATACTTCGGCAGCTTGCAGAGTCTGCTGGAAGCGGATGCGGAAAAGCTGCAGCAGGTGCCGGATGTCGGCCCAATCGTGGCCGATTCCATCGTGCAGTTCCTCAGCGAAGCGCATAACCGGGAGGTCATCGACGCGCTGATCGCCGCCGGCATCCATTGGGACGAATCCTCAGTCGGCAGCGTCGACGGCGTGCTGAGCGGCAAGACGCTGGTTCTGACCGGTACTTTGCCCGGTATGTCGCGCGACGAGGCGAAAGCCGTGATCGAAGCGGCCGGTGGCAAGGTGGCCGGCAGCGTGTCGCGCAAGACGGATTACGTCGTCGCTGGTAGTGATGCCGGCAGTAAACTGGAAAAGGCGCGTGAACTGGGCGTCACCGTCATCGACGAAGCGGCATTACTGGAGTTGTTATCAAATTGAACCAGGCACAAACACACCTGCCGCAGCTGATCTGCATTGCCAGGGCAGCCGGCGAAGCCATCATGCGGATCTATGCCGGGCAGATTGATGTTGAACAGAAAAGCGACGACTCGCCGCTGACGCAGGCCGATCTGGCTGCGCATCGCATAATCGTCAGCGGATTGCAGCAGTTGACCCCGGACATTCCCGTGCTTTCGGAGGAGTCCGCCGCCATCCCGTATGATGTGCGCAGGCAATGGCAGCGCTACTGGCTGGTCGATCCGCTCGACGGTACCCGCGAATTCATCAAGCGCAACGGTGAATTCACTGTCAATATCGCGCTGATCGAAGGCGACAAGGCTGTGATTGGCGTGGTCTATGCGCCGGCGATGGGGCTGCTCTATTATGCGGATGAAGGTGGCGCCTTTAAACAGCAGGATGGCCATCCAGCCGTCGCTATCGAGGCGCGGGCGCTGAAGGTCGGTGACATCACGATCGCCGGCAGCCGTTCGCATGCCGATGTCCGGCTGCAGCGCTTTATCGAAGCCATCGAGAAGAAACTTTCCTCGGTCAGGTTAATCCCAATGGGTAGTTCGTTGAAAATCTGCATGGTTGCAGAAGGTGCGGCTGACCTCTACCCAAGGCTGGGGCTCACGTCCGAATGGGATACGGCTGCGGCCCAGTGCATACTGGAGCGGGCGGGCGGTTCTCTGCAGGATACCGAAGGCCGGCCTTTGTCCTACAACCGCAAGGAGTCGCTGCTCAACCCGGAGTTCTTTGCGAGCGGCGCAACGTCCCATGACTGGCGGCAATATTTGCAGTAAGTCAGTGTAAGTCCGCGGCCATTCCGGCGACCAACATGCAGCAATGAAGTCTTCGGCTACGCGCTGGCCTGCCACGAGGCAGGCTCAAGGCCAACACGGAAAGGGTCGTCATATGTATATCGCCAATAAACCGGATATTCCGTCCTCGGAAATCACGCCGCGTGAAGTGTTCGAGAACCGCCGCCAGTTTCTCAAGGCGGCCGGCTTTTCGGCAGCAGCCGGCATCCTCGCCGGCATGATGCCGCCTGGAGCGATGGCGGCGAACGAACGGCAAAAGATCGCCGGCATCCGCAAAACGGATTACGGGCTGGATGAAAAGCTTACCAGTTACGAAGACATCACCACCTACAACAACTTCTACGAATTCGGCACCGACAAAGGCGACCCCGTCGTTCACGCCAAGCTGTTCAAGCCCAGGCCGTGGACGGTCTCGATCGAAGGTGAGGTGAAGCAGGCCAGGCAGATCTCGATCGAGGACATTTTCAAGCTGGCACCGCTGGAAGAGCGCATCTACCGCATGCGTTGCGTCGAAGGCTGGTCCATGGTGATACCGTGGGTCGGGCTTCCGTTGTCCAAACTGATTCAGTACGCGGAGCCGACCGGCAATGCGAAATATGTCGAATTCACCTCGCTGGCCGACCCCAGGCAGATGGCCGGTGTGCGTATACCGGTGCTGGACTGGCCGTATACCGAGGGTTTGCGCATGGATGAAGCCATGCATCCGCTGACCATCATGGCGGTCGGCCTTTACGGCGAGGTGCTGCCGAACCAGAACGGTGCGCCCATGCGGCTGGTCGTGCCGTGGAAATATGGTTTCAAGGGAGGCAAGTCCATCGTCCGCATCCGTTTCACGGAAAAGATGCCGGTGACGACATGGATGAAAGCTTCGCCGCGAGAATACGGCTTTTATGCCAACGTCAATCCCAAGGTGTCGCATCCGCGCTGGAGCCAGTCCTCGGAGCGCCGTATCGGCGGAGGACTGTTGTCGCCGCGCATCAAGACGCAGCTGTTCAATGGCTATGCCGATGAAGTAGGGCAGCTGTACGCCGGCATGGACCTGCACAAGAACTTCTAGCTTTCATGGCATTGAGGCAGATCAGCAAGCAGCAGTTGTTCCGGCTCAAGGCCTTGCTCTTTGTGCTGGCGCTGCTGCCTTTGGCGCGGCTGTTCTGGCTGGGCTTCAATGACGACCTCACCGCCAATCCGATCGAGTTCATCGAGCGTTCGACCGGCACTTGGGCGCTGGTCTGCCTGCTGGCTGCGCTGGCATTGACGCCGTTGCGCCTCGTCACCGGCATCGCCTGGCCGATACAACTGCGCCGCATGGCCGGCCTCTTCATGTTCTTCTATGCCTGCCTGCATTTTGCCACCTATCTCTTGCTCGACCATTGGTTCGATTGGGGCGAGATAAGCAATCATATCATCGAGCATCCCTATGTGCTGGTCGGTTTTGCCGCTTTCGTGCTTTCCATCCCGTTGGCATTGACCTCGAACAACACCATGAAGCGCCGACTAGGCTCACGGTGGAAGCAATTGCACCAGACGGTCTATCTGATCGCGATACTTGGAGTCCTGCATTTCTGGTGGCTGGTCAAGAAGGATATCCGCGAGCCACTGGCCTATGCGCTCGTCCTGCTGGTGTTGCTCGTCATCCGTCTCTATTTCCGCCACGCCAGGCGCGCCGGCCCGAGGGAAACGCAGGCAAACGTCAGGACTTCCTTGTAATGATTCCCGCAGCGGCGCGACCAATGTCGGCAATCATTCATCGGGAGCAGACATGCAATACTTTTCGGCTTATTACCTTGTCGTCGCCAGCCTGCTGGAGCGGCAGGCGTCCATCATTCCACCCTTGTTTCTGCGCCTGTTGCTCGCTTGGGAATTCGGTGAAGCAGGGTACGCCAAGCTCACCGGCAGCAACTGGTTCCAGCACATTGCATTTCCTTTTCCATTCAATGTTCTGCCGCCAGAGATAAACTGGCAGATCGCGACATGGTTCGAACTGGCAGGGGCCATGGCGCTGGTGCTCGGGTTGGCAACCAGATTCTTCTCGGCGGCATTGATGGTGTTGACGCTGGTGGCGATCGCAACGGTGCATTGGCCCGGCGAATGGCAGACGCTGGCTGAACTTTTGACCGGCTATCGGATTATCGACGAGCAGAGCGATGGTCTCGGAAATTACAAGCTGCCAGTGATTTTTCTGGTGATGTTTTTGCCGCTTCTGTTTTCCGGGGCCGGCAAACTCAGTTTCGATCACTGGCTTTATAACCGTTTGATCAGAAAAATATAAAAATAATCATTATTTATTGTTCATATACTTATGTGTGATTATTAATAAAATGAATTAAATATAGGAGGCATTTTAATTGCCTCCACAGGGCTTATAAGGGAAAATCTGGCGATCATAAATCCGCGCTGCCGGCTCCGGCGGCAAAAATAACGTAGTGAAATAAGCCATTTAGGAGGTGCCATGCAAAACCAGATCGATATTTTCCTGATGTCACTGAACGATTTCTGGGGACAGGTCGCTACATTTTTCCCCAAGCTGCTGGCCGTCATCGTCATTCTGTTCTTCGGCTGGCTTTGTGCAAAGGTCGCATGTGTCATCGTCAAGCGCATCCTTGGCTTCCTGCGCTTCGACCAGTTCGCGGACAAGTCCGGCCTCGAGCATTTCCTCAGTCATAGCGGCGTCGATCTCACCATGAGCGGTGTCATCAGTATGGTGGTTTACTGGCTGGTCATACTGCTGTTCGTGATTACCGGCGCCAATTCGCTGGGTCTGACCGAAGTGGCGGGCATGCTGAATTCCCTGGCGAATTATCTGCCGAGAATCATCATCGCCATCCTGATTCTGATCTTCGGTACGTTGCTGGCCCGATTCGTTAACCGCCTGATATTCGCCTGGCTGCACGGAATCAAGTTCGAGGGTGCGCTGACCATTAGCACGACCGCCGAATATGCCATCCAGGTGTTTGCCTTGTTTGTCGCGCTCGAGCAGTTGGGTATCGGCACGCAGCTGCTGACAGCCTTGTTCGTTATTGTCTTCGGTGCTGTATTCCTTGCGCTGGCGATTGCTTTCGGACTGGGTGGCAAGGAGCGGGCTGCACGTATTCTTGACCAACTGGATAAATCCAAGAAGTCCTGATAAGTTTCTGGACGAGTTAATGACGCCCCAAGATCTAAGGTCTTGGGGCGTTTTGCTATGTATGCGTGGGGTAAGTGATATTTAATAACTGAAATGCATCATTTTACATAATATACATTATGCGAAGTTAAGGTAAAATTCAAGCTGGGATCGGGGGCAATGATTTCCGGATCATCTTGAACGTTACCCTCATCTGGTAAGCACATCAAAATGACTCACCGGCATTTTAGCCATGAGGCCAAGCACTCAATGACTGCCGGGCGTATCATTTGATAAGGCAGAGATTCAAGAAGGCTGGATATCTGCATGTTCAATCACAACTTTTATCGATTGAGGGAATGCAAATAATGGATGGCAAGAATCATATCGCATACTTCACCATGGAGATCGGACTGGATGAAGCCATACCGACCTACGCCGGCGGTCTTGGGATACTTGCCGGCGATACCGTGCGATCGGCCGCTGATCAGGGCATGTCGATGGTGGTCCTTACCCTGCTCCATCGCAAGGGATATTTTCAGCAGCACCTTGATGCCAATGGCTGGCAAAGCGAAGAGGATGTCAGCTGGCAGGTGTCTGAAAAACTGCAGGAGATGGAACCACGCTGCACGATAGAGATCGAGGGGCGCGAGGTTCAATTGCGCGCGTGGCGCTATGAAGTCAAAGGTGTCGGCAATGATGTTGTGCCGGTGTTTTTCCTCGATACCGATTTCGAAGCAAACAGCGCGTTCGACCGAACCATTACCGACCACCTCTACGGCGGCGACATGCATTACCGCTTATGTCAGGAGGTGGTACTGGGCATAGGCGGGGTTCGTATGTTGCGCGCGCTGGGATACAACCAGGTGCGTCGTTACCACATGAATGAGGGGCATGCCGCCCTGCTGACGCTGGAACTGGCTCACGAGCTCGCGCAGCAGGTCTGGAGTATGGCGGACGGCAGTACGCCGCGCATGATCTCGCCGGAGATCGTGCAGATGGTCAAACCTCGATGCATTTTCACGACGCATACGCCGGTGCCCGCGGGACACGACAAATTCCCCATGGCGCTGGTGCACCAGGTGATTACAGGTTATCGCGGCGTTTTTGCTGATTGCGAGCAGGAGTTTTGCCTGAACGGCGAGTTGAACATGACGTATCTGGCTCTCGGCAACAGTTATTACATCAACGGTGTGGCCAAGAGTCACGGCCAGATTGCCCGGCAGATGTTCGCCAAATACGACATCCGCTCCATCACCAACGGTGTGCATGTGGCCAGCTGGGCGTCGCCGGTCTTCGCTGCGTTGTTTGACAACCATATTCCCGGCTGGCGCGCAGACAGCGCCAGCTTGCGTTATGCCTTGAACATCCCGAAGCGGGAAATCATCAACGCCCACAACCGGGTCAAGCAGAACCTGATCGACCTGGTTAACCGTCTGACCGGCGAGCGTTTCGAGGCGGATGTCTTTACCATCGGCTTCGCGCGCCGCGCTACCCTCTACAAGCGTCCGGAGCTGCTGTTTCATGATCTGGACAGGCTGGCTGCAATCGCGCAAGATTCCGGGCCGCTCCAGATCATCTACGCCGGCAAAGCGCATCCGCAGGATCAGTCTGGCAAGGAGGCGATCCGCCATATCTTCGAAATCAGGGAGAGACTCAAGGGCAGGATCAAGCTGGTTTATCTGGAGAACTACGATATCAGTCTCGCGAAAATGATGACGGCCGGGGTCGACCTCTGGTTGAACACGCCGCAGCCCCCGCTCGAAGCCTCAGGCACCAGCGGCATGAAAGCGGCCGTCAACGGTGTGCCTTCCCTCAGCATCATGGATGGATGGTGGGCAGAGGGATGCATCGAAGGCGTGACCGGATGGGCTATCGGCAATCACAAGGAAGTCCTTGTGCAAGGAGCAGGCATCAGCCAAGGCGCTGACAGCCGGCATGAGGATGCCGAGGCTCTATACAACAAGCTGGAGATGGTCATCCTACCAATGTATGGCAACGAACTGGACCGCTATGCCGAAGTGATGCGTCACGCCATTGCGCTCAATGCGTCCTTCTTCAACACGGAACGCATGCTGTCACAATATATCGCCAAGGCCTACTTCAAGTAACGGTTGCACCCCCGCATGCGCGATCAGCTTACTTGACCAGCGTTACCGGCATCTTGGCCAGATGTATGACCTGATTGGACGTCGACCCCATGATCAGCCCACCGAGGGCACCCATGCCGCGGCTACCCATGATGATCCAGTCGCATTTGTGTGATTTGGCGTAATCGACGATCGTCGATGCGGCCGGCCCCACCTTCCCGGCCTTGACGTAGGAGACGCCTGCTTTATCGAGCTTCTTGCAGGCCGGCCGCAAGACTTTTTCCGCTTCACCCTGCTGTGCCTTTTCAATGATGTCGTAATCATAGAAGTCGCTGAGCGGAACGATGATGGGCTGCACGTTGATGATGTGAATCTGCGGCGCCGTGCTGTCTTGCAGCATGCCTTTTTGTACCATGGAGATGGCGAGTTTCAAGGCATTCTGCGCATGTTTGGAGCCGTCGACCGGAACGAGTATCGAGCGCATGAGGCTTCTCCTTTCTGGAGCAAGAGCAGGATAGTTCGAGTCTAACAAGTTTTTCCGTCCTACAGGTAGATTCGCTTTCCGCTCTGCTTCGCCTATTATCGATAGTTGTCTTGTAGTACATTGATATCAATGCATTTTTATGGAGTGGCCATGAGAGCGATGCTACTGGAACGACAGGGTGCGCCGTTGCGCCAAGCCGAAGTGCCAGACCCTATCCCGACGCGTGATCAGGTGCTGCTGCGGGTATTGGCCTGCGGGGTATGCCGTACCGATCTGCACATCGCTGATGGCGAACTGTCGCGCCCCAAGTTGCCGCTCGTGCTCGGGCACGAGATCGTCGGCGAGGTGATTGGCAAGGGTGCCGGCGTCGACCTGTTCGAGGTCGGTGACCGGGTCGGGGTGCCCTGGCTTGGCTGGACGTGCGGCCGCTGCAGTTTCTGCACCAGTGGCAGGGAGAACCTGTGCGATCAGGCCGGATTTACCGGATATCAGCTGGATGGCGGCTTTGCCGAGTTGACAGTGGCGGACCAGCGTTATTGTTTTGCGATTGACAGGAGCTTTGCAGACAGCGATGCGGCTCCCCTGCTCTGTGCCGGCCTCATCGGCCATCGTGCGCTCAAGCTCGCAGGCAACGGGAAGCATCTCGGTATCTATGGTTTCGGCGCGGCTGCGCATCTGGTGACTCAGGTCGCTCTCGCACAAGGCTGGAAAGTCTTTGCCTTGACGCGTGCCGGCGATACGGCTGCCCAGCAGTTTGCCATGCGCTTGGGCGCAAGCTGGGCGGGAGATTCCACGCAAATGCCGCCGCAGGCCCTGGACGCTGCGCTGATTTTTGCGCCGGCCGGCGAACTGGTGCCCACAGCGCTGGCGGCCAGCGCCAAAGGTGCCTGCATCGTCTGTGCCGGCATCCACATGACGGCAATCCCGTCTTTTTCCTATGATTTGCTTTGGGGGGAAAGGGTCGTCAGGAGCGTCGCCAATCTGACACGGCAGGATGGTATCGAATTCATGCGATTGGCGGCCAGCATCCCGGTGCGTACGCATAGCATCGTTTACCCGTTGAGTCAGGCCAATGAGGCTTTGCGTGACTTGCGTGCCGGTATCATCAACGGCGCTGCCGTTCTGGTACCGGCACTCGGATAGGCATTGGTATGCCTATCCATGCAGTGCATTGAATCAGCGGTTGTTGAAGAACGTGATGTTCATCACGCGATCGTTGACGAAGGTCAGTTCGGTTTGTTTGTAGGTGCGCTTGGCATCGTAGCGAACGATATCGGTGTAGTACCACATCTCGACGTTGACAGGCTTCGATGTGTCGCTCGGCTTGCCGGCGATTTGTGCCACCGCGGCATTGGCGCCGGAAGGCTTGACGCCCTGCTCCTTCTTCGAAGGTTGACCGAGTTGGTCGACCACGTTCTTGCGGGATTTGCCGCTGAAGCTATTCAGAAATTCATCTTCAGTGTAGGTCTTTTTGGCCTTGGCTGTCGTCGTTGCTTTGCTGGCTGGCTGTTCTGCCAGTACCGGGTTGATCATGAAAACGGAGCCGATAACGGCAAGCGAGATGCAAGTTTTTTTGCTAAGAGCCATAACTGTTCCCAATTCTAGTGATACGTTAAAAATGGATGTCGGATTATCGCACTTTTATCCGATGCTTGCATGTTGCAAGGTCATCGCGTGCTGATTCTCAAGCCGTCATATGCCAAACGTACGGTAGGCGGCAACCGTTGACTGACGGCCGCATATTCGATTTCATGCGTCATATGGATCAGGTAGGTCTGACCCGCTCCGATAAGACTCGCGTAAGCCAGGCTTTGTTCCAGGTTGATGTGGGTGAAGTGCGGTTTGAACCGCAGGCAGTCCAGCATCAGCACTTCCAGTCCCTGCAACAGTGGCAGTGAGCTGTCGGGAATGGCGGACACGTCGGTGATGTAACCGATGTCGCCGATACGGTAGCCGAGGATGTCGCTATGTCCATGCTTGACCGGGATGGGCGTGATTCTGGTGCCGAACAGTTCGATGGGCTGGGTCAGTCGCTTGCCTGCGAGCACGGGCAGGTCCCAGAAGTCGCTTGGCTCGCGCAGCACATAGGCGAATTTTTCCGCGATGTGGCGCAAGGTGGCATCACTGCCATAGAGCGGGATTTGCTGGCGCTGCAACTGGCAAAATGCCCGCAGATCGTCGATGCCGTGCAGATGGTCGGCATGCGTGTGCGTGTACAACACCGCATCTACCCTGTTGAGTCCCTCGCGCAAAGCTTGCAGACGCAGGTCCGGCCCGGTGTCGATCAGCAAGGTCTCGCCGGTGGGCATGACCACGGCGGCGGAACAGCGGGTTCTTTTGTTGCGGATGTCGGTTGAAACACAGGTGGCACAACTACAGCCGATGACCGGCGTGCCGGCACTGGAGCCGGCCCCGAGCACGATCAGTTGCATCGTTTGGCGTGCCGGAACAGACGGAAGAAATTATCAGTGGTGGCTTCCGCCAGCGCTTCGACACTGATTCCGCGCAGCCTGGCGACTTCTTCCGCCACATATTTGACGTAGGCCGGCTGATTCAGCTTTCCACGATAAGGTACCGGTGCCAGATAAGGCGAGTCGGTTTCCAGCAGGATGCGGTCGAGTGGCACCTGCTGGGCGACCTCTTTCAGGGCGGCGGCGTTCTTGAATGTCACGATACCGGAGAAAGAGATGTAAAAACCCATGTCGATCGCCTGGCGGGCAACCTCCAGGCTTTCGGTGAAACAGTGCATGACTCCGCCTACCCTGTCGGCATGTTCTTCGCGCATGATGCGCAAGGTGTCTTCGGCGGCGGCACGGGTATGGATGATCAACGGTTTGCCGACTGCGATGGCGGCACGGATGTGGGTGCGGAATCGCTCGCGTTGCCATTCGAGGTCGCCGGTCAGGCGGAAATAATCGAGACCGGTTTCCCCGATGCCGATGACCTTGGGGTTCTGAGCCAGCGCAGTCAACTGTTCGACGCTCAGCGGCGGTTCGTCCTCGTAGTCCGGATGCACGCCGACCGTCGCATAAAAGTTGTCATAGGCTTCGGCGACGGCCAAGACCTGAGGATATTCGCGCAGATTGACCGAAATGCACAAGGCATGGCCGACCTGATGCTCGGCCATGGCAGCACGGATGTCGGTCAGATTATTGGCGAGTTCGGGAAAATTGAGATGGCAGTGCGAATCGACGAGCATGTGGCAACTTGGGTGAGGTTTACATCGTGTGCGTGGGTTTGCCCGATTTCAGAGCGCCCCCCAGCAGGGCTTCGATCTTGTTCTTGGCCTCGAGGCCGCCGTCCTTCTCGCTCAGTTGCACGCCGATGCCTTGCGGGCGGTTACCCTGAGTGACCGGTGTGAGCCAGATCACGCGGCCGACCACCTTCAGCTTGGTCGGGTCGTCCAGCAGACTCAATAGCATGAAGACCTCGTCGCCGATGTTGAAGCTCTTGTTGGTCGGGATGAACAGGCCGCCGCCCTTCACGAAAGGCATGTAAGAGGCATAAAGCGCAGCTTTTTCCTTGATGGCGAGCGAGAGCACGCCGGGTTTCGGCGCGCCGCCGGCGTTGGCGGATTGTTCAGGCGGCAATGCGGACATGGTGTGCGGTCAACTTTTTTTCATGAACAATTGCGTATAATCGAGAAAAATCGCTTCCAGCTGCAGCTCGTTGTTCAGCGGATGCTGGGCGCTCTTCTTCGCTTCGTTCAGCTTGCGCTGGAATTCCAGCAGCAGGCTCAAGTCTACGCTCTTGACCAGCGCTTGCAAAGCGTCGATATGCTGGTTGTAATACCGCACCTTGCCGGTCAACAGGCATGACAGCAGGTCGAACGTCCACTTCTGCAAATCGTCGATCGCCAGTTCCATGCCCGCTGCCACCGCAGCGGTGGCAGCCAGGAAGGGATCCAGCTTGCGCCCTTGCAGCAGCAGTCCGGCAGCAGCCCCGGTGCCTTGTTCCTGCATCCTCAGTACGTTCAAGGGCGCGCCGCCGGCGTAGTCCAGTCGCGCTGCTGCATCGGCTATCCCCTGCCCCTGCAGCCAGTTCAGCGCCACTGTCTTTTCCGGCATGGGCATGTCGATCTTGTGGCAGCGGCTGAGGATGGTTGGCAGCAAGCGTTTCAGCTGGTGGCTGACCAGGATGAATATGACACCGCCCGGCGGCTCTTCCAGCATTTTCAGCAAGGCGTTGGCCGAGGTCGGATTCAATGCCTCGGCCGGATGTATCAGCACGACGCGCAGGCCGCTGCTTTGATGGCTCGACAGGGTAAGGAAGTCGGCCAGTTCGCGCACCTGATCGACGCTGATCTGCTGGCTCTTTCTGGTCGTTTTTTTCGAACTGCCCGCATCCGCATCGGCATCGTTGTCCTGCTCCGGAGCCAGCAAGCGAAAATCAGGGTGATTGCCCTGCACGAACCAGTTGCAACTGGCGCAACTGTCGCAGGGTTCACCGTCAGCGTGCGACGCGAGGCATAGAAGCGATTCTGCCAGCCGGTGTGCGAAATCCAGTTTGCCCGTACCGCTGTTACCGTGTAGCAGAAGCGCATGCGGCAGGCGCGCACGTTGGCCGGAGATTCTGGCCAGTGTTGCGCTTTGCCATGGATACACCGCCATCCGATCAGAGTTCCGCAATGATCTGAGTGACGGATTTCCCTACGCTGTCGAGCGATTGGTTGCCATCGATGATGCGGAACCGCTGCGGCGCTGCGGCAGCGCGCTGCAGGTAGGCGTTACGGATGCGGTTGAAGAATGCCGCGTCCTGACGCTCGAACTTGTCCGGACTGCGCGCAGACGCGAGGCGTGCCACGCTGACCTCCACCGGCACATCGAACAGTATAGTCAGATCCGGCTGCAGATCGGGGTGTACCCAGGACTCAAGCTGTTCGATCTTCGTGGCCGCTACGCCGCGGCCACCGGACTGATAGGCAAAACTGGCATCCGAAAAGCGGTCGGATACGACATAGGCGCCGCGGGCCAATGCCGGTTCTATGACTTGAGCGATATGCTCCCTGCGCGCCGCGAACATCAACAGAGTTTCGGTTTCAGCGTGCATGGCCTGATGCAATAACAGTTCGCGCAAGGCTTCCCCCAGTGGCGTGCCCCCCGGCTCGCGCGTACTGACGACCTCCAGGCCTTTTGCCTGCAATCCGGCAATGATGGTCGGGATATGTGTGCTCTTGCCCGCGCCGTCCATGCCTTCGAGCGTGATGAATTTACCGCGCACCCTGCCCCCTTCTCAGTTGATATTTGACTACGGCCCGGTTGTGTTCGGCCAGCGTGTTCGAAAATACGTGACTGCCGTCTCCCTTGCCGACGAAATAAAGCGCGCGCGTTTTTGCCGGATGCAACGCCGCCTCGATCGAGGCCAAGCCTGGCATCGCGATCGGAGTCGGTGGCAGGCCGTTGCGCGTGTAGGTATTGTAAGCTGTATCCGCTTGCAGATCCTTGCGGCGGATGTTGCCGTCGAAGCGTTCGCCCATGCCGTAGATTACAGTGGGGTCTGTCTGCAGGCGCATGCCGATGCGCAAGCGATTGACGAAGACGCCGGCGATGGTCTTACGCTCATCCGCCCTGCCTGTCTCCTTTTCGACGATGGAAGCCATGATCAGCGCCTCGTAGGGTGTCTTGTAGGGTAAACCTGCCTCCCGCTTCGCCCATGCATCGTTCAATCTGCTCTGCATGGCGTGGTAGGCGCGCTTGAGAATCTCGAGATCGCTCATACCCTTGCTGAAGTAATAGGTGTCCGGGAAGAACAGTCCTTCAGGATGGATTTCACTGGCACCTATGCTTTCAAGAATCTGCTGATCGGTGTAGGAGATTGAGAGATGCCGGATGGCATCATTCTGCATCATGGCCTGCCGCATCTGGTTGAAGGTCCAGCCCTCGATGAAGGTGAAGCCGGCCTGCGTGGTTTTTCCCGCCGTGATGATGACAAAGAGGTCATAGGGCGTCGTGCCGTTCTCGATCAGGTAGTTGCCTGCCTTGATCTCGCCGGCCATGCCCAGCATCCTGACCAGCAGAGTGAAACTGTTTGGTTCCGACAACACGCCCTGGTCGGCCAATTGCCGTGAAACGCTGCGTAAACTGCTACCGGCCCTGATGTCCACCTCCACCACTTCGTCCTCCAGGTTGGCCGGCGTGCTGACGAAATAGACCATCCAGCCGGCAAGTAACAGCGCAAGCAGAACAGCGAGAAAAAATGACCATTTGATGAAGCGCATGCTATTCCTGTAAACGGTTTCTGAAACTTGAGGCCAGCGGCTGCTGTGGCCATTGGTGCCGGGCGATTTCCCGAACTTGCCAGACGCCGAACAGACTATTGCAGACCAACACCTCATCAGCTTCCAGCAAGCGGTCGAATGAGATGTTGGTGATCTCGGTGCGAAATCCCATTTCTGGTGCCAGTTCCAGAATGCGCTGTCGCGTGACGCCTGCCACGCCACAGCGTGAGAGGTCTGGCGTACACAGGGTCTCGCCGTAACGTGCGAACAGATTGCTCATGGTGCATTCGATGGCGTTGCCGTCCGTATCCAGCAGCAGGCCGTCGGCAATACCGTTGTCCGACCATTCGGCACGTGCCATGACGTTCTCCAGACGATTGAGGTGCTTGATGCCGGCGAGCGCCGGTTGAAAGCCGAGTCTCAGCCGGCATGCATGCAAGCGTACGCCTTGTTCGAAGCGTTCCTGTGGCAGTTCGGGAAAGGCCGAGCGCAGTACGACCCGGTTAGGTTGTGCCAGAGCCGGCATCGTATAACCCCTGGCGCCAGCACCGCGCGTGACGATGATCTTGGCAACCGCCCGGCCCTCGTTGCCGGTGAACAGCTTTTCGATATCGTTCAACAACACCGAGGCAGTCGGGCAAACGATACCCAGCGCATTGCAGTCGTTCAGCAACTTCGCATAGTGCAAGAGCCAGTGTCGCGGAACTGCCTGATCGACAACCAGTGTGCGGAATACCCCATCGCCGTATGCAAAGCCTCGATCAAAAGGCGACAGGCAAGCATCCTTGTTGCCATTGATCAGGTAATCCTGTTGTTCTCGTATCGTCATTCGGCTTGTCTGGTTCGTTCTTGCGAACAGTTAAGCGCCATCGTAAAGCAAGTGGCCGAGGGGATAAAGACTTGCCTTTTCTGGATTTCCGGCATTCAGAAAACTCATCCACAAAACCTGTGGATAGTTTTGTGGATGAGGTTCGAATAACGTTGCTAAGTCAGCAGAGTTATTGGCTTTTTCTTACAGTGATTAGATTTTAAACAAATAATAATTTGTTTAAAATCAGTATGTTATAAAATAAATCGCGGGAACCGCCGTCAAATCGTGCATCAAACCGTCACATGCATCAAAACTGTGCATAAGCAAGCGATTTTTAAGCACGATTTGAAACATCGGCCCCTAAGTCATTCACTGCAAAGAGATTAAACTTTCTTGAAAACCAGGCTGCCGTTGGTACCGCCAAAGCCGAAATTGTTCTTCAGGGCGTATTCGATCTTGAGGTCCCGCGCGCTGTTGGCGCAGTAATCGAGATCGCATTCCGGATCCTGATTGAACAGGTTGATGGTGGGTGGCGAAATCTGGTGATGGATCGAAAGCACGGTAAACACTGACTCCAGACCGCCTGCACCACCGAGCAAGTGGCCGGTCATCGACTTGGTCGAGTTGACGACCAGATTCTTCGCATGGTCGCCGAATGCCGCCTTGATGGCGTTGGTCTCGTTGGTGTCGCCCAGCGGCGTCGAAGTGCCATGGGCATTGATGAACTGAACCTGGTCTGGATTGATGCCGGCATTCTGCATGGCATTGCGCATCGAGCGGCGCGGGCCGTCCATGTTCGGCGCGGTCATGTGATAGGCGTCGGCGCTCATGCCGTAGCCGACCAGCTCCGCGTAGATCTTGGCGCCACGCTTTTTGGCGGATTCGTACTCTTCCAGTACCATGACGCCGGCGCCCTCTCCGATGACAAAACCGTCTCTATCCTTGTCCCACGGACGGCTGGCAGTTGCCGGGTCGTCGTTGCGTGTGGAAAGCGCGCGGGCGGCAGCAAAGCCGCCGACGGAAAGTTCGGTGATGGCGGCTTCGGCGCCGCCGGCGATCATGACGTCGGCATCGCCGTATTCGATCATGCGGGCTGCGTCACCGATGGAATGGGTGCCGGTCGTGCAGGCGGTCACGATGGAGACGTTCGGGCCCTTGAAGCCGTACATGATGGACAGGTTACCGGAAATCATGTTGATGATGGTGCCGGGAATGAAGAACGGTGAAATCTTGCGCGGGCCGCCTTCGTCATAAGTGTCGTTGGTCTCCTCGATCAGGCGCAGGCCGCCGATACCGGAGCCGATGGAGACGCCGATGCGTTCGGCGTTCTCCTCGGTCGCGACGATACCGGAGTCCTTGACCGCCTCGATTGCGGCAGCCAAGCCGTACTGGATGAACACATCCATGCGGCGGGCTTCCTTGGCCGGCAGGAACTGCGAAACGTCAAAGTCCTTCACCTCGCCGGCAATCTGCGATGCGAAGTTGCTCGGGTCGAATTTGCTGATTCGCGTGATGCCGGATTTGCCGGAGACAAGATTGGCCCATGAGGTTTCCACACCAATACCGACAGGTGAGACCACACCCAGGCCTGTAACTACGATTCTTCGTTTTTGCATGCTCTATATGTTAAGAGCGCCGTTAAGCGCTCTTAATTTTCAAATGGATTTAATTGCCGGGGCTTACTTCAGGTTGGCTGTAACGTAGTCAATCGCTTGCTGTACGTTGGTGATCTTTTCAGCTTCCTCGTCCGGAATTTCGCAATCGAACTCTTCTTCCAGTGCCATGACCAGTTCAACTGTGTCCAGGGAGTCGGCGCCGAGGTCATCCACGAAAGAGGATGTGTTCTTCACATCAGCCTCATTAGCACCCAGTTGCTCAGCAACGATTTTTTTAACGCGTTGTTCGATGTCAGACATCTAAATACCCCTTTAAAATATTCAAGCTTATAAAACTCGAGACATTCTAACAAAAGTCCCGAGGAATTCAAAAATCTTAAATGCACCTGTTTACGGCACATTAAACCATCAACATGCCACCGTTTACGTGCAAGGTTTCGCCGGTGATATAGGCGGCTGCGGGTGATGCCAGGAAAGCGACGGCGGCGGCGATCTCTTCTGCCTGGCCGAGCCGGCCGAGCGGGATGTGCTGCAACAGGGACTGACGTTGCTCTTCGGGCAGTTCACGCGTCATGTCGGTATCGATGAAGCCGGGCGCGACGCAGTTGACGGTAATGCCGCGACTGCCGAGTTCGGCCGCCAGCGACTTGCTGAAGCCGGTCATGCCGGCCTTGGCCGCGGCATAATTGGTCTGGCCGGCATTGCCCATGTGGCCGACGACGGACGAGATGTTAATGATGCGCCCGCTGCGCGCCTTCATCATCGGCCGTATCACTGCCTGCGACATGCGGTAAACCGATTTCAGGTTGGTGCCGATGACGGCATCCCAGTCTTCGTCCTTCATGCGCATCAGCAGCGTATCGCGGGTGATGCCGGCATTGTTTACCAGAATGCTGACATCGCCAAACTGCTCGGCGACGGATTTGAGCAATTGATCGATTTGCGCTGCATCATTGACGTCTAGCGCCATACCGGCGCCCTTGATCTGGTTCTGTTGCAGGGCCTGCGAAATCTGCTCGGCGCCGGATGCTGATGTGGCGGTGCCGATCACGGTTGCGCCCTGCTTGCCCAGTTCCAGGGCAATCGCAGCACCGATGCCGCGGCTGGCGCCGGTCACCAGTGCGATTTGTCCATTGAGCATCTTCATCTCCTCGAATACTAAAGTTCTTGTTGTGTTGGCCCGCCCTTACCGGGCAAATTGCGTACGGGCTTCTTCCATGGCTTCGATGCTGGTCAGCGCCGTGCATGGCAGGTCGGCAACGATACGCTTGGTCAGGCCGGCAAGCACCTTGCCCGGACCGCACTCGGCGCTGGCGAGGATACCGTCGGCATGGATGTGCTGTACGGTCTCGACCCAGCGTACGGGACTATAAAGCTGGCGCACCAGCGCATCCTTGATTTTATCCGGGTCAGCATAGGCAGTCACATCGGCATTGTGAAGCACAGGAATGCCGCCGGCAGTCATGGGGACACCGGCGATATAGCGTGCCAGTTCCTCGGCAGCCGGCTTCATCAGTGCGCAATGGGAAGGCACGCTGACCGGCAGCGGCAAGGCGCGCTTTGCGCCTTTGGCTTTAGCCGCCTCCATGCCGCGCTCGACGGCTGACTTGTGCCCGGCGATGACGACCTGACCGGGAGAATTCAGGTTGACGGCTTCCAGCACCTCCCCTTGAGCCGCTTCTGCGCAGACCGCGCGTACGGTGTCATCGTCAAGACCGAGGATCGCCGCCATGGCACCGACACCTTCGGCGACAGCGCTCTGCATGACTTCGGCACGGTAGCGCACCAGAGGCAGCGCATCTTCGTAGCGCAATACGCCTGCGGCCACGAGGGCGGTATATTCGCCCAGGCTGTGGCCGGCCATCACCGCCGGTTGCAGGCCTGTGCGAGCTTGCCACAAGCGCCATGTGGCGACCCCCGCCGCCAGCATCAGCGGCTGGGTGTTGGTGGTCAGATTGAGTAATTCGTTCGGCTCGGTGGCCATGTGCCAGAAATCCTGGCCAAGAATGTCCGAGGCTTCGGTAAAAGTCGCCTTGATGAAGGCCTCCTCACCGAACCCCTGCATCATGCCGACGGATTGCGAGCCTTGCCCCGGAAAGAAAAATGCAAATTTCATTGATTGTCTCTGGATGGTTGAACAGATATTTAATTGAAGACGTACTCAGTACTTCATTAAAACAGAACCCCAGGTGAAGCCGCCACCGAAGGCTTCCATCAGTATGGTCTCGCCGCGCTTGATCCGGCCGTCACGGACGGCGACATCCAGCGCCAGCGGGATGGAGGCAGCCGATGTGTTGCCGTGCACATCCACGGTAACAACGACACGGTCCATGCCCATGCCCAGCTTCTTCGCTGTGGATTGCAGGATGCGGATGTTGGCCTGGTGCGGGACCAGCCAGTCGACGTCGGACTTCTGCATGCCGTTGGCATCCAGCGTTTCATCGACGATCGCATCCAGCGTGTTGACGGCGACCTTGAATACGGAGTTGCCTTCCATGTAGATGGTGCCGCAGCCGTCCTTCTTCGATACGCCGCAAGCCACGTTAAGCAGATGTGCATAACTGCCATCGGCATGCAGATGGGTGGAAAGTATGCCGGCCTCGTCGCTGGCCTTAAGCACGACAGCACCCGCGCCATCACCCCAGAGGATGCAGTTGCTGCGATCGGTCCAGTCAGTGATGCGTGACATGGTCTCCGCACCGACGACCAGGGCGCATTTGGCTCCACCGCTTTTGATGAAGTTGTCCGCTGTCGCCAGGGCGTAAACGAAGCCGCTGCAGACTGCCTGCAGGTCGAATGCCGGGCAACTGGAGATGCCGAGTTTGTCCTGCACCAGGCAAGCAGTACTGGGGAAAACCCGGTCAGGCGTGGTGGTGGCGACGATGATCAGGTCGATTTCGCCGGCTTCGACGTTGGCTGACGACATCGCGCGCCGCGCTGCTTCGACCGACAGGTCGCTGGTGAACTCGCCTTCCGCGGCGATATGCCGCTGGCGGATGCCGGTGCGTGTGACGATCCACTCATCCGTGGTGTCCACCATCTTTTCCAGGTCGGCGTTGGTCAGGATCTTTTCCGGCAGATAACTGCCGGTTCCGGCAATACGTGAATACTTCATGCGATGTCTTTCGCTGCAGATTCGGCCGACGGTGTTGTGACGGCGTGCGGCTTGATGTGTTCGATTTCCAGTTGTTCCGTGATTCTGCGCAGCACGCCGCTCCTTGCCTCTTCCGTAGCCGCCCTGATGGCGTGCAGGAATGAGAACGCATCAGCCCCGCCGTGGCTTTTGACAACGATCCCACGCAAGCCGAGGAAACTGGCGCCGTTATAACGGCGCGGGTCAAGTCGGCGCTTGAATGACTTTAGAACCGGTAATGCGGTCAGCGCCATCAGCCTGGTCAACCAGTTGCGTTTGAATTCGGCGATCAGGAACTTGCTCATCATCTGGGCGACCCCTTCCGAGGTTTTCAGTGCCACATTGCCGACAAATCCGTCGCAGACCACCACATCGGTCGTCCCCTTGTAGATATCGGTACCCTCTACGTTGCCATAGAAGTTAAGATGGCTGGCTCGCAACAACTCGCCGGCCTGCTTGACCACCTCGTTTCCCTTGATATCTTCCGAACCGATATTGAGCAAGCCGATAGTTGGACGTTCCTTGTGTTCCACACATGAAACCAGCATGGCTCCCATGACTGCGAACTGCAGCAGTTGTTCCGGCGTGCAATCGGCATTGGCGCCCAGGTCCAGCATGTAGGTACGGCCTTTCTGGTTGGGCAGAATGGCGGCAATCGCGGGCCGATCGATGCCGGGCAGGGTTTTCAGCACGAAACGCGCAGTGGCCATCAAGGCCCCCGTATTGCCTGCGCTGACACAGGCATTGGCTTCGCCTGTCTTGACCAGGTTGATAGCAACTCGCATGGAAGAATCTTTTTTGTTCTTCATTGCGCTTTGCGGCGACTCGTCCATGGCCACCACCTCGCTGGCGTGGTGGATGCGGAGGCGAGGATCGGTTTTAGCGCCCAAGGCAACCAACTCCGCCTCGATGGCATCCTTCAGGCCGACCAGAATGATGTTGAGTTCTTGGTCCTGCTTTAGCGCCTCGAGCGCAGCAGGTATCGTGACATGCGGGCCGTGATCGCCCCCCATGGCATCGATAGCGACAGTGATATCCATGTTCGCTATTAGATTCTGGAAGTGAAGAGAGGGAAGGCAGCATGGCGGGCGTCATGCGCCTGCCATGCTGAATCGCAAGGGTGTTTACTCGCCCTTGGCTGGCATTACCTTACGGCCACGGTAGTAGCCATTAGGGCTGACGTGGTGACGCAGATGAGTTTCACCGGTGGTCGGTTCGACTGCCAGCGGCGGGTTGGTCAGAAAATCGTGCGAACGATGCATGCCACGCTTGGATGGTGACTTCTTGTTTTGTTGAACGGCCATAATAATGCTCCTTAAAAACTTCTTGAATTAAATTCGACAGCCTAGTTCTTGCCTTTCAGCATTTCCAGCTTGGCGAATGGATTGGGTTTCTTGTACTCATTTATACTGCTTTCGTTGCTGCACTCACCCTCCTCATGTTTGGGAGCGATCGGCAACGCCAGCAGCAATTCGTCTTCCATCAATTCCAGTACGGGCATCTCGGCCTGTATCGGCAGAAAATCCTCGTCGTCACGCTCATCTTCGGGCGCCGGCATTTCCGCTTCATCGCGCACCAGTTTAAAGTGCTGGTCAATCGAGACATCGTACTTGCAGGGTTGCAAACAACGCTGACATATCAGATTCAATTGTCCCTGAATCTGCAACCGGATGAACGCGGCATTGTCTGCATCCTTGCCGCCTTGCAGCCGGCAATCCAACTGCCCTGCCGTATCGGCCAGCATGTCTGCCAGCCTTGCAAATTGCGAAACGGAAATTATATCATGAATTTCAAGCGCTTTCTGCGCAAACTCAATGTTGTTGATTACCGTGCCCTGATTGATAGATGCAGCCATAGGGGGCGCATGATATAATCTTCAGGATTTTGTGTCAAAAATTCAGGTGTTCAGACCAGGCAAAGGTTTGGTTTCTTTATAGAATTCGGGTTCGTTTGTGATCAAAAAAATTCTTGTTGCTAATCGCGGTGAAATTGCCGTGCGTATCGTCCGTGCCTGTTCGGAAATGGGCATCAAGTCGGTGGCCATCTATTCGGATGCCGACCGTCATGCCCTGCACGTCAAAAAAGCGGACGAAGCCTATAACATCGGCTCCGATCCCGTGATCGGCTATTTGAACGCACATAATATCGTCAATTTGGCCGTGGCTTCCGGTTGCGATGCATTGCATCCCGGCTACGGTTTCCTTTCCGAGAATCCGGAGTTGGCTGAAATCTGCGCCCGTCGCGGCATCCGTTTCATCGGCCCCAAGGCCAAGGTGATTCGCCAGATGGGCGACAAGATTCAGGCGCGAAACGCCATGATTGCAGCCGGCATCCCATGCGTACCGGGCAGCGATGGCAACCTCGCCAATGTGGAGGAAGCACAGGCCCTGGCCAGGAAAATCGGTTATCCGGTGATGCTGAAGGCGACCAACGGTGGCGGTGGCCGAGGTATCCGGCGCTGCAACAACGAAAAGGAATTGCTCAGCAACTACGACCGCGTCATTTCCGAGGCCAGCAAGGCTTTCGGCAAACCGGAGGTGTTTCTGGAAAAATGCGTCGTCAACCCGAGGCACATCGAAGTGCAGGTGTTGGCTGACAGTCATGGCAACGCCATTCACCTGTTCGAGCGTGACTGTTCGATCCAGCGCCGCAACCAGAAGCTGATCGAGATCGCGCCCTCGCCTCAACTCAGCAAGTCGCAACGCGATTACATCGGCAAGCTGGCGGTGAAGGCAGCGAAGGCGGTCGGTTACGAAAATGCCGGAACCGTGGAGTTTCTGCTCGATTCCGACAACAGTTTCTATTTCATGGAAATGAACACTCGTTTGCAGGTCGAGCATACGGTGACCGAGAGCATCACCGGTATCGACATCGTGCAGGAGCAGATTCGCATCGCGGACGGCATGAAACTGCAATACAAGCAGGAGGAAGTGCAGTATCGCGGCTTTGCCATGGAGTTCCGCATCAACGCGGAAGACCCGAAAAACGATTTTCTGCCCAGTTTCGGCAAGATCACGCGCTATTACTCCCCCGGCGGTCCCGGCGTGCGTATCGATGCGGCCATGTACAGCGGCTATGTTATTCCGCCCTACTACGATTCCATGTGTGCCAAGCTGACCGTGTGGGCGCTCAACTGGGAAAGCGTGATCGAACGCGGCCGTCGGGCGCTGGATGATATGGTGGTTTATGGTGTCAAAACGACGATCCCTTATTATCAGGAAATCCTCAAGCATCCGGATTTCAGGCAGGCGAAGTTCAATACCAGCTTTGTCGAAACGCACCCGGAACTGGTGAACTATGCGACCGATATTCCGCCGGAGATGATTGCTGCGGCAATCTCTGCCGCTATCGCGGCGCATGAAGGCATCTGACAACCCGTTTAAATTCAAAGTGACAAGTTGAGATTATGGCTAAAGTATATATTTCAGATCTGGTTTTACGAGACGGTCATCAGTCCCTGATCGCGACACGCCTGCGTACCGAGGACATGCTGCCCATTTGCCCACAACTGGACGCCATCGGTTTCTGGTCACTGGAAGCCTGGGGCGGCGCGACCTTCGACGCTTGCGTGCGCTACCTGAAGGAAGACCCCTGGGAACGTCTGAAGAAGCTGCGCAAGGCGCTGCCCAACACCCGCATCCAGATGCTGTTGCGCGGTCAGAACCTGCTGGGATATCGCCATTATTCCGATGACGTCGTGCGTGCTTTCGTCAAGAAATCCGCGGACAACGGCGTGGATGTGTTCCGTGTGTTCGACGCCATGAACGACATGCGCAACCTGCGTGTTTCGATCGAGGCCGTCAAGGCTGCCGGCAAGCATGCCGAAGGCGCGATCAGCTATACCACCAGCCCGGTGCACGATGTGGCCCATTTCGTCGGCCTCGCCAAGGAATTGGAAGCGTTCGGCTGTGACACGTTGGCAATCAAGGACATGGCCGGGCTGCTGACGCCGCAAATGACCTCGGAGCTGGTCAAGGCCTTGCGTGCTGCAGTCAGCCTGCCGATCCATCTTCACAGCCATGCTACTTCCGGCTTGTCCGCCATGTGTTTCCTCCGAGGTATCGAAGCAGGCGCTACCATCATCGACACCTGCAACTCCGCTTTCGGCGAAGGCGCCAGCCATACCTCGACCGAGAGCATGGTTGCAGCATTGCAGGGCACGGAATACGACACCGGTCTCGATATCCGCGGGATACAGGACATCACCGCCTATTTCCGCGATGTGCGCAAGAAATACTGGCAGTTCGAGAGCGAGTTCACCGGCGTCGATACCCGCGTGCTGGTCAATCAGGTGCCTGGCGGCATGATCTCAAATCTGTCGAACCAGTTGAAGGAGCAAGGTGCACTCGACCGCATGGATGAAGTGCTGGCCGAGATTCCGCGCGTGCGCGAGGACCTGGGCTTCCCGCCGCTGGTGACACCGACCTCGCAGATCGTCGGTACCCAAGCTGTGCTCAATGTCATGACCGGTACCCGCTATGCATCGGTGACGACCGAAGTAAAGAATTATCTGATGGGCCATTACGGCAAGGCGCCGGCAGCGGTCAACCAGACCGTGAAAAGCCTGGCCGTCGGCGACGCCAAGGTCATCGATTGCCGTCCGGCCGACCTGCTGGATGACGAGATGGACAAGTTGCGCCAGGACGCCGAAGGTTTGTGCAAGACCGAGGAAGATGTGCTGACATACGCCATGTTCCCGGAAATGGCCAAGACCTTTTTGCAGGAACGCAACGCCGGCACGCTTAAACCGGAACCGCTGCATCAAAAGCATACGCCCGCATCCGCAGACGCACGTTTCGCTCCGAACGAGTTCAATGTCACGCTGCACGGCGAAACCTTCCACATCCGGCTGACCGGCAGCGGTCATCCGGGTGAAGACCAGCGTCCGTTCTATGTTTCGGTTGATGGCATCGCCGAGGAAGTGCTGGTCGAGACTCTGAGCGAGATCGAGGTGAGCGACGGCGCGACTGGCGGTACCGCGAAAAAGAAAGCAACTGCGCCGGCTGGCGGCGGCAAGCGCCCGCGCCCGTCGCACGAAGGTTGCGTGACCACTGCGATGCCGGGCACCATCGTCGACGTCAAGGTGGTGGTCGGCGGCAAGGTGAATGCAGGGGATCCGGTGCTGGTGATCGAGGCCATGAAGATGGAAAACGAGATCCAGGCGCCGAAATCGGGTACGGTAGTCGCTGTGCACGTCAAGAAAGGCGACAGCGTGACTCCGGACGAAACCCTGCTGGAGATCCAACCGTCTTGATGGCGATTGGCTGAAGATTCAGAATCGGCCGGTAGCGTTCACGCTATCGGCTTTTTTATTTGCACCGGAAAATTCTGCTGAAACATGACTGCACCTCAACTGATACTTGCTTCGTCTTCGATCTACCGGCGCGAACTGCTGGAACGCCTGCAAATACCGTTCACCTGCCATGCGCCTGAGGTCGACGAAACGCCGCTGAACGGCGAGCTGCCGCAGCAGACCGCATTGCGTCTGGCACAACAGAAGGCGCGCAAGATAGCTGAGAGCCAGCCGACTGCGCTCATCATCGGCTGCGACCAAGTGGCCACGCTGGATGACCTGCAGCTGGGGAAGCCGCTGACCCACGACAACGCCGTCCGGCAACTGCGCCTGATGCGCGGCCGCGAAGTGACTTTTCATAGCGCGCTCTGCCTCTACAATGCAGCAACCGGTTCGATGCAGGCAGAAGCCGTACCCTACATCGTCAGATTCAGGAACCTCGATGACCAACAGATCGAGCGCTATCTGTTGAAAGAGCAGCCCTATCATTGTGCCGGCAGCGCAAAATCCGAAGGCTTGGGTATCGCGCTGATCGAATACATGCATGGCGACGATCCGAATGCGCTGATCGGCCTGCCGCTGATCAGACTGGTCAGCATGCTGCACAACGAAGGCGTTGACGTAATATAGCGAAACAAAGTTCTGGAACCTCTTTCTGGAGATAAAAATGTTTGCACCTACCCTGCTCCGTTCTGCTGTAGCCGGACTGTTCACGTTCGGTATCCCGATGGTCCATGCCGATGAAATCCGCAGCACGCTGGATGACCAGCGGCATGTGGCGGTGACCATCTACAATCAGGACCTGGCGCTGGTAAAGGATCAGCGCAGCATCCAGCTGCCGAGCGGTGTCAACCACCTGGCGCTGCGCGATGTCAGCGCGCAGATACGGCCGGAGACGGCGTTGCTGCGTAGCCTGAACGGCTCCTTCTCTGTGCTGGAACAGAACTTCGATTTCGATTTGCTGACGCCACAGAAGTTGTTGGAAAAATTTGTCGGCAAGGCGGTCGGCATCGTCAGCATCAACCCGGCAACCGGTGTCGAAAGCCGGGAGCAGGCGCAGGTGCTGGCAGCCAACAACGGCGTCGTACTGAAGATGGGCGACCGCATCGAGACAGGCGTTCCGGGCCGTATCGTCTACCACGACGTACCGGCCAATCTGCGCGATCGGCCGACACTGGTCGTGCAGCTAAACAACAAGACCACCAATAAACAGGATGTCGAGTTGAGTTATCTGACCGGTGGCTTGGGCTGGAAAGCGGACTATGTGGCCGAACTCAATGCCTCTGACGACAAACTGGACCTCTCCGGCTGGGTGACGCTCAGCAATACCAGCGGCACCAGTTACCGTGACGCGCGCCTGCAACTGGTCGCGGGTGACATCAATCGCGTGTATGAGCAGTATCCCATGGCTGTGAAATCCACGGCCCGGATGGAAGTGATGGACATGGCCGCCGCTGCGCCGATGACGGAAGAGGCCTTGTTGGAATATCACCTTTATACGCTGGATCGCCCGACCACCATTGCCGAGAACCAGACCAAGCAGGTCACCCTGCTTTCTGCCATGAATGTGCCGGTGCGCAAGGAGCTGTTGCTACGTGGGGCCGACTATTATTACCAGTCCAGTCATGGTGACCTCGGGCAAAAGATGAAGGTCGGCGTTTTTGTCGAATTCGACAACAAGGAGAACGCGCAATTAGGCATGCCTCTGCCCAAGGGCATCATGCGCGTCTACAAGAAGGATGGCGCCGGCAATGCCCAGTTCGTCGGCGAGGACCGCATCGATCATACCCCCCGCAACGAGACGGTTCGACTCAAACTGGGAGAGGCATTCGACGTGACAGCCGACAAGAAGCAGACGGATTTCAGGAAGCTACCCAAGCCCATGAAAGGCAGCAACGCATTCGAAAGCGCGTACGAAATCGTCCTCAAGAACGCCAAGAAGGAACGCGTGACTGTCACCGTTCAGGAGCCGATTCCAGGCGAATGGAAGATCGTCGACAGCAACCACCCGGCCAAGAAGGCCGCCAGCAATACCGCGGTCTGGAAAATTGATGTGCCGGCAGATGGCAAGGCCACGCTCAATTACCGTGTTCAGGTGATTTATTGATGCCTGTAGCGAAGAGCGGGACGCTCTATCTGATGCCGGTGACGCTAGGGGATGACAGTCATGACTCCGTGCTCCCGGTCGATGTATTGAACATCGCACGCAGACTCGAGCACTTTGTGGTGGAGAATGAAAAGTCCGCCCGCCGGTTTCTTGGCAGCATCAAGACCATGAAACCAGTGCGCGAGTTGGATATGCGGACATTGAACGAACATACCGCAGACAAGGAAATTCCGGCATTGCTTGCACCCCTGCTGGCCGGTATGGATGTCGCCATCATGTCCGAGGCCGGCTGCCCCGGCATCGCCGACCCGGGCGCGAAACTGGTAGCGCTTGCGCATCGAAAGGGAATTCCGGTCAAACCGCTGGTCGGTCCTTCTTCCATTCTGCTGGCCCTGATCGCCTCCGGTCTCGACGGCCAGCGTTTCAGCTTTCTCGGCTACCTGCCGGCGGTGAAATCGGCGCGGGTGCAGCGTCTGAAGGAAATCGAAAAACAATCCGCCAAAGCTGCCGAAACACAGATCTTCATCGAGACACCCTATCGCAATCAGCACCTGTTTGACGATATCTTGGCCGCCTGCCAGCCGGCTACCAGGCTCTGTGTCGCCTGCAATCTGACGCTGGAACACGAGCAGGTCCGCACGCAGACCATCGACGAATGGAAAAAGTGTGTGGCTCCAGACCTGCATCGCCAGCCGACCGTCTTTTTGTTGCTGGCGGGTTGACCAGATTTCCAGTTGGGCCTCAACCCGAGGCCTGATGACCGGAACCGCAATAATAAACAACCTTCACCTTCGTCAAACCTTGACGGCCTCAGCCGTAATTTTCAGGGATGAGGTCGAACGGCAGGTCAACTGCCGGCGAGCAGTTTTCTGACCGGGCCGTAACTGCGGCGGTGTATCGCCGATACGCCGTATTCCGCCAGCTTTTGCAGGTGTTCGCGGGTCGGGTAACCCTTGTGCTTGGCAAAATCGTATTGCGGATACTGGATTGCCAATTGCCGCATTTCCTCATCTCGTGCGGTTTTGGCCAGAATCGATGCGGCAGCGATCGCCGGCTCCTTGCTATCGCCCTTGACGATGGCACGCGCAGGGATGTCGATGGCGGGGCAATGCAGGCCGTCGACCAGTATTTGATGCGGGGTGACGATCTCGCCCTGCCGGCCCTTCAGGCTTTCAACCGCGCGCTTCATGGCAAGCAGGCTGGCTTGCAGGATGTTCAAACGGTCGATTTCTTCCACGCTACTGCTGGCGATCGCCCAGGCCAGCGCATGTTGGCGGATCTCCTCGGCCAAATATTCGCGCCGGCTTTCTGAAAGCGTCTTGGAATCGGACAACCCTGGAATATTGCGGGCCGGGTCGAGAATCACTGCAGCGGCATAGACGGCTCCTGCCAGCGGCCCCCTGCCTGCCTCGTCGACACCACAGATCAGCATGCGCGGATGCCTTCAGAGATAGGCCAGAATGGCATCGGCGGCCTTTTCCTCGGTGTTCTGCCGCAGGCTTTGGTGCATGCGCGTGAATTCGTTGCGAATATCGGCGATCAGCGCTTTGTCTTCGATCAGGCGCAGCGTGGTTTCCGCCAGTTTTTCCGGATTGGCGTCATGCTGCAACAGTTCCGGCACGACAAAGCGGTTGGCCAGGATATTGGGCAGGCCGACATAAGGCAGATAGTTCATACGCTTCAACAGCAGCCAACTCAGACGCGGCATGCGGTAGGTGATGACCATCGGTCGTTTGATCAGCGCTGCTTCCAGCGTCGCCGTTCCCGAGGCGACGATCACGGCATCGGCAGCCTGCATGGCGAGGTGCGCATGACCGAACAGTATTTGCAAAGGCAGATCCTGGGCATCGTCATCATAGATCGCCTGTTGGAAAATCGCGCGCGTTTCCTTGGTGACCAGCGGTATCAGGAACCTCAGGTTCGGCTGCTTTTTCAGCATGATCCTCGCGGTCCTGACATAGAGTGCAGCCAGTTGTCTGACTTCACTCTGCCGGCTGCCGGGCAGCATGGCGATGACATGGCTGGCATTCTGCAGCTTGAGGTCTTCCCTCGCCTGCTGCATGCTGGATTCCATCGGCAGGATGTCGGCTAACGGGTGGCCGACATAGCTGACTGGAATATTTTCAGCTTCATAGATAGCCGGCTCGAACGGAAACAGTGCCAGCATATGGGATACGGCCGCCTTGATTTTCTTGATGCGGCCCTTGCGCCAGGCCCAGATGGAAGGGCTGACATAATGGATGGTTTTGATGCCGTTGCGTTTGAGTTTGCGCTCAAGCGCGAAATTGAAATCCGGTGCATCGATTCCGACAAACAGGTCCGGCGGGTTCTGCAGGAAATGTTGCGCAAGTTCCTTGCGCAATTTGAGCAGTCCCGGCAGATGCCGGATCACCTCGACAAACCCCCGAACGGAAAGGCGCTCCATCGGGAATAGCGTCTTGGCGCCTTCGGCCATCATTTTCGGGCCGGCAATGCCGACAAACTCAAGATCCGGCCGGCGTTTTTTCAGTGCACGAATCAGATGGCTACCCAATAGATCGCCTGAAGCTTCTCCAGCAACAATTCCTATGGTCGGCATGAAACGGGCTTTCTAGCGTACGATGCCGCGGCTGGAGACCTGCAGGAAATCCAGCATCAAGCGAATGTCGGGGCAAGCTTCGGCTTGCAGGGCCAGTTCTGTTTTGGCTTCTTCCAGGCTCAGGCCATTGCGGTACAACGTTTTATAGGCGCGCTTGATCTGAGTCATGGTCTCTGCCGAGAAGCCGCGTCGCTTCAGGCCTTCGGCGTTGATGCCGTGCGGCTTGGCATCGTAACCCGCGGCAGTCACATAGGGCGGAATATCCTTGAACACGACCGAACCTACGGCGGTAATGACGTGAGCGCCGATCTTGCAAAACTGATGGACCAGCGTGAAACCGCCGAGTATGGCGTAATCGTGCATGTCGACATGTCCTGCCAACGAGGAATTGTTGGCGAGGATGGTGTGATTGCGGACGTCGCAGTCATGCGCGATATGGACGTAGGCCATGATCCAGTTGTCGTTGCCGATCCGGGTGACCCCCTTGTCCTGCGCCGTACCCCGATTGAAAGTACAGAATTCGCGTATGGTATTGCCGTCACCAATTTCCAGGGTGGTCGGCTCTCCGGCATATTTTTTGTCCTGCGGAGCCTCGCCGAGGGAGGAACCATGAAAAATGCGATTATTGCGGCCGATGGTAGTCGGGCCGCTGATCACCACGTGATTGCCGATGACGGTATCTGCAGCGATGCGCACATCCGGGCCGATGGTGGTATAGGGGCCGACCTCGACGCTGCTGTCGAGTTCGGCTCTAGGGTCAATGATGGCGGTTGGGTGAATGCGTGGTTGTGACATAGAAGTTTCTAAACGGAAAGAGTCGGCCGTGACGGGTTATGCATTGCGATGCATCATTCGATGGCCTTCAGGATGCACATGAATTCGGCTTCAGCGACGACGGTTCCGTCAACCGAGGCTGTGCCGGAATACTTCCAGATACCACGCAGGATACGGTCGATCTTGACGTTCAGCACCAGTTGGTCGCCGGGTGACACCGGCTTTTTGAAACGCGCCTTGTCGATGCCGGCAAAGTAGTAGACCGAGTCATCGCTCGGCTTGCTGTCCATGGTCTTGAACGACACGATTGCAGCAGCCTGTGCCATCGCCTCGATGATCAGCACGCCCGGCATCACCGGGTGGTAAGGAAAATGTCCGGGGAAGAACGGTTCATTGATGGTGACATTCTTGATGGCAGTGATTTCCTTGCCGACCTCATATGAAATCACGCGATCTACCAGCACGAAAGGATAGCGGTGAGGAAGGTGATTTAGTATTTCATGGATATCCATGCTGGTATCTGCTGATTCTGCCATGTTGATTCCTCAAGTGATTACTTTTCTTTTTTGGATGCAGCGGAAGCGGCAAGTGCCTGTTCCAGTTGCTTCACTCGTTCCGACAATTCTCCGAGGCGGCGGATGTTGGCTGCCGTCTTCAACCACTGTTCGTGCGGCTGGAACGGCATTAATGCCGTGTATGTGTCCGCCTTGACCAGTGAGCGGGTGATCATGCTGCCGGGAGAGACCGTGACCCCGTCGGCAATCTCGAGGTGCCCGAGTATCATCGCTGCACCGCCTATTTTACAGTGTTTGCCGATGCGGGCGCTGCCTGCTATGCCGACACAGCCGGCAACCACGCTATGTGCGCCTATCCGGCAGTTGTGCCCGATCTGGATCAGGTTGTCGAGCTTCACGCCCTGCTCGATCACCGTGTCATCCAATGCGCCACGATCAATGGTCGTATTGGCGCCGATCTCGACATCGTCCTCGATCACGACCAGCCCGACCTGAGGAATTTTGACCCAGCGCCCCTGCTCTTCAGCGTAACCAAAGCCATCGGCGCCGATCACTGTACCGGATGCGATGGCGCAGTTTTTGCCGATCACACAATCATGATAAATGACCACGTTGGATGCTATACGACTGCCCGTCCCTATGCTCGCACCGGATTCGATGACCGTACCGGCACCGATAACGACATTATCCGCCAGTTTGGCATTTTTGCCGATGACTACGTGCGCGCCTATGGTGCAGCTTTCAGCCACGCTGGCGGTAGGGTCAATTACTGCGCTGGGGTGGATGCCCGGCTCATGAGCCGGTGACGGATTCATCAATGCGGAAAGTCTTGCGAAATAGGCGTAAGGGTTGTCGGTGACGATGCGCGGCAGTGCAGTCGCGTCACGGCAGTCAGGATTGAGGATGACAGCACTCGCCGCGGTATTGCCGAGTTGGGTCAAATATCTGGAATTGCTGATGAAACTGATCTGGCCGGTTTGTGCGTGCGAAAGAGAGGCCAGCCGGAACACCCTGATCCCGGCATCGCCTATCAACTCACCACCCAAGCGGGAAACGATCTCCCCGAGTGTATAACCCTTGCTTTCCACCGGCCAGCAGACTCGTCACGCCTTATTTCTTGCCCAGTGCTTTCAATACCTTGTCGGTAATATCGATTTTCTTGCTGGCGAAAGCCACGCCACCGTAGACGATGAGGTCATAGCCCTCGGTTTCGGCGACCGTGGTCACTGCCTTGTTGATGCGATCTTGCAATGTACCGAGCTCCTCGTTCTTGCGCAGGTTGATGTCTTCGCGCAATTCACGCTGCTTACGCTGAAAATCGATCTTGAGGTTGGATACGTCGCGTTCCTTGTTCTTGCGCTCGGTTTCGGAGATGGTCAGGCCGTCCTTGTCGAGTTGAGCCTCGATGTCGCGTATCTGTTTTTGCAGACGTTCCAGTTCCGCCGTGCGAGGGCTGAATTCCCTTTCCAGCTTTTTGCCGGTTTCGGCGGTTTGCGGGGCTTCCTGCAGAATTTTGTCAACTTGGACATAGCCGATTTTCAGCTCAGCGGCACCGGCCTGCGCACCGTATGTGAACAGAGCGGCTACCAGCATGGATTTTAAAAACTTGTTCAATTGATATCTCCTGATATTAAGTCACTAATATTAAAGTATTGATTTTTAATGAAATTCTAGAATTGCGATCCCAGCTGGAATTGCAATGTCTGTGTCTTGTCGCCATCCTTGTCGTTCAAGGCCTTGGCAAATACCAGCTTGATCGGACCGAACGGTGAATACCAGCTGATGCCGAGACCGGTCGAGTAGCGCATCTCGTCCATAGTAATGGACTGCTCATCACCATAAACAGCGCCTGCGTCCAGGAACGTACTGAGGCGCAATTGCTTATTGTCCTTCATGCCCGGTATTGGAAAATAGATTTCAGCATTCCCCAATAGGCGCTTGGTGCCGCCGATGGCAAAGTCCTCCTGACTGACCGGGTCGATTTCGCGCGGACCGATAGAACTGGTTTCGAAGCCGCGCACCGAATTGACGCCGCCTACATAGAAGTTCTTGAAGAACGGGAAGTCACGGTCACCGTAGCTGTCAGCATACCCCATTTCACCGTTCAGCATCAAAGTGACGTTGTTACTGACCGGCCAGAACCACGAGTGCTTGTATTCCAACTTGTAATATTCCAGATCCAGTCCGGGCAGGCCGACTTCAGTCGAGATGCGCTGGTACACGCCGCTGTTCGGGAACAGCACGTTGTCGCGCGTGTCATGCGCCCAGCCAAGATTAAGCATGAGGCTGTTGTTGCTGCAACCGTTGTTATTTGCACTGCCGCAATACAAAGCGAAGCGGCGTGGACTTCTGTCGTTAAGTTCGACTTCGGTGTTGTCGAAAGTCAGACCGGCGCTGACCGAGTCGCGTTCGTTGAGCGGAACACCGAAGCGCACGCCCAATCCATATGAGGAGCTTTGGTAACTGGAAATATCCAGGTCTCGCGTATCGACGTCGCGGCGGTAGACGTCGAAGCCGCGGCTGATGCCGTCCGGCGTGAAATAAGGGTCTGTGTAGGACAGCGAGTAAGTCGTGTTGATATCGCCGGTGTTGACCTGTGCACTGACACGATTGCCGGTACCGAGAAAGTTGTTCTGATTGACCGTGATACCGAAAATTACGCCTTCGGAACTGGAAAGGCCTGCACCGAACTGTACGCTACCCGTCGATTTTTCCGTGACGTTGACGTTCAGATCGACCTGGTCAGTGGTACCTGGCACTGCCGGCGTTTCCACATTCACATCCTCAAAGAACTGCAGACGATCAAGCCGCTGTTTGGAGCGATCGATTTTATCGGCGGCATACCAGGCAGATTCAAGCTGCCTCATCTCGCGGCGCAACACTTCGTCCCGGGTGCGCGTGTTGCCGGTCAGATTGATGCGGCGCACATAGACGCGGCGACCCGGATCGACAAAGAAGGTAAACCCTACCGTGTAGTTTTCCTTGTCCACATTGGGGACGGCGTTGACGTTGGCAAAGGCGTAACCGTCATTGCCGAGTCGATCGCTGATGGCCTTGCTCGATTCCGTGACTTTCTGGCGGTTGAAGAACTCGCCGGACTGTAGCGAGATGAGGGCCATCGCTTCTTCTTCCGGCAACAACATCTCACCCGCCACCTTGACTTCGCTGACCGTGTACTTCTGGCCTTCCGTGATATTCACGGTGATGTAGATGTCGCGCTTGTCCGGAGTGATCGACACCTGGGTGGAGTCGACGTTGAACTCCAGGTAGCCCTGGTTCATGTAGAAGGAGCGCAAGGCCTCGAGGTCTGCAGTCAACTTCTGCTTGGAATACTGGTCGTCCTTGGTCCACCAGCTCATCCAGTTCGGTGTCGTCAGCTTGAATTGCTCAAGCAGGATATCGTCGTCGAAATCCCGGTTGCCGACGATGTTGATGTTGCGAATCTTCGAAACCGCGCCCTCTTCGATGTCGAAACGGATCGCTACGCGGTTGCGCTCCAGTGGGCTGATGATGGTCTTGACCGTGGCAGCGTATTTGCCCTGGGCCAGATACTGGCGTTTGATCTCCTGCTCGGCACGGTCGAGCATGGCGCGGTCAAAAATCAGCCCTTCGGACAAGCCGATCTGCTTGAGCCCCTCCAGCATCTTGTCGCTGGGGAAGGATTTGTTGCCGTTGAACCCGATTGAAGCGATTGCAGCACGCTCCTGCACGAGCACGACCAGAATGTTGCCATCCGCCTCGATGCGAACATCCTTGAAGAAACCGGTACCGTACAAGGCCTTGATGGCCTGAGTCGCCTTGTCGTTGTCCATGGTCTCACCGACACGGACCGGGAGATAGTTGAAAATGGTACCAGGCTCGGTGCGCTGTATGCCTTCTACGCGGATATCCTGCACCACAAACGGTTCTATGGCCCATGCGCTACCGACATAGGCGCTGACAATCAAGGGCAATATGCGGTTGAGCTTGATCCTAAATCCCATTAAGTTCAGCCTGTGAAAAATCTATTAATATCATTATAAAAAGCCAGGATCATCAGCAATCCGAGCAAGAACACACCGACCCGTTGTCCGGCTTCCATAACGGCCTCGGAAACAGGACTGCCCTTGAAAATTTCCACCATATAATACATCAAATGCCCGCCATCCAACACCGGCACCGGCAGTAGATTCAACACACCGAGGCTGATGCTGATCAAGGCCAGAAAGCCGATAAAGGCTTTCCAACCGATATGCGCGCTCTGCCCTGCATAGCTTGCGATGGTCACGGGGCCGCTGACCCCCTTCCAGGAAACATCACCGGTGATCATGCTGCCCAGCATCTTGAGGCTGAAAATCGAGGTATCCCAGGTTTTGATGCCAGCCTTGGCCAGAGATTCAAGCGGGCCATGTCTCACCTCGACCAGCACTTCATCCAGCAAGACGTCGTCCATGCGGTTCATAGCACCGATACGGCCGATCTCCTTTCCGTCTTCAACGGTGACTTCGGGAGTGATGGCCACTTCCTGCGTCCGGCCCTCGCGCAGGATTTCCAGTCGGATTGGTTGGCCGGGGTGCTGACGAATGATGTTGACGAACTGCTCCCAGCCATCCAGCGCCTTGCCGTCGACAGCGACCACTTCATCGCCGCTGCGCAACCCGGCACGGGCGGCGGCACCGTTTTTCAACATGTCGCCGATGACGGCCGGCACGACCGGCTGGTAAGGTTTCAAGCCCAGCTTGTCGAGAAAGTCGTTCTCATAATCATCGCGGCCGATGCTGTTCAGGCTCAACTGATGCAGCTTCGGGGTGTTGGTCGATTGCACTGTCTCGACTTCGATGGTTTCGTATTCCAGTGACTGTTGCAGCAGGACCCAACGTACGTCCTGCCAGGTAGGTGTCGGCGTGCCGGCGACCGTTTGAATCAATTGCCCTGCCTGCATGCCGGCAACGGCGGCCGGACTGCCCTCCGGAATTTCACCCAGCAGCGGTTTCATGCCCATGGTGCCTTGCATGAACAGCCACCAGTAAAGAAGCACGGCGAGCAGCAGATTGGCTGCAGGCCCGGCGGAGACGATGGCAATGCGCTTCCAGACCGATTGCCGGTTAAAGGCGCGCGTCAGGTCTTCATCGGGCGCCAACGGCCCTTCGCGTTCGTCCAGCATCTTGACATAGCCGCCGAACGGCAATGCCGCCACCACGAACTCGGTCCGATCGCGACCGAAAGTCTTGCGTAGCAGGGGTTTGCCGAAGCCGATGGAAAACCGCAGCACCTTGACGCCACACCAGCGCGCCACCTGAAAGTGGCCGTATTCGTGTATGGCAATCAGCACGCTTAGCGTGAATAAAAATGCGGCGATGGTCAGCATCAGCGGTCAAGTATCCAGTGGTTGGCCAGTTGGCGTGCCTCGCGGTCGGCCTCGATCACGGTTTCCAGCGTATCGGCAGGCCGCGATGGCAACAGGTTCATGACAGATTCGATCATTGCAGGAATTTCGGTAAATCCGATTTTTCGGTCCAAAAAGGCGTTGACCGCTATTTCGTTGGCGGCGTTCATGATCGCCGGCGCCGTGCCACCCATGCGCAATGAATCGAAAGCGAGACGCAGGCAGGGGAATCTGCCCGTATCCGGCGCCTCGAAATCGAATCTGGCTATCCTGAACAGATCCAGGCTGGCAACTCCGCTTTCCAGCCTGTCAGGATGGCCAAGGGCATAGGCAATCGGTGTCCGCATGTCCGGATTGCCGAGCTGCGCCAGCACCGAGCCGTCGATATATTCGACCATGGAGTGAATCACGCTCTGCGGGTGCACGACCACTTCGATCTGCTCCGGCGTCGCATTGAACAGCCAATGCGCCTCTATGACCTCAAGACCCTTGTTCATCAGAGTGGCGGAGTCGATCGTGATTTTCGGCCCCATGACCCAGTTGGGATGGTTGAGCGCCTGTTCCGGCGTCACCCGTGCCAGTTCGGTTGCGTCAGCCTTGCGGAACGGCCCACCGGATGCGGTGAGCAGGATTTTGCGTATGCCGGATGCGGCCAGATCCTTGCTGGGCTTTTCCGGCATCACCTGAAAGATGGCATTGTGCTCGCTATCGATCGGCAGCAACGTGGCTCCGCCCTCTTCCACCGCTTGCATGAAGAGTTTGCCGGACATGACCAGGGTTTCCTTGTTCGCCAGCAGAATGCGTTTGCCGGCCCTTGCCGCAGCGAGCGAGGGCTTAAGCCCGGCTGCGCCGACGATGGCTGCCATGACGACATCAACATCGGCGTGGGCGCTGACATATTCAAGTGCTGGCAGGCCGCACAGCACTTCAGTATCGCTGCCGGCCCGGGCCAGGCTAGCTTTCAGGCGTTCGGCGCCGGATTCCTCAAGCACGACGGCATAGCGTGGTTTGAATTGCAGGCATTGCGCGTGCAGTTCTTCGGCACGGCTGTTGGCGGTCAGCGCAAATACGTTAAAGCGTTCAGGATGGCGTGCGATGACATCCAGCGTCTGTTTGCCTATGGTGCCGGTAGCGCCGAGGATGGTGACTGAACTACGCCGTGGCATACAAGGACTCCAGCACTAGATAGTAAGTCGGGAAATAAATGAAGAACATGACCAGCGGCAGGCTCGAGGTCAATCCGTCGATGCGGTCGAGGATGCCGCCATGTCCGGGCAACAGGCTGCCGCTGTCTTTGACGCCGGCCTGCCGTTTGACCAGGGACTCAAGCAGATCGCCCATGATGCTGAGCACGGTGATGCCGAACAGGCCGACAATCACCCAGTAGCTCAACGACAATCCGTAGCAAAGTATCAAGCCGTAGAGCGTGACAGCCAGCCAGGCGCCCAGCACGCCCTCCCAGGTCTTGCCCGGGCTGATTTGCGGGGCCAGCTTGTGCTTGCCGAAACGCTTGCCGGCGAAATAGGCCGCGCTGTCGGCGATCCAGACCGCAGCCATGACCATGAGCAGCAGCCACGGCGAAATGCCACGCATGCCGACCAGCGCGAGCCAGGTCGGAAACAGGACGATCAAACCGATTGCGGCCAGCAACAGGGGCTGACGCAGGTTGAAACGGAACATGAGCCAGATCGGCGCCAGCATCAGCCAAAAGAGAGTGGCAGCCAGTATGCTGTAGAACATGATCTGCGGTTGCAGGGTCGGCATGCCGATTTCGTCGGCCAGTACTACGATCACGCCGAACAACATGACCAGCGTGGTATAGACATGACGCCAAGGCTTGACCATGCTGGACATGCCGCCCCATTCCCAAAAGGCGATCGTAATGACCGCTAACATTAGCAGTGCCCAGTAGATATCAGGTAGCAGGAAAAGCGCGGCAAGGAACCCCGCCCCCAGTGTCAGCGAGGTCAGGATGCGGGCTTTAAGCATGCTTGTGGCTTTCTTGATTCTGCGCGGATTGCGTCAATTGCTCGCTGGTGCGACCGAAACGGCGCTCGCGCGACTGGTAAGACTTGATGGCCTGGTTGAAGGCGCTCTGGTCGAAATCGGGCCACAGCGTGTCGGTGAAATAAAGTTCGGTGTAAGCTAACTGCCACAGCAGGAAGTTGCTGATACGCTTTTCGCCTCCGGTACGGATGAAGAGATCCGGCTCCGGTGCGTAATGCATGGACAAGTGAGCGGCGAGATCGTCTTCCGAGAAAACGCCGGACTTCTCCGGAGCATGAAGACTCAGTCGGTTCAATGCCTGCATCAGATCCCAGCGCCCGCCATAGTTGGCAGCGATGCTCAGGGTCAGGCCGGTATTGGCGGCCGTCAATGCTTCCGCTTCCTCGATGCGTCTGCAAAGCGCGGCATCGAACTGACTGCGGTCGCCGATGACGATCATGCGGATGTTGTTTTCGTGCAGCTTGACGACTTCCTTGCTCAGAGCCTCCATGAACAACCCCATGAGAAAACTGACCTCTTCCGGCGGCCGCCGCCAGTTCTCGCTGCTAAAGGCGAACAGTGTCAGGTACTCGACGCCGAGCGTGGCGCAGGACTTGACCATTTCGCGTACGGTTTCCACCCCGCGCTTGTGACCGGCAACACGGGGCAGAAATCGTCTTCTTGCCCAGCGGCCATTGCCGTCCATGATGACGGCAATGTGGCGCGGGACCAGGCTGGTTGCAGGGATCGTTTTAGTGGAGCTGCCGAATAATGCCATTACCGCTCCAAAACCGGATGATACACAGTTGAATTGTGCCGCCAGAGGCTAAACCGCCATCAGCTCGGCTTCCTTGGCTTGCAACAGTTTGTCGATGTCGACGACAAACTTGTCGGTCAGTTTCTGCACCTCATCCTGCATGCGACGCTCGTCATCCTCGCTGATTTCCTTGTCCTTGGTCAGCTTCTTCAACGCATCGTTTGCATCGCGACGGACGTTGCGGATCGCGACCTTGGCATTCTCGCCTTCGGTACGCACGATCTTGGTCATCTCGCGGCGACGTTCCTCGGTCAGCATGGGCATGGGCACGCGTATCATGTCGCCGTTGGTGGCCGGATTAAGGCCGAGGTCGCTGTCGCGGATGGCTTTTTCCACCTTGGCCACCATGTTCTTTTCGTAAGGCTGTACATTCAGCGTGCGGGCATCGCCCAGATTGACGCTGGCCACCTGATTGACTGCCACCATGGAACCGTAGTATTCGACCATGACATGATCCAGCAGGCCAGTATGGGCCCGGCCGGTGCGAACCTTGGCCAGATCGGCCTTGAGCGATTCCAGCGATTTCTGCATTTTCTGTTCGGCAGTTTTTTTGACTTCATTCAGCACGTCTTTCTCCTTGCATGTTCAATCGTATGCCAAGACCTAAGGCAATACCTTGGTTCCCTCGTCCTCACCCATGACAACGCGCTTCAGCGCGCCTTGCTTGAAGATGCTAAAGACAGAGATTGGCAGGTTCTGATCCCGGCACAGGGTCAGCGCCGTGGCGTCCATGACCTTGAGGTTCTTGATGATAGCTTCGTCGAAACTGATGGTCTTGTAGCGCATGGCATCCGGATGCGTCTTCGGGTCATCGGTATAAACCCCGTCGACCTTGGTCGCCTTTAGCACGATATCGACATTCATCTCCATGCCGCGCAGCGCAGCGGCGGTATCGGTCGTGAAGAACGGATTGCCGGTGCCGGCACCGAAGATGACCACGCGCCCTTCTTCCAGGTAGCGTATGGCCTTGCCGCGAATATAAGGCTCGGCGACTTGTTCGATATTGAGTGCGGATTGCACGCGCGCCTTGAGGCCGACATGGCGCATGGCATCCTGCAGGGCCAAAGCATTCATGACGGTCGCCATCATGCCCATGTAGTCTGCCGTGGCGCGATCCATGCCTTCGGCTGCGGGTGCCACGCCGCGGAAGATGTTGCCGCCGCCGATGACCACCGCCACCTGCACGCCAAGCCCGACCACTTCCTTGATTTCTTCGACGATGCGCGAAATGGTCGCGCGATTGATGCCATAGCTGTCGTCACCCATCAGGGCTTCGCCAGACAGCTTGAGCAGAATTCTTTTGTAGGCTGGAGCGCCAGTTGAGATTTGAGATGAATCGGACATATCGCTCCCGTAATGATGGTGTTCCAGAGTAATGTTCTTATTATCGCTTGCCGGGTTGCCTGAACCCATCGTGCAAAAACGTTAACGGCACCTGACAGCACGTGCCGCTAACGTTTCGCATTATGACATTTTTGCACAGCAAGCTGTGCGTCAAACTATTAAATGTTGGCTGCTGCCGCCACTTCCGCAGCAAAGTCGGTGACTTTCTTCTCGATGCCTTCACCCACGACATACATGGTGAATGCTGCGATGGTGGCATTGTTTGCCTTCAGCAACTGATCGATGGTTTGCTTGCCGACGGGATCCTTGACGAACACCTGGTCCAGCAGAGCGACATCCTTGAGGAATTTCTGCACGGAGCCTTCGATCATCTTGGCGGCGAATTCTGGCTTGCCGGATTCCGCTGCCTTTTGCGTCGCAATGGCACGTTCCTTCTCGATCAGTTCGGCCGGCACGTCATCGCGGGACAAAGCCACAGGCTTGGAAGCGGCGATATGCATGGCGATATCCTTGGCCAGAACCTCGTCACCGCCAACCAGGTCGACAACGACGCCGATCTTGCCGCCGTGGATGTAGCTGGACAACTTGCCCTTGGCTTCAAAACGGGCGAAGCGGCGGATGGTGATGTTCTCGCCGATCTTGCCGATCAGTTGAGCGCGAGCGTCTTCGATCACGTCGTTGCCGATCTTCAGTGCGGACAATGCGGCAACGTCTGCCGGATTCTGATTGGCAACCACTTCAGCCAGGTTGCGGGTCAATGCCAGGAAGTCATCGTTCTTGGCAACGAAGTCGGTTTCGCAGTTGACTTCGACGATGGCGCCCTGCTTGCCATCTGCGCTTGCGTAGATGCCGACGGTACCTTCCGCTGCGACGCGGGCGGCAGCCTTGCTCAGCTTGTTGCCGAGGCGTGCACGCAGCAGTTCCTCGGCCTTGGCCATATCGCCTTCAGCTTCAACCAGGACCTTCTTGCAGTCCATCATCGGCGCGTCAGTGCGCTCGCGCAGTTCCTTTACCATGCTGGCGGTAATTTCAGCCATGCTTTACTCCTAAATAATCTAAATATGCTTGAATGAACGAAATCGGGGCACAAAAAAAGGGGCACAAGTGCCCCTTTTCTCAAGGGTTATTCCGCTGCGGCTTCTTCGACTTCGACGAACTCTTCCTCTGCGGCAGACTTCACGATTTCCGTGATGGCTTGGCTGCGACCTTCCAGCACTGCGTCCGCGATACCGCGAGCATACAGGCGAATGGCACGGCTGGAATCGTCGTTACCCGGGATCACGTAAGCGATACCATCGGGGGAATTGTTGGTGTCAACCACGCCGATGACTGGAATGCCAAGCTTGGCAGCTTCAGTCACCGCGCCACTTTCGTGACCGACGTCGATAATGAAAATGGCGTCAGGCAAGCCACCCATGTCCTTGATGCCGCCGATGGAACGCTCGAGCTTTTCCATTTCGCGCTTGAGGCCCAATGCCTCTTTCTTGCCGAACTTCTCCATGCTGCCGTCCTGCAACATGGTTTCGAGGTCTTGCAGACGCTTGATGGACTGCTTGACGGTCTTGAAATTGGTCAGCATGCCGCCGAGCCAGCGGTGGTTTACGAAGGAGCAGCCGGCGCGCTGCGCTTCTTCCTTGACGATTTCACGCGCTTGACGCTTGGTGCCGACGAAGAGAATGCGACCCTTGTTCGCTGCCAGCTGACGCACGTATTTCAGCGCATCTTCGAACATCGGCAGGGATTTTTCCAGGTTGACGATATGAATCTTGTTGCGGTCGCCGAAGATGAACGGTGCCATTTTCGGGTTCCAGTAACGGGTTTGATGGCCGAAGTGAACCCCGGCTTCCAGCATTTGACGCATAGTTACGGACATAATAGTCTCCAGTAAGGGTTAATGCTTCCACGCTCCCAACAACACCGCGTGCGCCGCATTTCACCGGCGCTGAACGGCACCCTGTACGGGGGGCGTGTGCAGATTTCCGTCCAACAGGACGGATTCCTGTCAAACGGGTGCAGTATGCTACCATAAGCACCTGTCTGGATTCAAGGAAAATTAGGCTTTCAGAGCCATACGAACAGCATCATGGCAATCACCATCAAGAACAATACCGATATCGAAAAAATGCGCATCGCGGGCAAGTTGGCCTCGGAAGTGCTGGACTTCATCACCCCCCACGTCAAGCCAGGCATCACCACCGGCGAACTGGACAAGTTGTGCCACGACTACATGGTCAATGTGCAGAAAACGGTACCTGCACCGCTCAATTACGCGCCACCCGGCCATGCCCCCTACCCCAAGTCGATCTGCACATCGGTCAATCACCAGATCTGTCATGGCGTGCCGGGCGAAAAAGTGCTGAAGAACGGTGATATCGTGAACCTGGACATCACAGTCATCAAGGACGGTTATCATGGCGACACCAGCCGCATGTTCTGCGTCGGCGAACCGTCGATCCAGGCCAGGCGCCTGTGTGATGTCACTTACGACTGCATGTGGCTGGGCATCGCCAAAGTCAAGCCGGGCGCCACGCTGGGCGATATCGGTCATGCGATTCAATCCCATGCCGAGAAGAACGGCTACAGCGTCGTGCGCGAGTTCTGCGGCCACGGCATCGGCAAGAAATTCCACGAGGACCCGCAGGTGCTGCATTACGGCAGGCCGGGCAGCGGCCTCAAGCTGCAGGCCGGCATGATCTTCACCATCGAACCCATGATCAACGCCGGCAGGCGCGATATCAAACAACTCAATGACGGATGGACCATCGTCACCAAGGACCACAGCCTGTCGGCACAATGGGAACACACGGTACTGGTCACCGAGAGCGGCTACGAGGTGCTGACCGTTTCCGCCGGAGCTCCGGCGCCGGCAGCCGTCATCCAGGGCTGATCTTGGGTCAGGCTGCCGAACCGGATATCTTTGCCAAAAGCTGGCGTCTGCGACTGCAAAGCGAGCAGGCGGCGCTCAAGGCCGAGTTCGATGCGCATGCCGACACCTCTCGCCTGCTGAAACAGCACAGCCGGCTGGTCGATGTCCTGCTGCAGGATCTATGGCAGGCCGCGGGCATCAGCCCGCAAGTTTGCCTGATCGCGGTAGGCGGCTATGGCCGTGGCGAACTGTTTCCGCATTCGGACGTCGACCTGCTGATCCTCCTGCCGGAGCAGAGCAGCGATGCCATAGACCGCGAAATCGAAGCTCTGATCGGTCTCTTTTGGGACATCGGGCTGGCGGTCGGCCACAGCGTACGCAACCTCAAAGAATGTGCGGAAGAAGCCGCCAAGGATGCGACGGTACAGACCAATCTGCTGGAATCGCGCTATCTGGCGGGCGACAAGACACTCTACCGGCGCTTCGAACAACTGCTGACGGATCTCATCGATCCGGTCGAATTCTTTCATGCCAAGATGCGGGAGCAGCAACAACGCCATGCCCGTTTCAACGACACCGCCTACAACCTTGAACCCAACGTCAAGGAAAGCCCCGGCGGTCTGCGTGATCTGCAGAACGTGCTTTGGATCAGCCACAGTCTGGGCCTTGGCCGCGACTGGGCTGCGCTGGTCAAGCACGGCCTCATCTCGCCAACCGAAGCGCGACAAATACGTCGACACGAGCGCCATCTGCAATTGTTGCGCATCCGCCTGCACTACCTGGCCAACCGACGTGAAGACCGATTGATCTTTGATTTGCAGAACGACATGGCGAAAGCCCTGGGCTTCATCAATACGCCGCGACGACGTGCCAGCGAGCAATTGATGTACGGTTTTTACAACAGCGCAAAATTCATCAGCCTGATGAACGATATCCTGTTGCAGTTGCTGGAAGCCCGGGTCAGGCCTGAAGACTGTACTGCAACGCCTATCAACGCACGTTTCGAAGCCCGCCACGGTCAGCTGGAGATCAAATCGCCCGCCGTGCTGCAGCGTGAACCTTCGGCTATCCTGGAGAGCTTTCTCCTGCTGGAGCAGCATCAGGAGCTCAAAGGCATGAGCCCGAACCTGTTGCGCACACTGCACCGGGTCAAAAATCTGGTCAATCGCGAATTCCGTCAATCATCCAGAAACAAGGCGCTGTTCATCAGGATTCTGCAACAGCCGGTCGGTGTCACCCACGCCTTGCGTCTGATGAACCGTTACGGCATCCTCGGCCGCTATATTCCGGCCTTCGGCCGCATCGTCGGGCAGATGCAACATGATCTGTTCCATGTCTACACGGTCGACGAGCATATCCTCAATGTGCTGCGCAATTTGCGTCGTTTCGCCCTTTCCCGCTTCGATCACGAGTTCCCGCTCTGCAGCCGTCTGTTTTCAGAGTTTGATGCGCCACATCTGCTCTATCTGGGCGCATTGTTCCACGACATCGCCAAGGGGCGCGACGGTGATCACTCGACGCTGGGCGCCGTCGACGCCCGGCGGTTCTGCCGCCAGCATGGATTGCCGAAAGCGGACTGCGAGCTGGTTGCCTGGCTGGTCGAATCGCATCTGACCATGTCGCGGGTCGCCCAGAAATCCGACCTTTCCGACCCCGCCGTGATCGAGCATTTCGCGCAGCAGATGGGCGATGAACGCCACCTGACCGCACTCTATCTGCTGACGGTCGCCGATATACGCGGCACCAGCCCCAAGGTCTGGAACCAGTGGAAAGCCAAGTTGCTGGAAAACCTCTTTTTTGCCGCACAACGTTACCTGCGCGGCGATGCGGCCGATGCCGAGATGGAGATCAAGCAGCGTCAGGCGCAAGCCCGCGAAAGATTGAGTTATTACGGTATCAACGCCGACAGCTATCAAGGCTTGTGGGACAAACTGGGGCGGCAGTATTTTCTGCGTTACGAGGCGCAGGAAATCGCCTGGCATACCCGCATGCTGATCCCGCATGCCGAGACCCGCGATGTCATCGTGCGGGCACGGCTCAGCCCGGCGGGCGACGGCATCCAGACCATGATCTATACAGGGGACCGGCGCGATCTGTTTGCCCACATCTGTTCCTTCTTCGAGCGCAGCGGTTACAACATCGTCGAAGCGCGTGTGTATACCACGTTGCACGGTTATGCACTGAACAGCTTTATCATTCTGGATCATAATGATAAAGCAATCAGTTACCGTGATTTATTAAACTTTATCGAGTATGCGTTGCGGGAAAAACTGGTTGCAAAAACCAATGATATTGCGCCCGTCAACGGACGCGTCAGCCGCCAGGTCAAGCACATGCCGATCGCAGCCAGCATCAGCATTCAGCCCGATGCCGAAAGCCACAACCACACGATCGAGATCATTGCCAATGACCGGCCGGGCCTGCTCTCAAGGCTGGCGAGCCAGTTCCTCAAACACGAAGTGCATCTGCACAACGCGAAAATCAACACACTGGGCAACCGCGCGGAAGATATCTTCGTGGTTTCCGGACGCGCCGGCAGCCGCCTGAGCGAGCAGACGCTGAAAAAACTGGAAGCGGATTTGATGAGGGAGTTGTGAGGGAACAGGACTGGCGATCGCCAGTTGGTCAATGGATATAAAAAACGCCGGTTAAACCGGCGTTTTTCAGGCTTGATACCTCGAGCCGAATCCCTCGAGACTCGAAGTCCGTAATCTGCCTAGTTCAGCGCGTCCTTCAAAGCCTTGCCAGCGCGGAAGCCCGGAGCCTTGCGTGCTGCAATCTTCAGTTCCTTGCCGGTTTGCGGATTGCGGCCGGTGCGGGCGGCACGGGCGGAAACTGTAAATGTACCAAAACCAATCAAAGTAACGGTGTCGCCGCTCTTCAGAGCTGCGGTAACGCTATCAGTGAATGCATCGATCGCCTTACCTGCGGCTGCCTTGCTGATGCCGGCTTCCTTGGCGACTTGTTCAATCAGTTCTGCTTTGTTCATTTCAAAACTTCCCTTGAGTTATTGTTCGGAGCGGCTATCTTAACCCAGTGCGCAAGCCATTTCATCACTTATTTGCGCAAAACTGACGAAATTTTTTCACTTACGCCTAACGCAGGAATCTACCGCCACTGATATCGATCAGCGCACCGTTGATATGTGAGGACATATCGCTAGCCAAAAACAGCACCGAACTCGCCACCTCTTCCGCCATGGTGTTGCGCCCCAGCGGCGTCTGCTTGCGGTAGGTCTCCATCATTTCCTCAGTGGAATGTATCTCGTGGTGCTGCGTCTCCACCGTGCCCGGCATGATGGAATTGGTACGCACATGCGGCGCCAGCTCCTTCGCCAGCGTATGCGTGAACACCATAAGAGCGCCCTTGCCGGCCGCATAGGCACCGGCACCGTTAGCGCCACCGGTCTGCACTGATAATGAAAGCAGGTTGACGATACGACCACTACCGGTGGCACGCAAATGGGGAATCGCCCGACGCGTGACCAGAAACGCACTGGTCGCATTGATGTCGAGCGATCTGCGCCAGACATCCAGCGGACAATCCTCGATCTTGGCACGCTGCACCAGGCCGCCGCTGTTGTTGACGACGATATCGAGACGGCCTGCCTCTTTCACGAGGTCATCGACCACGCGATTGGCATCGATTTCCGTCGTCAGATCGCCTGGCAGCAGCACCGCCTTGATATTCTCGGCCTTGAGATCAGCCAGCAAGGCCTCCGCGGCTTCCTTGCTGCGATGGTAATGCAGACCGATAAAGGCACCGGCCCGGCCCAGCGCCAGCACCGAAGCTTTGCCGATGCCGACTGCGCCGCCGGTGACCAGTGCCACCTTGCCGCTTAAATCCAGTGTTTGTGCGGGTATCATCATGCTCTCCTGTTGCGCCATCAAAGCGTTTCATTATTACATCAAGCCGCCGCTGTGAGAACGTCGAAGTAAAAACAAAGCTTATACCCTTTACCAGCCATCGTATGCTCGACAACCAAAACATTGCTCTCGGTAAAATACCCGACCCCAGATACGGGGGCGCGAAAATTAAGCCTGGATTAATACAAGGCAGACTAAAGTCGAACTGTTACTCTGCATCAGGCATACTCCGCCAATCCACAGAAAGCGTTGCACACTTGAAATCCTCTTGCTTACATCGCCAGTTGCCAGCCAGCCTGTTTCTGATTTCCGGGCTGCTGCTTGCTCAAACGGCACAGGCCGCCATCTGGATCAGCGAAGACCAGAAACTGGAGATTTTCGGCGATACGCGTCTGCGCTTCGAGCGAGATTTTGATTCGAGAGAGGAATCCGGCGAGAAGCGCGATGACCGCGACCGCCTGCGCTTCCGGGCAAAAATCGGCGCACGTTACACCTTCGACGAACATTTCCGCCTGCAGGTGCGCGCCAGAACCAATCCTGTCGGTGGCCAGCAAACCACCAATATCACCATCGCCGATTTCAGCGGAAACGACACTGACGATTTCCACATGGCGCTGGATCAGTGGTTCGTCGAAGCCAAGTCGCAGCATGCACGCGGCTGGCTCGGGCGCAGTAATTTCCCGTTCTGGCAGCACAATGACGCAGAGGTGTTATGGGGCGATAACGTCACCATCGCCGGAGGCTACGTGCAAACCGAACTGCCTCATCTGCGTAACACCGCCGTGCAGTTGCGCGCGGGCCACTTCGCCCTGCCTGACGGTCACCGCAACTTCACCAATCAGTTGACGGCTGCACAGTTTGTGTTCGATCAATCGCTTGATGCCGACTGGGTGTTGCGCTACAGCTTTGGATATTTCCACATCAACGGTTCTGGAGAGGCAAGGTATCTCAGCGATGGCAACGCCAACCGCGATTACAAGCTGGGCGTCGTTTCAATTCAGGCCGATCGCCCTCTTCCGCTGGGCGCCTACCGGATCGATTTCATCCGCTTCGGTGGCGACCTGATTCGCAATTTTGAAAGCTATTCCAGCCGCGCCAGTGACCCGGTCACGGCGCAATACCATGATGAAAGAGACGGGTTCGCCATCTCAACGACTGTAGGCGGGAAGGCCACCGAGCCAGACGGCGGCGGGGCCTGGCACCTGAATTATCTGCATGCCTACATCGAAAAATTCGCCATCAACAGCGCCTATGGCCAATCCAACTGGGTGCGCTGGGGCGAAGGCAAGCAGAGCGACGTCAGCAACATGAAAGGCCACGAAATCGGCTTGCGCTACTGGTTCAGCAAGAACGTCGACATCAATAACCGCCTTTTCCTGGTCGATTCCATCACCACCGGGCAGAATGGGAACCGTTTTCGCGTGGATATGAATATCCGCTTCTAGCTCAGCGCAACAACCCTCAATTCATCGAGATTAACATGGTGTCGGCGTTTTGCTGCACGCGAAACTGGCTGAGCACGCTCATGCCGAGTAATGGCATCTCCCCGCCCTTGTTGAAGCTGACCTCCATATTCTGGAAATGAAAACCGCCGATAGTCAGTTTTTGCACGACGGACTGACAGCCCTGGACACGACCGGCTGCCGTGATGAAATGCGCAGGTTTGCAGTCGCGATCCAGGCCGATCTCGGTCGCGAGACTATAAGGTATCGTCACCGAAGTAGCGCCAGTATCAATCATGAAAGTGATGGGATGCCCCTCCACACTGCCGACAACATGAAAATGTCCGTCCATCTGTCGCGACAACTCAAGTACCTCGTTGCTGTTCGTCGCTTGTGCCATTCCGTTCACCGCGAACGAGAACATCACCGCATCCGGTGTGCTGCCGAATGAAAGCAGATTCATGCTGGAGCGTGACTGGCGAGCAAGATGTATCTGGTCCGGATACGGTACGACATAACCATCGCTGAACCCGCTATCGAGATTGCACCAGCGACTGCCGGACAACACGGTAAAACCGTAATCTCCGGATGGCATTATCAGGCTGGCCTTCTGGCCCGTCAGCAGGTAGACACCACGGTACTCCACCTCACCATCCGGGCTGGAAATTATCGCCAGCACCGGATAGCGATGCCGGTTATCGATCTCGATCTGCGCCGCATTGCCGGACTTTTTCAGTTGCGGCGCGGCATCGATATCGAATGGCCGCCCACTCGAAGGCGGCTTCGCATCGCATGTGGTGCCGGCATCGGCGACAGCGGGCTCCGACGTCGATTGCTGTGCAACACTGCCCAAACCAAGCCTTGCCGGCAAATCAAAGGCGTAAGCTGCATAGATAATCCCGGCCCAGAATACCGCGAGCAACACCCAGAAGATTCTTTCCGGTTTCATTGCGGCACTACTTCACCGGGTATTTGGGTCGGCACCCCCCTGCCGAGCGGCTTTTGCATGGCTCGAACAGATAGGCATCGGCTTTTTCGATGTAATAGGCATCGGTGTTGCGCATGACATACTGGTTTTCACTGACTATGGAAGTCGTTAGCAACAATTCGACGCCGGTTGGCTCCGTCACCTTGTATATGTCATAACCTGCGGCGGCAGCCAGTGTGCCGGCGGCTATGCCGCTGGTAGAAGCGTTGCGCAACACCCAGAAACCGGCCACACCACCGGTGGCGATTCCCGGCTTGTAGCCAAAAACGCTGGGGTCGAAAGAAGCTCCGTGGCGTATCACCTGAGACTCATAGCTGATCTCGACCGCACCTTCCTTCTTGTCTGAAACCACCATGCCTGCGTTAACAAGTCCGGTGATCATGTAATTTCGGAAGGCCCGGTCAAAATGCGTGCCGCGATTGTCCGTGACGTACAGTGGACGATTCTTGATACGCTCCTGACTGCTGATAGCCAGTCGAGTCTGCTCGACCGCGTCGGCGGCAATCAGGCCCCAATGCTGCACGGCATTCAGTTTCATCTGTTGAGACCGCTCTTGCCACTTGCCAACCGGCTGGTTGGAACAGGCGCCAAGCAAGGCTGCCAGAATGGCGATCGAGACAAATTTGGTTGACTTCATGCTGCTTCCTTTATTCAAAATGTTTCTGCAATAACAACCTTCATCTACCAGGCCTGGTCGGATACTTCATCCATGGTATCCGCCGTCACCAGTTCACCGTCGCTCGGATTCTTGATGATGCGCGGCGTGATGAGCAGGATCATTTCGCTCTTGGTGTTGGTCTCATCCTTCTTCTTGAACAATTCGCCGACCAACGGAATGTCGCCCAGCAACGGCACCTTGGTCTCGTTGTAGGAGGACGAATTACTGATCAATCCACCGATGGCGACCGTCAGACCGTCCTTGGCGACGACGATCCCCTCGATATTCGCAACTTTGACCGAATCGATATTGAAGTTCTGTACGGTGTTACCGACTGTGATCGGCGGCAGGGAGATCGCGCCCGGCAGCACGCTTGAAACGTCCTGCTGGATGGAGAGAGTCACAGTGCCATCGGCATTGATCTTGGGCACGATATTCAGCGTGTTACCGATATCACGGATCTCGGTTTCATAAGTCACTCGACCCGGCGTAATGACCGTACCGACCGAACTGATGACCGGATCGGTGACGGTAACGCCGGTCACCAGCACCCGTTCCTCGCCAACAAAGACCCGTGCGGGTCGGTTGTTCGAAGCCAGAAGGATCGGTGAACTCAGCGTATTGATCTGGTTGTTCTTCTGCAACAGTTCAATCCGCGCCGAGATTTGTGAATCGAGGAAGTTGTAGATAAAAGAACCGGCCTGGGTCGGTATGGTGTTGTTACCGAGACCAAAATATTCCTTGCCACTGCCGGACAGATATTCAAAGTTGAATAACTGATTGAAGGAATCACCCATCGTCAGTTCCAGAATCTTCATTTCCAGCAGCACTTGCGTGGTCGGCCGGTCCATCTCCTTGATCAGGCGCTCGATATCGCGCAACACCGCGACATCGCTGGTGCGCACGATGATCAGATTGTGCTCGCGGTTAACGGTCACATAGATCGGCTGCTCAGTGCGCGATACGCCTTTCAGGTCTTCGGAGGAAACCACGGTGCTGCCGCCCGCGGCAGTAATTGCCTGTTCGAGATTGGCGAGTCGTTCCGGCGTCAGTTCTTCCGTCACTGCCTGTTCGGAAGCCTGAGTGCGGCCACCTGCTCCGGCGCGACCACCGCCGATACCGCCGCGATTGTTTCTGTTGCTGGAAGTCGATCTGCGCAGAGAGCTCTGCCCGCTTCTGGCTGAAGTGCCTCCCGCACTGCCTGTATTGAAATCGTCCGCTTGCACGCCTAACGACAGAATCACACGGCGGCCGTATAAATCCTCTATCGCCTGGGCAACGATGATGGGGTTTGGATGTAACAAATTAAATATCTGGGTCACATCATCACGGAAAACGACGATGTCATCCTGAAACTCCTTGGTCGTCATCACGCGATAAGCCTTGGAAATCTTGTCCTGCCGGTACCAGAGTCCGTTGCTGCGGCTGATGGTGTCGATCGCCTCGTGCACTGTCACATTGCGCAGATAGATCGTCACTTCCTTCTCGCCGGCCTCGCTGGTCGGCACGATATTGATATCCGATATTTCGGAAATGGTACGCATCACATCGACCAGTTTCGCCTTCTTGAACTCCAGTTTCTGGATACGGAAGTTCTGGCTGTCGCCCCGCTGATTGCTGCGCGGCTTGCGGCTTGAAACTGGTACAGGCGAGGTTGCTGGCTGACTGGCTTCCGGCTTGGGTGCATCGCCTTCGGCTTCGGTCTGCGCCAACGGCGTGATGATCACGTCCGGTTGATTGTTCGTAGCTGTCTCTTCTGCGGCCAGGTTTCTGCCATGCAGCAAACCGGACAACAAGAGGATGCAAGCCAGCATCACTGGCATGTAGCGTAGCCCGAATGGTTGCAAAGGATTGAATCTCATTTCAAATTTCATAGGATGATTGCCGTTTTCAATGGAGTGCTGAGTTACTGAACAATGATGACCTGCTTGTAGGAGCCCGATTGAACTTCAACCTTTTTCTGGTCAACTGAAAGAATCTGAATAACAGCATTCGGCTGTCCTGCGCGGGATTGAATGCCAATCGAATCGCCTTTCTGCACCAAATGGATGGTTTCGTCACCATCGATCTGCAGCAGCGCCATGGCTTCCCCCGGCCCGTTATGCACAAAGCCGCGCACACGCATTCTTGGCAAATTTGTTCCTCCAAAAAATGGTACAAAACCTTGCGCCCCCGATTTGTTTGCGCCCTGCTGACCGGAAAGCTGATACATCTTGTCGCTGGTGGTAAAAGGGTCACGGCCAGATGGCGGCTCGGCGTAATCCATCAAACCGTAATCCTGCATGGCAGCGGGGTCGATCGGGCCAGTGGTCCCGATGACACCACCCGCCCAGAGACTGGGGCTGAAAAATGCCATCATCAGAAAAATCATGAGGTTGCAGCGTGTCATTTTCATATCCTAGGTTTTCGCGATCTGGAAGAGCGCCTGGAAAAAAGCGTAATAAACAAAACCGACCATGGCACCAATGACCAGGATCAGTGCTGGTTCGATCAGGGAGCTGAGGCGCTTGATGCCCATGGCCAGGCGTTCCTCGTAATAGGCGCCGAGCTGTCCCAGCACCTGGTCCAGCGTACCGCTGCGCTCGCCGACGGCGATCATGGCGGTGACAATGGTCGGAATGCGCGGGTGACGCAGGCTGCTGGACAAATCCTTGCCCGAGAGAATCTGCTCAGAAGCAGCGTAAAGCTTGTCCGAGATGACCCGGTTCTTTACCACCTTGCCGGATATCTTCAATGCTTCCAGCGCAGTCAGGCCGCTGCGTAACAACATGCCGAGCGACCAGTTCAGCTGCGCCATGATGGCAGTGGTCAGCAGCTTGCCGGTCACCGGCATGCGCAACAGCAGGTCGTGAATGCGCAGCTTGCCTTTCGGGGTGCGATAGGCGATGACCGTTCCCACCACCGCCAACAGCAGAATACCGATGATGTAGAGCCCGTATTCGATCATGAAAGCCGACAGGTCGAGCAGAAACTGGGTCGAAGGCGGCAAGGCCTGGCCACGACCCTGGAAGAACTTGCCGAAAGCCGGAATGATCTTGACCACCAGGAAAATGAACACGCCGATTGCCGCCAATACCACCACGGCAGGATAGATCAGCGCATTGATGGTTTGCAGCTTGAGCGCGGCGTTCTTGTCGATATGCTCGGCGATGCGGTCCATGACCAGTTCCAGTTCGCCGACGCTTTCTCCGGCATAGATCAGTGTCACCGTCAGTTCCGGGAAAGTCTTGGGGTGTTTGCCCATCGCCTGTGAAAGCGACATGCCGTTTTCCAGATCCTGCACCACTTCGCGGATGATCTTCCGCAGCTTCTTGCTACTGACCTGTGTGCTCGCCATTTCCAGCGCATGCAATACCGGCAGGCCCGCGCGCAGCATGAAGGACATCTGCTTGAAGAAGAAGATGATGTCCTGCGTCGGCACCGAGCCCATATTTTCCAGGAACTCGAATTTGACTTCCTTGCCCAGACCGGAAGACGAGGCATCTGCTTCCTGTTCGATTTCGGCGACGAACAACGATTGCTGGCGCAATGCAGCGGTGGCCGAGCGCGCATCTTCCGCCTCTATCGTGCCCTTGCGCTCCTTGCCCTGGGCATCCACTGCAATGTATTTGAATTTCGCCATGCCGTTCTATCTCAATGCCGCTTGACCGCGACGTTCTGCAACTCCGCCAGCGAGGTTTCGCCAGCCAGCACCTTGAGCGCGCCGTCACGCCACATCGGTTTCAGACGGCCACAGGCCAGCGCCTGCGCCTCCAACTCTTCTTCGCTGCCACCCTTGGAAACCAGCTTGGAAAGGTTTTCGTCAAACCATAAGGTTTCAAACAAACCCATGCGGCCGCGGTAGCCTCGCCCCTGGCAGGCCGCGCAGCCCACCGGCTCGTATATCGTCGTCTGCTTGTCGCCCTGGTCGAGCAGCTCGCGTTCCTCTGCAGTCGCTATCTTGCTGCGCCGGCAATGGGGACACAGTCGCCGTACCAGCCGTTGCGCAATCACCGCATTCATGGTGGCGCCGATCAGATAGGGTTCGCAACCGATGTCGGCCAGACGCGTCACGCTCGCCGCCGCCGTATTGGTGTGCAGGGTCGAGAACACCAAGTGTCCGGTCATGGCTGCTTTCAGCGCGACATCTGCCGTTTCCTCGTCGCGGATCTCGCCCACCATCAGTACATCCGGGTCATGCCGCAACAGCGAGCGCAAGGCACCGGCAAAGCTGATCTTGTGACCGGTCTGTATCTGCGAGATGCCATCCATGACGTATTCGATCGGGTCTTCTACCGTCATGATGTTGAGTTCCGGGCTCTTGATCTCCTGTAGCGCAGCGAACAGCGTGGTCGATTTACCGCTCCCGGTCGGACCGGTTAGCAAAATCATGCCGAATGGCTTGCGGATAGCCTTGCGGAACTCGGCGAGGTCGTCATCCGACATGCCGATCCTGGTCAGCGTCAGCGTTTCCGCTTCCTGCCCGAGCAGACGCATGGTCACGCGCTCGCCTAGGCGGGTCGGTGCAGTCGCCACGCGAAGATTGAATTCAGTGTCGATCGGCGGCGCCAGGTAATAGCTCATGCCACCGTCCTGCGGTTCGCGCTGCTCGGCGATATCCAGATTGGAAAGCACCTTGATGCGCGAGATCAGGCCATTGGCAACGCTGGCATCGGCATCGGTGTGGTAGTCCTGAAGTTTGCCGTCCACCCGCAAGCGCACGCGCAGGCCATGTTCCTCCTGCATCATATGGATATCGGAAGCGCGACGCAGATAGGCTTCCTTCACGATGTCGTTAAGCAACTCAACCAGGTCGGTATCGGTGACGTTGGCGGGTGCAACCGCCTCCGATGCCGGCGTGTGTGCTGCCAGGTTGCGCGAAATCGCCACATTGAGCGCCTCTGGCTCCGCCACTGCCAGCCGGACCGGTTGCGCCAGCAGTCTTTGTAAACTGTCCAGCGTTGGCCGGTCATCCGGGTCGGCAGTGGCGACCAACACCCCGTCCTCGTTCTCTTCCAGCGGCATGATCAGTTTACGCCGCGCCAATGCTTGCGGAATGCGCTTCATAAGAGCTGCCGGCGGTGTCATACCGATCGGGTTGACGAAAGGCAATTGACGCAACTCAGCCGCCGCCTGATAAAACGCCGAAAGCGGCAGGCGGAAATGTGCCCCTATGGTCGCCAGCAAATCCACACGCTTGCGTCTTGCCTCCACGCGCAAGTCCGCCAGCGTCTCGGCGTCGATCAGGTTCTGCCGCACGGCAGCATCGATCAACTGTTCAGCAGCAAGCGCCAAATCTCACCTCCGTCGATGCGAGCTGCATTACGGCATCCTGTATTCTGCAAGCTGACATCTGCATTTCCTAAAGCGCGATCACCAATGTCGCAGTGACGCGCTGGTTGTAGCCCGGCGGCGGTTGTTGCGGCGTTTGCGCCACGGTCATCTGCACCACCGTCACCATCTGGTCGAGTTCTTCCAGCCCTTTCAAAAAACGCATTAATCCAGCATAAGTGCCTTCCATGGTCAGGCGCTGCATCGGGCGCTCCAGTTCGGCACCCATGCCCATTCTGGCGACGACCTCCGGCACCATATTGGGTGAAACCGTCGCTGTCGTCCTTGGAATCGCCGAAACCATGCCACCCCCGGCCTGTGCAGTCCGTGCCGCCCTGGCACGGGCATTTCTGGCCATACGCTTGCGGTCGCTGCTGCTCACGTTGCGGGTCTTGGCAGGTTGCGCCGCCTGTCCCCCTGCTGCTTCCACCCGACCAGTCACGCGGAATTCCTCGTTGGCATCGATGCGCACCAGCGCGTTGCGTGCCACCTCGGAAATGGCTAAGCGCAAGGCGGTGGTGTCCGGCCCGGAGAGCTTTTTTTCCACCTCGCGCGTCATGACTTGCGCGTTTTCCAGTTCCTTGCTCAGTTCTTCCAGTTGCTTGTTGAGGGAGCGCACATCATCAGGCGGCGCATCCGGGATACGTCCGGTCTTCACTGCCGTCTCCATCGAGTCGGCGCTGCTGCTCATCTCGCTGATCTTTTTGTGCATGGGGTAAAAGCGCAGCATCCCGTAGCCACCAAACACGAATACCGCGATGGTGAACACGGTCAGGAGCTGCTCGCGCAGCGTCATTTTCTTCAGATTCATGGCGTCACCCCGCTTTGCTCGACTGCTGCCGCAGATTCTTCCTCAAGCGGCATCACCTCCGCCTCCGCTTTGCTCGACTGCTGCCGCAGATTCTTCCTCAAGCGGCATCACCTCCGCCTCCACCAGACGGAAAGTAAGGCTGTAACCCAGCAAGCCCAGGCGACCTGCCTGCGCACGCACGATGGGGTCAGCCACATCGGCGCCCCATGGCCGCATGGCGTCCTTGAAGGTCTGAATAAAACGCTGGGCGGCGGCCTCGCTCAAAGCCCAGCCCTCCAGACGGAGACCCATATTCGGCGTCTCCTCCAGTATGTTGATCACCACATCATCGTTGATGCTGCGTGCCAGCTCCTCCATCACGTTCTGCACATAAGCCGAGCGGCCCGGCAGCTCGATGGCGAAGAAATCGAAGCGGTTCATGACCTTCTGCAGTTCCACTTCCTTCGCCTTGATTTCGTCGCGCGCCTTCTTCACAGCGTCGATCTGCTCCTGAACCGCAGCCACGGCGGCATCAAAAGTCTTTTTCTCGGCGGATATCTTCTGATAGCGCGAATCGACCAGCTCGTATCTCACTTGCATCACGATCTCGGTCAGCACGACCAAACCCACCATCACCACGCCGGCCGCGATAGCCCGTGCCTCTACCTGCTTCCAGATCGGCGGTTTCGGCCCTTGCACAGATATCGCGCCACAGAAGCGGGTCTTGCCGTGCAGCAGGAGATCGTGCGCGATACCCTGCATGGCGTGCGTGATCTCTGTTGCCAACACCGGCAACTGCAGCACCTCGCGTCCGGTCATGGTTTGCAAATCACCTGCGAGCCTCGTTTCCGGCTGGCATGGTCCGGCCAGCATGATGCCGGGCGGCTCGGGCGGCGTGACGCCGTGATAAGCCTCAAGGCAAGCATCGATCAGCGAATGGCGTCCGCTCTGTATCATGCGAACCGCCGTCACGGCACCATCCTCGATACGCATGCTGGAGATATGTTCACAATGCGGCTCGATCAACACCGTCGTGGCCGGATGCTCCAGCAAGCCGGCCGCTGCGCCGCTCAATGGATAGAGTTCCGTCAGTTCCACCTTGTGCGCGGCAAAGGCGGATTCCCAGTGCCGCATCAAGGCCGTGTTGACGCCGCTCACCAGCCACGGGTATTGCCCATCGCTTTCTGCTTCAGTCGTGTTTTCCGCAACCTGCGCCACCCAGCCGCAGCTGATCTCGTCCGAATCGGCACGCAGCCAGGTCTGGCGGGTCAGGCACTCTTCCCTTTGTGCTTGCGTGATGAAACCCATCTCCACCGCCAGTTCGGCAAAGCGCTTGAACGCGTAAATGGTGCCGTG
>JADHED010000146.1_pt1 | contig 98783 bp, 99 predicted proteins | sample 8952041 | NCBI WGS metagenome assembly JADHED01 (sample SAMN16124423, study PRJNA663239) | bioreactor sludge metagenome | isolation source: sludge (control) | place: India:Bengaluru | collected 2018-09-08
CACGCCAGTGTCGCTCTCCAGCTCCAAATTGGCAATTAGTGTTAACACGCCCTAGTCCAATCGGCTAATTCGCCAGTTCAGCTGAAACAATGCAATGGAAGTCAGCGGACATTCTGACGTTCTCCACCGATGCCACCACCATCCACCTCCCAGCCCCCAGTGCTCAACCGATCCTCGGCGGGGCAGCCAAGCAGCCGATTGAACTTATCGCCAACGGGGCCCGCTCGCACGCAAATCGGCCTCATGCTGCGGGAGCTGGAACGGGCTTTCGAAAGGTCGCTTGAGAAGGAGAGCGTCGAGTTCGGGGTCACACCCTCTCAGGTTGACATCCTGACCGTTCTCTCCATGAATCGGTGGCTTGGGATGACCGCGATCGCGAGAGAACTCGATATCGACCGCTCTACAGCGGCGAAGGCTGTGCGCGCCCTGGTGGCCAAGGGCTGGGTCGTTCAACGGGCACATCCAGTCGACCTGCGCTACCAACGATTCGAGCTAACTGACGACGGGTTCGTCGCAACGCAGGTCCTGCTTGCGCGGGCTGACGCCGCGCAGCAGAAGGTGATGTCACCCCTGATGGGCCGGGACCAGCATGCTTTCATGAACATGCTGAGCGAAATGGTCGACACCGCGTCAAACGAAGGTCGTTGAACGTCTGCATCCCGGAACAGCGGTAGGACGGTCCAGCAGACCGGCTGCGCAAGAGGCTCCTTGGGACCGCACCCTTTCGATCAGAAGCTGCCGATGCGCAGCTTTTCAACCATGCGCGCGTTGGACAGACCGTAGACCCCCTCCCCAGCGCGGTTTCGGCGCCAGAAGTACAGCCCGCCGCTGAAGGCCATTTTCCAACCGGTCCAGGCATCGCGCGAACCGGCGATCTCCAGCGTGCCCACGGTCGCGTGGTTGGCCAACTGCGGCAGACCATGCCATAGCGCGTAGTCGTTCTCCAACTCACTACCCAGGCGGTTGAACAACCCGTGACCTCATTGACACCTTGGCCCTTGCGCAAGGTGATGTCGGCGTACCGAAGGGGTTCGGTGATGCGCTGCAGTTGGTCAGCGACGAGGGCAGATTCAAATCACGCGCTCAGCAAATTCGCACGAGATGGACGTCATCTCTGATGTACGCAAGCTGCCCGCATCTCACCGTGGCGGCAAGCACGAGGATGGCGTACCGCTTGCTAAAATCCCGGAGTATGTTTCTGTCTGGAACACGCATTGAACCAGTTTCATGCAGTGCCATCCGGCCGCATGTTTCTTGGCGGGCTTATAGGCGGGTTCAAAGGGTATTGCCGCGTGAAATTCCATAAGAATCAACAACTTGCAGCGCCACTCGCGCTTCAGGTTCAGAACATCGAATAGACCTCCAAGCTGCAAGACCCGACATCACCTCTCATGGACTACCCTGGAAACCTGTTTGTGGTGGCCGCACCCAGCGGTGCCGGCAAATCAAGCCTGGTCAAGGCTTTGATGGAACTTGACTCGCGTGTTCAGCCTTCGGTGTCGCACACGACCCGCGCGCCACGCGGTCAGGAAAAGCACGGGCGCGAGTATTTCTTCGCATCTGACGCGGAATTCGACGCCATGGTGCAGGCTGAAGCCTTTGTCGAATGGGCCCACGTGCATGGCCGGCGGTACGGCACGTCGCGCAAAGCCATCGAGGACCGCATTGCGACCGGCGCCGACGTGGTGCTCGAAATCGACTTTCAGGGGGCGATCCAGATCAAGCGGATCTTCGCAAACGCCGTTCTGATCTTCGTGCTGCCACCCAGCTGGGAAGAGCTGCGGTCCCGGCTGGAACGCCGGGGTGAGGACGCCGCCGAAGTCATCGACCTGCGGCTGCGAAACGCCGAACTGGAGATGCGCCATGTCGGAGAATTCGACTTCGTTATAATCAACGAGTTATTTGAACGTGCGCTTTTCGACCTCAAGGCGATCGTTCATGCCCAGCGGCTCAAGTACAGCGCCCAGCGCCGCGCCCGGGCTGACACCTTCAAAGCCCTCAACATCGACTAGTCTCCTGGAGCACCATGGCCCGCATCACCGTTGAAGACTGCCTGACGCAGATTCCTAACCGTTTCCAGCTGGTTCTCGCCGCCACTTACCGGGCGCGAATGCTGAGCCAGGGCCATGCGCCCAAGATCGAAAGCCGCAACAAGCCCGGCGTCACGGCCCTGCGTGAAATCGCCGCCGGAAAAGTGGGGCTCGAAATGCTGAAAAAGGTTCCGGGCTGAACACAGGCATCCGGCATCCAAGAAAAGCACCGCAACGCGGTGCTTTTTTCTTTGGAGCCACGCGTCTACGTCGTCCACGCTACAGTAAGGGGATGAGCGCGGTCATCCCCCCCAAAACGGCACCAGCCACGGCCCGAAAGGCCGATGGTGGTCCGCTCGCCGCGGCCAACGCGGCGGCGGCGAGTTTTGCCGCGCTCACCGAGCGGATGGACTATCTCGGTGCAAGCGATGTGGAACTGGTCCGGCGTGCGTATCGCTATGCCGATCAGGCCCACCTCGGGCAACTCCGAAACAGCGGCGAGCCCTACATCACCCACCCGATTGCCGTGGCGGTTCAGTGCACCGAGTGGAAGCTCGATGCCCACGCGCTCATGGCCGCGCTGCTGCACGACGCCATGGAGGACTGCGGCGTCACCAAGACCGACCTGATCGAGCGTTTTGGCGCTCCGGTTGCCGAGCTGGTGGATGGGCTCACCAAACTGGACCGGCTGAAGTTTCACACCCGCGAAGAGAACCAGGCCGAGTCGTTTCGCAAGATGTTGCTCGCCATGGCGCGTGACGTGCGTGTGATCCTGATCAAGCTTGCCGATCGCACGCACAACATGCGGACCATGGGCGACATGCCGCGCTCGAAATGGGCTCGCATTTCCGCTGAAACCCTGGAGATCTACGCGCCCATCGCCCACCGGCTTGGGCTCAACCAGACCTACCGCGAATTGCAGGACCTCGCGTTCCGTTACCTGAGGCCGTGGCGGTATGCCGTCCTGTCCAAAGCGGTGGCTCGTGCGCGCAACCGGCGACGCGACCTGATCCAGAAAGTCCGTCGCGAAGTGGAGGCGGCCTTTTCCGCCGTCGGCATGAAGGTCCGCATCGCAGGTCGCGAGAAAACCCTGTATTCCATTTATCGCAAGATGGACGACAAGCACCTGAGCTTCGCCCAGGTGACCGACATCTACGGTTTTCGGGTCATTGTGCCGACCGTGACCGACTGCTACACCGCGCTGGGCGTGCTGCATCAGCTGTACAAGCCGGTGCCTGGCCGCTTCAAGGACTACATCGCGATCGCCAAGCTCAATGGCTACCAGTCCTTGCACACCACGCTGGTCGGCCCGTCCGGCGTGAACGTCGAGTTCCAGATGCGAACCGAGGCGATGCACGTGGTAGCTGAGTCGGGGGTCGCCGCGCATTGGCTGTACAAGGCATCGGACCCCAACGGACCCACCGCCGGGCGCTTGGGCGTCAAGTGGCTCCAGTCCCTGCTCGACATCCAGGACGAAACCCGGGACGCGGCGGAATTCTGGGACCATGTGAAAGTCGATCTTTTTCCGGATGCGGTGTACGTCTTCACCCCGAAGAGCCAGATCATGGCCCTGCCCCGCGGCGCAACCGTGGTTGATTTCGCGTACGCCATTCACAGCAACGTGGGCGATCACACGGCAGCCGCCAAGATCAACGGCGAGCAGGTTCCGCTCCGGGCCGAGCTGAAGAACGGCGACGTGGTTGAAATCATCACCGCGCCGGTTTCGACACCGAATCCGGCGTGGCTCGGTTTCGTGCGAACGGGTCGGGCCCGTTCCAAGATTCGCCATCACCTGAAGACCATGGCCCAGGCCGAATCCGAACTGCTGGGCGAGAAGCTGCTGGCGCAGGCCCTCAGAGCCGAAGGAATCGAGCAAATACCGCCGGATGAGGCGGCCTATCAGCCGTTGTGGGACAAGCTGGTCCGCTTTACCGGTAACAAGAACAAGGCCGAGCTCCTGACCGACGTCGGACTCGGGCGGCGCATTGCCAGCATCGTGGCCAAGCGCCTTGTGACGCTGCTGGCCGAACGCGGCGAGAAACCGGACGCGCTGCTGATGTCCCGCGAGCGCTACACCGCCCATGAAACCATCTCGCAAGGTGCAGTCTTGCTGGACGGGTCGGAGAATGCCTCGGTGCAGTATGCACGCTGTTGCCGTCCGATTCCTGGCGACGCCATCCTGGGTTACCTCGGCCGGGGCGAGGGCCTGGTGGTCCACGTGGCCGATTGCCCCATTGCGTCGCGCCTTCGGCACAAGGACGCAGAGCGGTTCATTCACGTCGATTGGGCCGACGATCCGTCACGCGCCTTCGAGGCAGACGTGATCGTGACGGTGACCAATGGCAAGGGCGTCCTGGCCCGTGTGGCTTCGGCATTCGCCGGCGCCGAGGCCGACATCATTCACATGGACATGGGTGAAGAGGCGGCACAAGAAACCACGGATCTGCGCTTTTTGATTTCCGTGCGCGACAGCACGCATCTGGACGCCGTGTTGCGCACCCTGAACCGAACACCGTCGGTACTGAAGGCCAGCCGTGTCAGGCCGGCCGGCTGAAGACAAAGCAGGCTCATCTGCCTGCCGGATAGACAACCTTGACGACTTCGATTTCCTTGGTGCCGCCCGGTGTCACCAGTCTCAGGACATCGCCAACCCGGGCCTTCAACAAGGTTCTTGAAACAGGCGCCACCCAGCTGACCTCGCCGCGAGCGCTGTCGGCTTCGTCGATTCCCAGAATACGGACCGTCGTCTCGGTGCCTTCATCGTCGACATAAGTGACCTCTGCGCCGAAAAAGACCTGATCATTGCCTCGGTGGATTGACGGGTCGGTGATTTCAGCCAGTTCCAGTCGACGGGTCAGGAATCGGATGCGCCGATCAATCTCACGCAGACGCTTCTTGCCATACAGGTAGTCGCCGTTTTCCGACCGGTCGCCGTTACTGGCCGCCCAATGAACCACATCCACGACCTTGGGTCGCTCGCCGTCGATCAGGTCAAGCAACTCCGAACGCAGCCTTGCATAGCCATGCGGGGTGATGTAGTTGCGTGCCCCAGTCGGCGACAGGGGCGATGCGAGGTCATCGTCATCTTCATCCTCATCCACGTTTTCGCGGGTGAATGCCTTGCTCATGAACGTGCCCCCCGTCCGGACCGATGCCGACCAACGAAAAAGCCTGCAACTTGCGTTGCAGGCTTTACGTGTTTTTGGCGCGGCTGGCAGGAATCGAACCCACGACCCCTTGGTTCGTAGCCAAGTACTCTATCCAGCTGAGCTACAGCCGCGAAAGCTGAGATTGTACCACGGAAACCGTTGGTAGGGCGTGTTGGACTTGAACCAACGACCAAAGGATTATGAGTCCTCTGCTCTAACCAACTGAGCTAACGCCCCATCAGGCGATCAGCACCGCCGCATCGGATTGTAGAGGCACTATCTGGAATGACTCAGCGCATTGCTGACCAGCTTGGACGTGATGTCGACAATCTGAATCATCCTGTCATAGGCCATGCGAGTCGGCCCGATCACGCCCAAGGTGCCTACAACGATCCCATCCACTTCATACGGCGAGCTGACAATGGACAGCTCTTCAAAAGGCACGATCTGGCTTTCACCGCCGATGTAGATCCGGACGCCCTCAGCTTGACTGGAAACGTCGAGCAACCTCATCAGTTGAGTCTTCTGCTCGAAGAGATCGAACGCACGCCGCAGGTGATTGAGATCACCCGAGAAATCGCTGACAGACAGCAGGTTTCTTTCCCCCGAAATGACCACCTCGTGCTCGGACTGCTCCAAGGTATCTGAACCCACCTGAACCGCGAATTCGAGGTGGCTTCAAGAAGAGCATCCTATGTCACCGTAGCGGGCTTTCTTCTTGGTGCATCGAGCCATTGGGAGGGGCGGGTTCGGTTGAGGTTCGGTGGTGAGGGTGGGCAGGTCAGGCTCACTGTGGGTTCAGCCTGCGACCTACGTTCCGCGCTACGATCAAACACGCCATCCAATGGGAACACTACATAAAATGGTCTATGGCAGCGCTGGTGTTGGCTGTGATGCTTTGCGCTGTCTGGGCGGGAGGACTTGACGACACCCTGACCAGGGCAGAGATGCTGGCTGAAACTAACAGCCGTTTGTTGGTCGAATACCCTTTCGATCCTTCTAACTGCTGAATTGGCAGAGGCAAGCCAATATTACCTATCTGAAACCTCAGGCACGCTTCATGCAATTTTTCCCAGTTTTCCTGTCAGTAGTGCTCGTTGTGCGCAACCAGGCAGCCCGCCTTGAAAAACTTCTTTTAGAAGCCGCATCAGGGATCAGCACACTAGTCAGTGACTACGAACTGATCATCATCGACAACTCATCGGATGACGATAGCGTTTCGCTACTAAAGACGCTGACCGGGGAGGGTGGCCACCCGAATTTGCAGGTGTACGTCCTCACCAAAGAAGTTGATACCGACACGGCCACCTGGGTCGGTCTGGAAAATGCGCTGGGTGACTTTGTTGCTGTCATCGATCCCTTGGCAGATGACATTAGTTTCTTGCCGGCGATGCTCGAAAAGGCGGTTAGCGGGGCAGAGGTTGTGTTCGCCACCAACGCGCAAAAAGCACCGCAAAGCCTTGCCTATCGGGGGGCCCATGCGGTTTTTGATGGGCTGTACAGCCGACTAAACGGCGTCCATCTGGCCAAAGAGGCGCCGCAATACCGTGTCTTGAGCAAACGCATCATCAACTTCATCCTGCAGCACCCGCAGCCTGCCGTAGCCTACAGGCATTTACCAGCCACCGGAGGCTTCACGCGTGTCAAGCTGGACTACAGTGCCGCACCCAAAGTGGCGGCGCAAACCAAGCGTCTGGGCGAAAGCATTGACCGGGGTATGCGGCTGCTGGTCTCTACTACGAGGGCGCCCATGCGACTCGTCACTGCTTTGTCGCTGTTTGGCGCCGGTGCAAATCTGGTCTATTCGGTTTATGTAGTTGCCATCGGTTTGTTCAAGACAAACGTCGCACCAGGTTGGGTCAGCTTGTCATTGCAGCAGTCCGGGATGTTTTTTTGATCTCGCTGGTGCTCCTGGTGCTGGGTGAGTACATCGTGAACATGGTCAGTCTTTCGAACGAGGGCCCGCTTTATCACGTTGGGCAGGAATTCACCAGTGCCCGAATGACCCGCCGGGAGAGGCTCAACATCGAGGAAGCCAACGTAAAGCCGGCGCAATCCGTGGGGCGCAGAGCCGAACGGGTGGCAGGATGATGGCGGCAGATCCGATACAGGATGCAGTCGTCATTGGCGGAGGGTTCTACGGTGCGGCAATTGCTGTCTATCTGGCCAAGGAACGCGGCCTGAAACGCATCGTCCTGATCGAACGTGAATCGGCACTATTGACGCGAGCCTCATACAACAACCAAGCCCGTGTGCATAACGGGTATCACTATCCGCGAAGTTTTACCACCGCGTACCGCAGCCGCGTCAATCTTCCAAAATTCGTCCGCGACTGGCCACAGGCAGTGAAGCAAGACTTCACCAAACTCTACGCCATTGCTAGGCGAAACTCCAAGGTCACGGCGAAGCAGTTTGAGCGTTTTTGCCGGGAGATCGGCGCGTCGCTTCAGCCTGCTGAACCCTCCTTGCGCGCTCTTTTTAATCCGCGCCTTATTGAAGAAGTGTTCATGGTCGAGGAATACGCTTTTGATGCCACCAAGCTGGCCATTTGGGCAACAAGTGAACTGAAGGAATGTGGTGTGCAAGTCCGACTCGAATCCCGTGTGACAGCGGTCTCTAACGGACCCAACAGAACTTTGCAGCTTGTCGTCAAGCCGAATAGCGAGGGTGAAGAATTGCTCACCTCCCGCTACGTTTTCAACTGTACCTACAGTGGTCTTAATCAACTCAAGGGCGATTTCAAAGCGACTCAAACGCGCCTGAAACAGGAAATCACCGAAATGGCACTGATGCAGGTGCCGCCCGTACTCCAAGGCCTAGGGATCACCGTGATGGACGGAGCGTTCTTCTCGATGATGCCCTTCCCGGCGAGGGGACTGCACACGCTTTCTCATGTTCGCTATACGCCGCACCTGAACTGGGATGATGCACCAGGTATCGACCCTTGTCAGAAGCTAATGAACTATGACCATGCGACGCGGGTTGACCGAATGGTCCGAGATGTTGCTCGCTATCTCCCCACAGTGCTTGAGGCCAAGTATGTCGAATCGCTATTTGAAGTGAAAACTATCTTGTCAAAAAACGAAAACGACGATGGGCGTCCGATTTTATTTGAGAAACACGTAGAGTTGCCGGGCTTTTATTCGGTGCTAGGCGGGAAGATTGATAATATTTATGACATTTTGGAGAAACTGAGTGCTGAATCGTCTTAAGAGATTTATAACCGTTAGCGCGTTATCAAATACGGTAATGATATTTGTTATTATTTTGATTTTAATATCCGCTAATTTAGGCTCTGGATTTAGCAGTGCCGTAGATATTTTCCATGAAGGTGAAATGCTTGGAAATTATTGGCACATGCAAGATTATTATCGAGGCAAGTCCAATTTTCCCCTTGTAATTCACGGCGCGATGGATTATTGGCCATCTTTGTTTGCAGGCCTTATTTTTGGTGAAGACAAAATAATATATGGAACAAGATTAATTGTTGTTGTTACAACAACTATTTCGTGGGGAATTTTTGTATTTACAGGCATAAGCATACTTAGTCGAAATAGCAAAAACAATTTGCTTATATTGGTTTTCGTCGCAATTTTTTGCTTGACATTGCCGATATTTAGTCTTAATGTGATGGCAATTGAAGAGTCGCCGGTTGGGTTGCGGGATCCATTTTTGCTTTTGCAAATGTTATTATTAATACACTACTATATTTCAAAAGAAAGTAAGGTATTTTTTCTAGCTGCAATGTTTGCTTTATTGCCGATTACTTTGTACTGGTCATACGATAGAGGTGTAGCGGCAGTTCTTGCATGTATGTCGCTTCTGATGTACCTAATTTATAGCAAGCAATATAGAGAATTCTTCGCGTCAATTTTTGCTCTTGTAATTTCAGTGACGTTATTGGAAATAACAAATATTGCTGGCTCGCTTGTTGAAAATCTATCAAATGTACTTTATTGGAGCGGAGCTTCTGGGGAGGTGTGGGGGACGAAATTCAACCCAAATCTTCAAAGCATTGGTGCTTTATTGAAAAGCTTTGCAATTTGGCTTCCATTGATTTTTGTTGGCACTGTTTTTGGCCTTGCCTACATTTCAAACAAAATTGACAAAAATACTGTTCCCGTAGGTATTATTTTGTTTGTATTTGTGATTGAATTAATTCTAATAAAATCAGCATACAACAGGCCGAATTTACATCGTGGTTTAATGTCGGTTTGGCCATCAATTTTGCTTTTTCTTTGACTTATAAGTTCACAAATAAATTTGCGTTCGGAAATTATAGTTCGGGGAAAATTAGCGAATGGTCTTCAGGCAAATTTGATTGGTTTGTCCTTTGTTACTATATTTTGCGCGGTACTTTACTTCTCAATTCCATTTGGAAAAATTTCTTCATTTGTAAAATTAACCAAATCGCCGCCAAATGATTCAATAATTGCAGGTGGCAGCCTTACTCAAGTTGCTGATATCTTGAGAGGTGCGGATTGCTCGCTTAATATGGTTAATCAAGGTGTCATAACTCTTTTATCAAAAACAAGTCATTGTACAAAATTTCCCTATTTGGTCTATGCCAGTAAAGAATCCGAAACTGAATTAATTGAAAAAATAGGTAAATTAAAAATTAATTCGATAGTAATTGAAAGTCACGACTGGTCAACAAATATTGATGAAAGAGACATGAAGTCACGCCTCCCTGATTTACATAATTTTCTATCCGACACCTTTCCAAAGCGGACTTCCGTGAACAATTATCTTATTTTGCAAAGATAGTTTTTATGAATGATATGCTCATTGGTTATACTGGTTTTGTAGGTTTTACGTTACTGAATCAAGCAAATTTCGCCACGTACTATCGTTCAACAAACATCCAAGATATTAAAGGTCGAACCTGCGATACGCTCGTTTGCGCCGCAGCCCCCGCTCAAAAGTGGATTGCAAACCGAGAGCCCATTGCTGATCGTCAAAACATCGAAAGCCTGATCGCACACCTCAAAACAGTTACCTGCAACACTTTCATCCTGATCAGCACAGTTGATGTCTTTAAGAACCCCATAGGAATCGACGAAGAAACGCCCGTTGACGAGCACGCTTTGCACCCATATGGCCTGCACCGCCGGTTGCTTGAGAAGTTCGTGGAAAGTCACTTTCCCAACCATCTGATCGTTCGCCTGCCCGGCCTGGTGGGTCCAGGCCTTCGCAAGAATGTCATCTTTGACTTTCTCAACGACAACAACGTGCAATCCATTGATAGCAGGGGCGTTTTTCAGTTCTACCCGATGGTCAATCTTTGGTGGGATATACAGACAGCACTTCGGGCTGGGTTGAGGCTGGTGCACCTGACCGCAGAGCCGATCAGCGTTGCCGATCTTTCCGAGTTCGGCTTCGGCAAGCCATTCATGCAGCCACAGTCCAGCGCCCCGGCGAAATACGACCTGCGTACACGGCACGCTGCTGTATTCGGGTCCACCGGCAACTATCAGTACAGCCGCCGCGAATCTCTTCAGGCGGTTCGAGCCTATGCGCAGTCCGAGCCACGCGCAGTTCCGCTGCAAGTAGGAGCGGGTTCATGAGGCTGGCTATTTCAAATATCGCTTGGGACATCACGGAAGACGAGGCCGTCGCTGCGTTGCTGCAGCGCCATCAGGTGGATGCGATCGATATCGCGCCGGGCAAGTATTTCCCCCAGCCCGGCAAGGCAACGGCAGCAGAGATCGGCGCAGTCAAGAGTTGGTGGGCAGAGCGCGGCATCGAGATCACTGGCATGCAGGCGTTGCTGTTTGGTACGACGGGGCTCAACGTGTTTGGCTCGCCTGAGTCGCAAGACGCCATGTTGAGCCATCTCGCCGCCGTCTGCCGGATTGGTGCTGGTCTGGACGCTACCCGGCTAGTATTTGGCTCTCCCAAGAACCGGGACCGCAGCGGGTTGAGCGATGCCGAGGTGATGGAGAAGGCGCATTCGTTTTTCAGACGCCTGGGGGACATTGCCAACCTGGAAGGCGTGACGATCTGCCTTGAGCCCAACCCCACCTGCTACGGGGCCAATTTCATGACCAGCAGCACCGAGACCGCGCAAGTGGTCACGCAGATTGCACATCCAGCCATCCGAATGCAGTTTGACACTGGCGCATTGACGATCAATGGCGAAGACCCTTTCGCAGTCTTGAGATCAGACTCAGGGCTCATTGGCCACGTCCACGCCAGCGAGCCGAATCTGGTGCCGCTGGGCGATGGTGGAACGGATCACGCCAGGATGTTCAATGCCCTGACGAAGTGTCTGTCTGATCACGTGGTGACCATCGAGATGCTGGCTACCCAGAACGAGCCTCATTTGAAGTCGATCGAACGGGCGTTGAAGGTGGCAATTCAATGCTATCGGTCTGACGACAATGGGCTCTACCAATGAAGTGGCTGATCTTGATCGTAGGCATCGTTGCCAACGCGTCCGCCAGCGTATTGGTAAAGATGGCGATGACGCCGCCGAGAAAATTTCCGTCACTCAGCGACCCTTGGGCCACGTTGGGTAACTGGCCGTTCTGGTTGGGGCTTGGTCTTTACGGCGCTGCATTCTTGCTATACGCCGCAGCCCTTGCGCGTTTGCCATTGAATGTCGCGCATCCCGTATTGACCTCTGGGGCAGTGGCTGCAGTGGCTCTGTTGTCAGTGCTGATTTTCAAAGAACAGTTTTACTGGACGACGGGCGTGGGCATCTTGCTGGTGATCGCTGGCGTGGTTTTGATTACGGCACGAGTCGCCTGATCGAGAGGGGAGAAGCAAAGATGTCTTCAGATATTTCACCTGAAGCACGCGCCACTTGGCAAGTGCCCAGCTTTCAGACACCACTCTGGCTGGGTCGCCGCCACCCGTGGTGCGTCGCGATACCGGTCATCAATGAAGGCGAGCGCATCAAAAGCCTGCTTTCCAAAATGGCAGCTGTCAATGTCGCGGAGATCGCCGACATCGTCATCATTGATGGCGGCAGCAAGGATGGTTCGCTAGAACTCGACTATTTGCGGGCACAGGGTGTACGTGGTTTGCTGCTCAAGACCGGGCCGGGCAAGTTGAGCGCTCAACTGCGTTGCGCCTACGCTTTTGCACTCGATCAAGGATATGAGGGTATTGTTACCATCGATGGCAACGATAAAGATGACCCAGTTTCGATATCCCATTTCATTGAAGCGCTAAAACAAGGCGTTGATTTCGTACAGGCCTCGCGCTTTGTCACTGGAGGTGTCGCAGAGAACACCCCCAAATCTCGGGACTTCGCCATCCGGTTCATCCATGCACCCATGCTGAGTCTCTCTTCGGGATTTCGTTGGACCGATACGACCCAAGGCTTTCGGGCCTACAGCCGGAAAATACTGCTTGACTCACAGATTGCGCCCTTTCGGGATGTGTTCATGACCTATGAGTTGCTGGCGTATTTGTCGTATCGCGCACCGAAACTGGGTTATCGGTGCGTGGAACTGCCCACGGTGCGGCGCTATCCAAAGGGTGAAGTGCCGACCAAGATCAGTGTATTCAAAGGAAACTTCTCAGTGCTGCTGGTTCTTTTTCGGGCATGCTTGGGTGCCTATAACCCAAAGCTGGGCGATTCGGCATCCGAATAGTTTTCTGTGGCCAATCAAAGCTGACTTGCAAGATATAGCTGCCAACCAAGTTATACCCAAAATAAAGTCCCCCCAAGCGCCCTCGGAGCAATCCCAGGGCGCTTTTCATTTCCCACCACCCACTCTCAGAAAGGAGCCCCATGCTCATCCCCTTCCTCGCCTCAATCACCGCAGGCGCCATCGCCACTGCACTAATCCAACTGGGCGCAATGTCCGTTTGGGTCACTGTCCTGTCCCTCAGTCTCAAGGCAATGACAGTGATCGCCATTGGTCTTGCCTTGTGCGCCATCTGGGCGCGTCGATCAGCACGATGACCTGACCAACTTTTGATCCCACTCCATGCCTGCTTCCCGAAAGGGTCGCGGGCTTTTTTACGTCTGAAAGGAGCCCTATGCACATCCTGCGCCATGCCCACGAGGTATCGGCCTTCATACAAACCTACCCCGACCACGCCATCACCGCCCTTGTCCAGAAACGCCTGTCGGAACTATTTACCGACGATGACTTGACCATGGAGGAACTGGTGTTCTTTGTTGTACCTGACTCAGGCGAAACGATCCAGCAGCTCGTGGAAGCGCTCGGCACCGACCTCCTCACTGTCGATGGATGCCCTCTGTGGGAGTTCATTGAGGAGTACTCCACCTGCTATGAGTTTGTGATCGTTCTGGACGACTCCGGATTCGGTGCCGAGGTGTTCATTCCGAAGACCGGAATGGATGCTGATCTTCTGGCCTTGTGTCAGATGCATGCCGTTCCTGCACAGGAGGGCATTGATCCATGAATCAGCCTTTACCCCAGTCCACCCATCCACCCCAAGCCGCCCACCGAGTCGGTTTTCTTTTGCCTGAAAGGAATCCATGAGCCATCCGACCGTGATCGATTTCGTGAAGCGTCTGGATGAAGGTCTGCGTGAGGCCTTTGAAGAACGCGCCGCCATCCTTCAGTTCGATGCCGGCATTCAGCGCGATCTGGCCGAAGCCTTGGCCTTGCTGGATGTGATCCGGCAGCACCCGAATGAAGTGTTGTCGCGGCTGGCCTGAAGCCATTTGCGGCAAACGAGCCACCTTATGTGAAAGGCCATTGCGGTCCTTCACTTCCATTCGTTCATCCATCTCAACCAAGGAGTTATCCATGTCTGAAACCCAAGAACACACCCCTGAACTGCAAGCTGAAACCGCATCCGAACCCAGTACCGAACCGACACCTGAAACCGATCCCATCACGGAAATCTTCTCCGGTGAATGTCCCTCGGTCTCGGGTCGTTCCATCTTGACCTATGCCATTGGGCGTCACAACGAATCTGGCGAACTGCACCTGCGCATCGTGGACAACAGCGGCAAGGGCATGTGGTTCAACGGCTGGGCTGCCGCGAAGGACATTGATTCCATCGTGGTCGGCGCCACCGAACTGACGGCCAAGTCCTTTCATGCGCTGCATCCCGGCAAGTCCATCAACACCGGTGGCTTTGTCATGGCGGTGTTGCGTGACCTGAGCCTGATCCGGGCCAATGAGGAGAACACGCGCATTCACGAGCACGTCCCAGCAACCACGTTCGAGAAAGTGGCCATGGTGCGCATGGGTCAGGTGATGGAAGTGGTGCCAGCCAAGTCCGGCAAGCGCAAAGGGAAGGCGGTCTGACTTGGTTCTGGAACTCACCGTTGCCCTCATCACCACCGCCGCCATTGGATTGCAGTTCAACGCCACTCGCTGGCTGGGCATTGCCGCTGTGGCCGCTCTTTCATTCATCTATCCCCTGTTCTTCACCGCCATGTTCATTGCAGCCGTAGTCCTCTTCTATCTGTCCAAAGTTCGTAACCCTGAAAGAAAATCATCATGACTCTCGCCTACCTGGATGGCATCGCCACCGCAGCGCATCACGCCTTCGACCTGGATCTACCGCTGGAGCTGTGGCCCAACACCATCGCCAACGAGGCCGCGCAGCTGGCCGGACTCGACAGTGACCGCCTGGGCTGCGCCGGACCCGACTGATACCCGCCCCATCCCCCGCGCCAAACGGCCCGCCTGCGGCCCACCTCGGCCCTCCTCGGGCACCCCTGGCCCACGCGTCACCCCCTGGCCCCCCGCGCCACCCCGCCCGACACCGGGCAGTCCCCGCCACCGGCACCCGTCCGGCTGGTGATTTCAATCTCCCCCGCACTTCTATCGTTGTCTTAAACGTTTCCTTGGACATCTCCTGAAAGGAAATCATTTAGCTAACCGACTTTGGATGTGCGGGGGTTCCTTTTCTCTGGAGAACCTCATGATTCAACTGGCTCACATTTACGCCGAACGTCTGAACGATGCTCAGCGCCTGAACGTCACCGCCAACCTGTTTGGCGTTCACTTCCCGTTCAAGCTGGAGCCGACCATCTACGGCATGGCTGATCGGCTGGCGCCTGCCTATGAGGGTGGGTACTGGCATTTCTATTCGCTGTCCAACGGCGGGTTCTACATGGCACCGGCCACGGATGCCATCTTCGACATCCGCTGCGACAACGGCTTTGAAGGAAAGGTGAGTGCCGATGCGTTCGGCATCACGGCCTGTCTGTACGCATATAGCAATCTGGCATTCGACCAAGGACCGTTCGCCCAGGTCTGTGCCGAGCACTACCACCTGTTGCGCGAATTCATGATGGAACACGCCGAGGCGCGGGCCATCTTGCGGGCGACGGACTGAGGCGGGGTGGCAGGTGGGTGCAGCGATTCTGAAATCCTGGAAACCTGCCGAACTGCGGGGCCGGACCACAGATTTTCAGGATCGCAGGATTTCAGCGCCGTGCCACCCCCTGCCCCCACCAGCGCAGCGCATCCCCCTTTCATGCCATCCCTTCAATCACCACCGGAGGCATTCATGCACCGTTTCATTTTCCTGGTCCTAGTGACCGTTCTACTTGGCGGCTGTGGCCAGAAAGAAGAACTCACCCCGCTGGCCCAACAGCAAGTCATGCAGGCCGAAAAAAATGCAGCCATCGCCTTGGCCAACCTGAAGGCTGCCGAGGAGAAAGCTGCATTGGAGAAAGCGCAGTCCCAGCGCATCATCTTCGCTCTGGGTGTGGGCGTCTTGCTGGCCCTGTTCGTGGGCATCGGGTTGGGTTCATCCGCACGCAAGAAGGCGGATCAGCTCAGCCGGGAATGGCATGGCTGATGGGCTGTTGAATCGGCCATCCGTGTTCGCTCGCTTCATTGCAGCCTGGACGCCGACACCGATCCCCATGCCGCAGATTGATCCCCAACTGGACGAACTGACGATGCTGCAGCGGATCGCGGAGGTCTGCCGCTATCTATGCCTGCGCCTGGAGTATGCGGTGTCATCGGGGGGCACCTTGCGGGCCTGGGTGCGGGTGAACCTATTGGTGCTGCTGACCGGCATCGTTCCGGCCTTGCTGGTGGTGCCCTTGCTGACCCTGCTGGCGAGTGAGTTCACATCGTTCACGGGCTACCTGTTGCTGGCGTCCCGCAATCTGCTGGATGCGGTCGTGACCTTGATTGAGGCGGTGGCGGCAATGGCGGGGCTTTTCTTGCTGCTGCGGATGGTGCTGACGGGTGGGGCAGGTGGGGGCAGGCGGAGACGGTGAGGGCTGAAATCAGATCGATCAACACGATATGGACGTTTGAACCCAACTTGACCCGAACGAGCGATGCTGATAGAGTTCGGCCCTCTTCTTTCAGTACGAGGACGAGAAGCTGGGCCCGAGCGGACCAGATAACGTCGGCGGTCCGGTTTCGGGAAATCGGAAAGATCTTGGAAGGTGGCACTAGAGGCCATCAACCTTGTAGACCCAAGTGGGAAGGGCGGCTTGGAGCAATTCCAAGTCGCGCTGTTCAGGAAATTCCTGGGCAGGGACAAGAGGCTCGGCTTTAGGCCGAGGTCTAGTCGCAACCTTTTCACCTTGGGGGGCCTCTGATGGCTCAAATAAGCACTACTACATCTCCCGTGGACTCGATCACCCCGATTGAGTCAAACACCAAACCAAAATTCACCCTCCCGGTGCACCTGATTGTCAAACCTCAGGTTGACGGTTCTGGGGCCAAACCACAGCGCGACGCCGCTCAGTCAAAGCCAGTTGACGGCGGCGAACAATTGACAGAGGCGCTTTGGCGAACACGTCATCACGTTCATTTTCTTGGTGAACGTAACGCGCATAGCGGCCGCTTCAACAATGTGCCGGTCAGGAACGATCTCCCAGTCGTCCAGTTGGCCACGCGACTTGCAGGTGAACGATCCGATATCTATCTCGCCGTCGCGGAGTACCAAACCGATGCAGGGCGCACCCAGTCCAACGCAGTCGGTGCGTTTGCGTTTTGGGCTGACATCGATTGCGGTGAAGGAAAGGCCGCACAGGGCAAGGGCTACGCCACCATTGACTTGGCCTTGGCCGCTGTCGATACGTTCTGCGTTCAGACCGGGTTGCCCAAGCCGAACTTCATCATCAACAGCGGCGCGGGGCTTCATGTCTACTGGGTCATGGTGGACTTTGTCGCAAAGGATCGATGGCAGCAGTTCGCCCGGAAACTCAAGGCTGTGGCTGCAAAGGTTGGCTTTCTGGCAGACCCCTCTCGTACCGCTGACATCGCCAGCGTGATGCGAATTCCGGGGACTTTGAACCGGAAATATGATCCCCCAAAGCCCGTTACCTTGCTTGATTTCAGCAAGGATTTCATCGCCAATTTGGTGATGTTCGACGCCCTCGATCGTGCGTATGAGAAATATTCCCAAGGAGTCTTGGTCACTCCGAGATTGCTGGGTCTACCCCGCAATTCGGCAATGCCAAGGGTTGCGCAAACCGGGTTGAAGGATGTTGGGCGCAAGATGGCGGCGATGGAAATCCTGCTCACCAAGATCGATGCGAACTGCGGGTATCAGGACTGGTGCAATGTGCTGATGGCGATTCACCATGAGTCGGGTGGTAGCGCCCTAGGTCTTGATCTAGCTGACCGGTGGAGCAGCACAGGCAGCGACTATCCAGGACGCGGTGTGATCGAAACGAAGTGGCGCTCGTTTGACGGCGGCTCGACAACGCCGATAACCATAGGCACCATCAAGAAAATGGTGTCTGACGCTGGTCATGACTGGATGGAGGTGCTGGCCGCTGCCGAGCCCGACTTTGATCCGCCGTGCGTGGAGGTGGAGATGGTTCATCCACAAGTCTCAACATCCCCAAAACCTGTCCAAGCGAACCAGTCGATCCAGCCCGTCCAAAGCGCTCAGCCGATACGGCCGGTTCAGCCTGTGAATCCGCTGGCGAAGTTCTCGCTTCAGGGGCACGTCACCGAGCTTGAAAAACTGATGGTGGAACAGCGACCGCTATTGGGGGACATTGTGCTCAACGGACAGGCGACGACGATCTTTGCCAAGGCCAATACGGGAAAGACGCTAATCATCTTGAGCTTGATCATCGCCGCCATCAAGGAGGGACGAATCGATCCATCCAAGCTCACCTACATCAATATGGACGACAACAGCAGCGGACTGGTGGAGAAGGTACGGCTTGCCGACGAGTATGGGTTTCACATGGTTGCCGACGGCCACCAGGGTTTCGAAGCCAAGGAGTTCCGGGCTGCGATGGAGAAAATGATCGAAACCGACAGCGTGAACGGAACCATTGTCGTGCTGGACACACTCAAGAAGTTCGTCAACACCATGGACAAGGGAAAGAGCTCCAGTTTCGCCAGGGTTGTCCGGCAGTTTGTCCTCAAGGGTGGCACCGTCATCGCGCTGGCCCACGCCAACAAGAATCCAGGCCCGGATGGAAAAGTCGTCTATTCCGGGACCACGGATATCGTTGACGATTTCGACTGCGCGTACACACTGGCTGAACTTCCAGCACAACCCGACGTCACTGAAAAGGTGGTCGAGTTCGTGAATATCAAACGCCGGGGTAATGTTGCATTGAGCGCTGCCTATGCCTATGCGCTCGAACGTGGCATCTCGTACAGTGAACTGCTGATAACGGTGCGGCAGGTTGACCTTGAGCAGCTTGAGCCACTGAAGAAGGCGGCCGCACTGGTCGCTGATGGGGTGGTCATCAAGGCCATTGAGGCCAGCATCAAAAGTGGAATCAACACCAAGATGAAACTGGCGGAAGCCGTCGCCAAGGCCGCGTCCATAAGCCAGCGCAACGCTCTTCAGATGATCGAAAAATACACCGGCACGGACCCTGAAAAGCACCGCTGGTTCTTTGAGGTTCGCGAACGTGGGGCTAAGGTCTATGTTCTTCTTGGCGACCCGATAAAGCCTCCGGACGATCCGGCTGTACCTGGCACCTGACCACGGTCCCGGCGGGCCCAGCGCCGCAGATTTTCAGGATTTCAGGTCTGCAGGCCCGCCAGGGTCGCGCCCGCCTGCTGCACCCTGCAGTTTCATCACCAAGCACCACCCCCGGTCTGCGCCGTCGCGCACAGGCTGTGGGTACCCCTTTGCCTTTCATCCATCGTTTTTTCATCTGAGGAGATTGATATGCCCGTTTTGAATCTCACCCCAGCCTTCATGGCCACTGGTCTGGTCTGCCCAGCCGACAAGAAGCGCATCGAATATTGCGATGCCGAAGTGCCCGGCCTTCTGATCGAGTGCCGCTCCTCAGCAAATGCCATCCCGACTTGGTATCTGCGCTACAAAGCTGACGGCAAGACCGCCTACACCCGCCTTGGTAACGTCCAGGAACTGACTCTGGCCCAGGCCCGTAAGCAAGCGATCACGCTCAAGGCCGAACATATGCTCTCATCCAAGCGACCGGCACCCGCTGTCGAACCCCGTTCCTCCATGGTCTTGAGTACCTTCTTTTCGGAGCACTACATGCCGCATGCCTTCCTCCACAAGAGAAGCGCCAAGAAGGATGAGCAGCTATTTCGGATTCACATCGGTCCGCGCTTTGGCGCTCTACCGCTGGACAAGATATCCCGGCGCGAAGTGGCCATCTTCCACAATGACTTGCGAGCCAAGGGGCAGAGTGCAGCGTCGGCGGACCATAGTTTGAAGTTGCTCCGCCGTGCGTTGAACCTAGCCGTTCAATGGGAATATCTGGAAAGAAATCCGCTGGTCGGCATGGCTCTGTTCAACGAGGCCAATGGGGTGGAGAACTATCTGGACGATGCGGCCATACAGCGTTTGGTGGCCGTTCTGCGGGTGGACAAGAATCGCACCGTCTCCTTGATCCTATTGTTCCTGCTCAGCTGTGGCGCCCGAAAGACCAGTGCCTTGCAGGCGAAGTGGTGCGAGATCGACATGGACAACCGAGTCTGGAAAATTCCAGCTGTCAACAGCAAGTCGAAGCGTTCGGCATCGGTCCCGTTGAACGATAGCGCCATGTGGGTGCTTGACCAGTTGGACACCCGAGGAAAGTCAGAGTACCTGTTCGTGAACAAGCGCACTGGCAAACCGTTTACCTCCATCAGAACGGTGTGGCGAAGGATTTCAAAGGAGGCGAAGCTGAACGATACCGGCAATGGCGGCAACAACGTGAGGGTCCATGACCTACGGCACACCTTCGCGAGCATGCTCGTTTCTGCAGGTCGTAGTCTTTATCAGGTGCAGCAGATATTGGGACACAGTGATCCGAAAATCACCATGAGGTATGCCCACTTGTCTGCCAAGACGTTGCAGGAAGCGGCCAACGCGGCGTCGGTGCTGGTTCCGCAATTGCCGGCAAAAGCGGCATAACGGCCAATAGGGAAAAGTCTCCGGACAGTGCAACTAGGCTGCCCGGAGCACTTCCCGACTGCCATAGGTTCGGACGCGGTCGGTGGCTCCTATGGCTATTGGCTTGATTTAGTTGGAAAACCAATGCGCATCGCTGTCCGGTGTTCGGCGACGTTCGGAAGAAGGTTCGGTCAGCCCTCTGGAAGGCAAACGCAGAGCCGGAAAACCCGTTGCGTTTCTTGGGCTTAGGACAAGCCCACACCGGTTGTGCCTTGTCTTATGAGTCCTCTGCTCTGACCAACTGAGCTAACGCCCCGTCAGGCGATCAGCACCGCCGGGCGCCGATTGTAAAGGCACTATCGGGTGTGACTGAGTGCATTGCTGACCAGTTTGGACGTGATGTCGACGATCTGAATCATCCGGTCGTAAGGCATACGGGTAGGACCGATCACGCCCAGCGTGCCCACCACGACACCATCCACCTCGTACGGTGAACTGACGATCGACAACTCCTCGAAGGGCACGATCTGGCTCTCACCACCAATGTAGATGCGTACCCCGTCGGCCTGACTGGATACGTCGAGCAGACGCATCAGCTGCGTCTTTTGCTCGAAGAGATCGAACGCACGCCGCAGGTGATTGAGATCACCCGAGAAATCGCTGACCGACAGCAGGTTTCGTTCACCGGAAATGACCACCTCGTGCTGAGATTGCGCCAGCGCGTCCGACCCCACCTGGACCGCGGCTTGCATCAATGTGGCAATCTCGCCGCGCAATGTATCGACTTCGTGCTGCAGTTTTTCCCGAACCTGTTCGATGGCCAAACCGGTGAAGTGCATGTTGAGGTAGTTCGCGGCCTCAACCAGTTGACTCTGGGTGTAGTCTGCCTGGGTGAAGATGACACGGTTCTGCACGTCGCCATCGGGCGAAACGATGATGACGAGAAAGCGTCGTTCAGAAAGGCGCAGAAACTCGATGTGGCGAAACACGGAACTGCGCTTCGGCGCCATGACGACGCCCACAAACTGCGACAGGCTGGATAGCAGATTCGCCGCGTTGGCAATCACCCGCTGGGGCTGATCGGGTGCAAGACTGGGCGTGTCCAGCCGCTCCCGGTTGACGGTCAGCATGGTGTCGACAAAAAGCCGATAGCCGCGAGCCGTCGGGACGCGACCGGCCGAGGTGTGCGGGCTCGCGATCAACCCGAGTTCCTCCAGATCGGACATGACGTTGCGGATGGTGGCGGGGGACAGCTCCAGACCCGAAGCCTTGGACAGGGTGCGCGAGCCCACCGGCGAGCCGTCCGCGATGTAGCGCTCGACCAGCGCTTTCAACAACAACTTGGAACGATCGTCCAGCATGAAACCATTTTAATGATGTAATTTGGCGATGACTTCGATATTCCGCCATGTGGCGCTCATCGGAAAGTACCATGCCAGCCTCTCCGGCGGGCAGTCCGGTGCCATGCGGCGGGTCCTGGAAGATGTCGCCGAGTTCCTGACCGCCCAGGGTTGCGACGTGATGGTGGAACAGGAAACCGCGAACAACACCGGCCTCGGCGGATACCCGCTGGTCAAAGTGCCTGAAATCGGGGCACGGTGCGACCTTGGCCTGGTCGTGGGCGGCGACGGAACCATGCTCGGGATCGGTCGCCAGCTCGCGCCCTTCGCCGTGCCGCTGATCGGCATCAATCAGGGTCGATTGGGCTTCATCACCGACATTTCGCTCGAAAAGTTCCGGCTTACGCTCGCGCCGATGCTTCGCGGGGACTATGTGGAGGATCGGCGAAGCCTCATGCATGCAAGTGTCATGCGGGACGGACATTGCGTATTCGATGCGCTGGCCATGAACGATGTGGTGGTCAACCGTGGCGCAATCTCCGGCATGGTGGAGTTGCGCGTCGAAGTTGGCGGCCATTTTGTCGCCAATCAGCGCGCCGACGGCCTGATCATCGCCACCCCGACCGGTGCAACCGCCTACGCCCTGTCCGCGGGAGGGCCTCTCTTGCATCCCTCCGTGCCTGGATGGGTGCTGTGCCCCATCGCGCCCCATACCTTGTCGAACCGACCGATCGTTCTGTCCGACGACACCGAAGTCACCATCGAAATTGTCGCTGGCCGTGACGCCAGCGCCAATTTCGACTCGCAATCCCTGGCCTCGCTCCTTCATGGAGACCGGATCACCGTGCAGCGATCGAGACACAGCATTCTGTTCCTGCATCCGCGCGGCTGGAGCTATTTCGACACCCTTCGCAAGAAACTCCACTGGAACGAAGGGGGATCCTGACCGTGGGGCTGAAAACCATCAGTCTGCGTGACTTCATCATCGTAAAGGAACTGAATCTGGAGCTTGCGGACGGTTTTACCGCGCTGACGGGTGAGACGGGCGCCGGAAAGTCGATTCTGGTCGACGCCATCCAACTTGCACTGGGCGCCCGCTCGGATACCGTTTACCTGCGTGAAGGGGCCTCACGCACCGAGATCACCCTGGAGTTCGACTGTCCTGCCCGGTGCAGGCCGTGGCTGGACAACGGTGGCTTCGAGCAGGCGGAGAACCTGATTCTCAAGCGGTCCATCGACAACCAAGGCAAGAGCCGCGCCTGGATCAATGGCTCGATGGCGACGGCATCGCAGTTGCGAGAGATCGGGAGCGCATTGATCGACATCCATGGCCAACACGCATGGCAGGGCCTGACTCGGCCCGAAACGGCCCGTGACCTGCTCGATGGCTACGCCGGGCAGTCCGTCGGCCAGCTTGCCGCGCTTTGGAACCAGTGGAAGCAGGCGGAAAAGGCGCTGGAAAAAGGTCGATCAGCGTTGGCGTCCAGACAGGTGGAACTGGATCGTCTGGATTGGCAGATAGGCGAGCTTGAGAAACTCGCGCCCGGGGAATCAGAATGGGATGAATTGAATGCGAGCCATTCCCGTCTGGCCCACGCCCAGGCGCTGATCGATGCGACCCAACAGGCGCTTGAATACATGGAAAACGACGACCGTGGTGCACTTTTGGCCATTTCACGTGCCATCACGGCCCTGGAGGCTCAGAGCCATGTGGAACCGACATTCCGGGAGCTTGCCGATCTCTTGCGATCGAGCCTGGTACAGACCGAAGACGTCGCGCACTCCCTGCATGCCTACCTGCGGCAGACCAATCCGGACCCGGATCGATTGGCGCTGCTTGATCAGCGCATCTCCCAGTGGATGGCAGTGGCGCGCCGGTATCGCCAGGACCCCGGGGAATTGCACGACGTGCTCGCCACCTGGAAAAAAATGCGGCTCGCTCTTGACGCCGCGACGGATATCGAAGCATTGGAGGCGCAGCAGCAAGGCGCACGAACGGCCTACCAGCAAGAAGCCATGGCACTGTCGTCCAAACGTCATGCGGTCGCCCCGCGCCTGGCCTCGGCGGTCTCCACGTTGATTCAGGATCTGGGCATGCCGGGTGGTCGTTTTGAGGTCAGTGTCCGCAAGGCCGCCCAGCCCACTGCTGGCGGAATCGACGAGGTTGAGTTCCTGGTGGCGGGTCACGCCGGCACATCACCCCGCGCCGTCGGGAAAGTCGCCTCGGGCGGTGAACTGTCCAGACTGGCGCTCGCGGTGGCAGTCACCACCAGCAGCCTGGGCGATGTGCCGACATTGGTGTTCGACGAAGTGGACGCCGGCATAGGCGGTGCCGTCGCTCAGAAGGTCGGCGACCTCATGAGACAGCTTGGTGCAACACAGCAGGTCCTCGCGGTCACGCACTTACCCCAAGTTGCCGCGTGCGCCGACCACCATTTTGTGGTCACCAAGGTGCGGAGCAACGGGTTTGCGCACAGCAGTGTCGGCGAGGTTGCAGGCCCCCCCCGAATTGCCGAAATCGCCAGAATGATCGGCGGCCAGAATGAATCTGCTGTGTCCCTCGCGCACGCCCGTGAGATGTTTGAACGCGGGCAGCTCCTTCGCCGAAACAAGGCCGCTTCCGAATGACGCTCGATATCGTACTCATCACCGGTATGTCGGGCTCTGGCAAGTCCGTGGCGTTGCACGCGCTGGAAGATGCAGGTTACTACTGTGTCGACAACCTTCCCCCGGAATTGCTGCTTTCCTTCGTCGAGCTCGAACAGCGGCACCGCGCCCGCAAAGTTGCCATCGCGATGGATGTTCGCAGCGCAACGTCCCTGCCGCTGGTGCCGCAACAACTGGCGAAGCTTCGCGACCATGACATCGCGGTCAGGTCCCTGTTTCTGGATGCCACGACCGAAACCTTGGTGCGCCGCTATTCAGAAACGCGGCGTCGCCATCCTCTTTCGCGCAATGATGACGCCGACGCCCAGCGCGCGCTGGTGGATGCCATCGAGCTCGAGCGCGAGCTGCTCGGTACCTTGCGAGATCACGCCCACGTGATCGACACCAGCATCATTCGCCCTTCGCAGTTGCAGGCGTATGTCAAATCGGTCGTGTCTGCCCCGAGCGCGCAACTGACGCTGGTGTTCGAGTCATTCGCGTTCAAACGCGGCATCCCGGTCGATGCGGACTATGTGTTTGACGTGCGCATGTTGCCCAACCCCCATTACGAAGCCAGCCTGCGTGACCTGACGGGACGCGATGAACCCGTCGCAGCCTACCTGCGTGACTTCGAAGAGGTTTCTCGAATGGAACGGCAGATTCGGGATTTCCTGGCATGCTGGCTCGCCGCGCTGGAGCGCGACCATCGGAGCTACGTGACCGTCGCCATCGGCTGCACGGGCGGGCAGCATCGCTCCGTCTTTCTGGTGGAGCAACTGGTGACCCACTTCACACCAACCTGGACGACTTTGAAGCGGCATCGCGAACTGGATGCCCGGCACAGTCAGTGAAATCACCAGGTGACCCGCGTACTGAATTGAGCATCTTCTTGATCGGAGCGGGCAATCCGAGCAAGGTCAGCTTTTCCGGAAAAACCCACAACCCGGCCCCGCCGACCTCCATCTCTTGGGAATCCGCGGCCAACCGAACCGGATGCAGCACCAGATCCTTGTGAGTCAGTGCGTGCGAGATCGATGGGAGGAAATCTGCAGCCTGAAGGTCCTGCGGGTAAATGGCCGCTTCCAGACTGTCCAAAGAAGGGAAGGCCGGAAGACAGTACAAGCCTGCCCAGATTCCAACCTCCGGCCTTCGTACCAACCAGTTCGAGCCGTCGGATCGAATGGCCCAAAGCAACCAGATCGACTCGGTACGTCGGGTCAGTTTTCGGGTCCGGACCGGAAACGCTTCGGGCCTGCCGCTCTTGTTCGCCGTGCATTGGGTCGCCACCGGACAAGCGTCGCATCTGGGGCTACGCACGCTGCACACCGTCGCACCGAGGTCCATGAGGCCCTGGGTATAGGCCGGCATATGGTCGGGAAGTCGTTCGACGGGAAGCAGGTCCTCGGCGAGCGCCCACAGTTGACGCAGGTTGGCCGCGTTCGACAGATCCAGATCGAACCCGAGGACTCTGGCAAGCACCCGGCGAACATTGCCATCGAGAATGGCAACGCGCTCGCCAAAACAGAACGATGAAATCGCAGCCGCCGTAGAGCGGCCGATCCCCGGCAAGGTCTGCAACATGTCCGCTGACTTAGGCCAGGAACCACCAAAACGATCCCTCACCTCGCGAGCACAACGGTGAAGATTTCGAGCCCGGCTGTAGTAGCCCAGTCCGCTCCATGCCGCAAGCACATCGTCAATGTCAGCGGCAGCGAGCGAGCCCAGATCGGGAAACCGGCGCAAAAAGGGCGGGTAGTACTTCAGCACGGTGCTGACCTGAGTCTGTTGGAGCATGATCTCCGACAACCAGACCCGATATGGATCGGCTACCTGTTGCCAAGGGAGGTCATGACGCCCGTGTTCACGTTGCCAGCGAACCACGCTCGCTGCAAATCCACCCCGGGCTTCATTCATTCGTCGCAGGTCAGGAAACGGCGATTTCAGGCGAAAGCACGGCTTTGGGCTGAGCAGGGTCCGAAACGAACTGAGCCACCAACTCACTCATGCGCGTATCCAATTGGATCAGTGATTGCTCTTGATGGCTGAGTTCACCGATTCGTTCATCCAACCCCCCTGCGGCCTTCTGAATCCGTTCGATCGCTTCAATTCTCCGTTCGAAATTGCGACGGCGCTCGCGCAATTGCACATCCATTTGGGCCATGGCTGACTTGTTCCATGCCTCCATTTCTGTCTGCACGGCCTCGAAAATGGATCGCAATCGAGTCGCCAGGGCTCGAACCAATCGGTCGGCAAATTCGGGCTGTGCGAGGCGAATGGCGTTTCCCAACGAAAGATACTGAACATGGCCGCGCTCAACATTGCTCAGATCCTGCAAGGCTGCATTGAGCTGAAAAGGCTTTTGCAGTTGCAGAGAAAACCCGAATTCTGTGTTCAACTGCAAAAACGTGCCACTGAGCATTGAGTGAATCTCGCCGCTCAGGTCTTGGACCTTTCGGAGAGTATCCCGCAAGCGATCGAACGTGGTCGAGTACGCTTTCTTGGCGCCAAACTTGATGCCCGGTTGTTTCAAGGCGGTACTGAGCTCAGCCAGCTCATGCTTCAAGGCACCCGCACCAAGCATCTTGAACCCGTCCCGCATCATTTTCATGTGCACGGATCGAAGTGCGTGTATTCGCGCAGCACTGCCTCCGAACTCTGCCTGCTCGTGTTCAATTCGACTGCGCATCTGACGGATGACCATCGTGTTCTTGCCTTGCAGCCCCTGCAGTTCCTGAACCTGCTCCGCCAGATCTCGCCGTCGAATGGTGATGGTTCTGGCTGCCTCGGCGCGCAACTCAGCGACACCACCAACCACAGCGCTTTGGAGGATCTGTTGCCGCTGCCCCAATAGTCCTTCGCCCAGCGCCTGCTCCAAGACGGGTAACCGGCTGGCAGCGAGCAGCAGTTCGTCGCCATTGACCTTCGCAAGCAGGCCCTTCTGGGCCGAAACTGCAATGACCTGCGATCTGGGCACGCCCAATGTCGCAGCCGAATTTGCACACTGCCGGTCAATTTGCGCCAGAACTTCGCCAGGCGTGCTCAGCGCATCCCACATGGTGTCGATCTTGTTGAGTACCACCAATCGCGCGGTCTTCGCGTCCGTCTGCGTCGCCAGGTACTCCCGCCAGATCGAAAGGTCGGACTTGGTCACACCGGTATCGGCCGCCAGGATGAAGACAGCGGCCTGAGCCTGCGGAATCAGGTTGACGGTCAATTCAGGTTCTGCGCCGATGGCGTTCAGGCCTGGCGTGTCCAACACGATCAAGCCTTGTTTCAGCAAGGGGTGCGCCATGTTGATCAGCGCATGGCGCCAACGCGGCACTTCAACCATGCCTTCGCCATCGGGCAAAGGATTGTCCGCTGGCGCTTCATCGTGCCAGAAGCCCAAAGCCCGGGCCTCCTCTTGGGTGACCCGCAGTGTTTCCGCCACCTTTTCCATGGCCCCAGCCAATTGGTCCGCATCGTTGACGTCCAGGTCAATCCGCGTCCATTTTTCGGGCACCATTCTCCATTCCATCAGCGCCTGCGGCTGCAGCCGGGTCTCGATCGGGAGCAGTCGCAGACACGGTGCAAGGTCCGGTTCGTAACCCAACTCGGTCGGGCACATCGTGGTGCGACCCGCACTGGCGGGCATGATGCGCCGACCATAGCCGGCAAAGAACATCGCGTTGATCAATTCCGACTTGCCACGGGAAAATTCCGCGACAAAGGCCACCATGACCTTGTCGGCCCGAACCTGCCCCTCCAGACGCTGGAGACGGTCTTGCAGCGCGGCGTCCAGAAGGTCGTGGTCCTTCATCCAGTCGCCCAGCAACTTCAGGCGCAGGCTGAACTCGCGGCGCCACGCGCCGTGCTGGTCGAACTGCTGATTGAATGATGACGCCACGAACTCTCCCGCAAGCGTTTCAATATAACACTCAGGCCGGCGTTCGAACCCCGTCACGCCTTCTGGCACTCGCGGCAATAGAAGGTCGATCGCTGTCCCTGACGAGTCGCTACGACAGTGCCGCCGCATTGGCGACAAGGCTGCCCGGCCCGCCCATAAACCATCAGGCCCGTCTGGAAGTGGCCTGCAGATCCATCGCTGTCAGAAAAGTCCCGCAACGTGCTGCCGCCACTGGCGATCGCTCGGGTCAGGACGTCCTGAATGGCCAGGCGGAGACGATCCACACGCCTCCTGGAGATTCTTGAGGCGGACGTCGTGGGGCGAATGCCAGCGAGAAAAAGCGCCTCGGAGGCATAGATGTTCCCGACACCGACGACCACGTCACCAGCCAGCAACACCTGCTTGATCGAGGCACGCCGGCTCTTCAAGGCAAGATGAAAGCTGTCCGTTGTGAAATCCACGCCCAGGGGCTCGACGCCAAGCCTTGCCAGCAAGGTTGAAGTGGTCCCAGACTCGCCTCCGCGAGTCAGTACCACCGAGCCGAATCGACGCGGATCATGAAGCCGCAAGACACCCCGAGTCAGCACCAGATCGAAGTGGTCATGCGCACCGGGATGAGGCGGCGATTCCAGAAATCGCAAGCTGCCCGACATCCCTAGATGCAGCAACAACAACCATCCATCAGAAAAGTCGAGCAGAAGGTATTTCCCCCTTCGCCGGACGGCTTCCACGGTCATGCCCGTCAGTACGTTCGGATCACCCCCCAGCGGCCAGCGAAGCGGTTTCCCCAGACGAACCCCGACAACCTCTCCGCCAACGATTCGATCGACAATGCTGCGGCGCGTGACTTCGACTTCCGGCAATTCAGGCATGGAACCAACGGGGCAACCGCCCTTGGATTAACATGGGATCATGAAGCCTGTATTCTGTCTGTTCGCAGCCGCTTTGTTCACCTGCGGCGCCATTGCCCAGGGAAAAGCCCCGGTCGATTCAAGCGAAACGTCGCAGGGAACCTCGGCCTTGGATGCATCGCTGTTCTACCAGCTCCTTCTGGGCGAACTGCAAGTTCAGCAAGGCGAGCCCGGGGCGGGTTTTTCGCTTCTGCTGGACGCTGCCCGCAAGACTGGCAATCCCGACCTGTACCAACGAGCCGTCAGCATTGCACTTCAATCTCGTGCCGGAGAGGCTGCGTTGCAAGCCGCGCGCGCCTGGGTGCAGGCACACCCGAGTTCTCGCGAAGCCAACAGGACGAATCTCCAAATTCTCCTGGCCTTGAACCGGGTTTCGGAAGTCGGCGACTTGTTGGCCAAGGAGCTGGCTGCGACGCCCGGGTCCGAACGATCTGCCGTCATCGCAGGCATTCCGCGCGGGTTCATGCGCGTACCGGACAAGAAACTCGCCGTCACAGTCGTGGAAGGGGCGCTGGCCGACGCCCTCAGGCAACCCGAAACCGGAGCCGCCGCCTGGGTCGCATTGGGCAGGATGAGGGCGATGGCCGGAGACCCGCCCGGCGCGCTGGACGCCGCCCGCAAAGCGGTCACGTTCGATCCTCGAAACGAAGATGCGGCGCTTCTGGCGCTGGAACTCATGAGTCCAGGCCTTCCACTTGCCGAACCGTTGGTCAAGGGTGTGATCGAGAAAAATCCGACCCAGGACCTTCGGATGGGTTACGCGAGGGCGCTGCTGGATACTTCGCGTACAAACGATGCATTGCTGCAACTTCAACGGCTCACCGAAGAACAGCCAGGTTTTTCGCCCGGCTGGCTGACATTGGGCCTGCTGCAGTTGCAGGAAAACCTGCTGCAACCGGCGGAGGGCTCGTTGAAACGTTTTCTGGAGAGTCCGCCCGTCCACAGTCCCGATAAGCTGCAACGGGCACGGACCGAGGCCTTGCTGGGACTGGCCCAGATTGCAGAAAAGCGAAAAGACTTTGCGGCAGCACAACAATGGCTGAACCAGATTGACGATCCGGACGAGCGGATCACCCTGGTGAGCCGCCGGGCGTCTTTGCTCGCCCGACAAGGAAAACTGGACGAAGCTCGGGCGATGATCCAGGCGTGGCCGACCCGGAATCCTGCGGAGGCGCGCAGCAAACTCCTGGCCGAGGTCCATCTGCTTCGCGAAAACGGACAGGCCGCCACCGCCTACGAATTGCTGACCCAAGCCATTCAGAGCCAACCCGCCGATACAGACCTGCTCTATGACCAGGCCCTGCTCGCAGAAAAGTTGCGTGACTACGAGAACATGGAACGTCTGCTGCGCAAGCTGATTTCGCTCAAGCCGGATTACCACCATGCCTACAACGCACTGGGCTACTCCTTTGCGGAGCGCAACGTCCGGCTGGCAGAAGCCCGCACCCTGATCAACAAGGCGCTTGAATTCGCCCCTGATGATCCGATGATCAGGGATAGCCTGGGCTGGGTCGAGTTTCGCACCGGGAACATGAAAAAGGCCCTGGAAATACTGCAGAGCGCATACAAGGCTCGACCGGATGCGGACATTGCCGCGCACCTGGGCGAGGTACTCTGGGTGATGGGCCAACGGGATCAGGCCGTCGCTGTGTGGCGCGAGGGCTTGCGTCTGAGCTCTGACAGCGAAACGCTCACGGAAACACTCAAACGGTTTCAGGTGAGCCCGTGACCCTGCTCAGCCGGCGGCGGCTCGCCGGGCTGATGGTTGCATGGTTGGTGGGCGGATGCGCGGTGTCCAAGAGTCCGGGGCCGCGGGACGCGGTTGTCCAGAGTATCCGGTCAGGCCGCCTGGCGCTGTACCTGGAAACAGATCCACCTCAAACTTTCCTGGCATCGTTCGAATTGCGGGGGAACGCAAACGACGGAGAGCTGACCTTGAGCACGCCATTGGGAACCATTCTGGCGCAGATCCAGTGGCGCCCCGGGGAAGCGCGCCTGCGCGCCCCGATGAGCTCGCAAGAATTCGACTCTGTCGAGTCTCTGACCCGGCAGTTGACCGGCGCAGCCCTGCCCATCGGAGCCATGCTGGGATGGCTGGACGGCAACAATACCGTCGCGGAAGGATGGCAAGCAGACCTGTCCATGCTCGGGCAGGGCCGCCTGTCAGCGCGTCGAACAAGTCCGGAACCTGTCGCGACCCTGAAGCTGATCCTCGATTGACCCGCACCGCCTCGCGCGAACACCAACGGCTACGATGCGCCAATGATTTCGCTGTACGATGTTCAGGCTCCGGCCAAACTCAACCTGTTCCTCCACGTGACCGGACGTCGAGCGGACGGTTATCACCTCCTGCAGTCGGTTTTCGTCATGATCGACTGGTGCGACACGCTTCATTTCACGCTTCGGCACGATGGCGGTATCTCCCGCCAGGACCTGACCGAAACGCTCCCTCCCGATGACCTGATCACCCGGGCGGCTCGTGCCCTGCAGCAACTGACAGGATGCCCCTTCGGCGCCGAGATCGAAGTTGAGAAGCACATCCCCGCCCAAGCCGGTATGGGAGGTGGGTCCTCGGACGCGGCGGCTTGCCTGCTGGCGCTGAATCGCCTGTGGAAGCTCAAGCTGTCGACCCGCCAATTGGCGCAGATCGGGTTGAGTCTGGGCGCCGATGTGCCGTTTTTCCTCGCGGGGCAAAACGCGTGGGTCGAAGGAATCGGCGAGCGAATCACGCCCGTTCATATCCCCGCGACCCGATTTGTCGTGGTGAAACCGGTCGAGGGGGTCGACACTTCGGCAATTTTTTCCAGCCCGGAGCTGAAGCGCGACTCAAAACCTGCTACAATTTCAGGCTTTGCAGCAGACCCGTTTTCCTTTGGTTGCAACGACTTGCAACCAGTTGCAACGAAGCATTGTCCTGATGTTGCGCGGGCCCTTGATTGGCTTAGCGCCTCTGGGCTGACGGGCCGGATGACCGGTTCCGGAAGTGCGGTGTTTGCGCAATTGCTGGATGGTGTTGATCTCGATGGCGCCCCCGAGGCCTGGCGGATCAGAACATGCAGCACTTTGGAAGCACATCCCTTGCGGGGCTGGGCTTCCAGCGACGGTTGAATGGCGGGCAGTGAAAACTGTCTGCCTGTGTAGGGGAGTCGCCAAGTTGGTAAAGGCACCGGATTTTGATTCCGGCATGCGAGGGTTCGAGTCCTTCCTCCCCTGCCAGATACGTTGTACGTGGTGGCACAAATATTGATTGCTGGAATGCTCATGCAAGCCCATCAACCCGACTTCATGGTATTCACCGGCAATGCCAACCCGGCACTCGCCGCCGAAATCGCCAGTCACCTGGGTAGCGCGCTGGGCGCCGCCGACGTCGGGCGTTTTTCCGATGGTGAGGTAGCGGTCGAAATCAAGGAAAACGTGCGCGCACGCGACGTGTTCGTGGTGCAAAGCACCTGCGCGCCCACCAACGACAACCTGATGGAACTGTTGATCATGGTCGATGCCCTCAAGCGCGCATCGGCCGAGCGCATCAGCGCCGTCATACCCTATTTCGGCTATGCGCGACAGGACCGCCGCCCGCGCTCCACCCGGGTGCCGATTACGGCCAAGGTGGTTGCCAACATGCTTCAGAAAGTCGGCGTGGCCCGTGTCCTCACCATGGATTTGCACGCCGATCAGATCCAGGGTTTCTTCGACATTCCGGTGGACAACATCTACGCGTCCCCCGTCCTGCTGGGCGATCTGCGTCAGCAGGATTATGAGAACCTGATCGTCGTTTCGCCCGATGTCGGTGGCGTGGTTCGCGCGCGCGCGTTGGCCAAGCAGCTGGGTTGCGATCTGGCGATCATCGACAAGCGTCGCCCCAAGGCCAACGTCAGCGAGGTGATGCACGTCATCGGCGAGATCGAAGGTCGAAACTGCGTCATCATGGACGACATGATCGATACCGCCGGCACCCTGGTGAAGGCGGCCGAGGTGTTGAAGGCCCGGGGCGCGCTGAAGGTCTACGCCTACTGCACGCACCCCATTTTTTCCGGTCCGGCGATCGAACGCATCGCGAATGGAACCGCCTTGGACGGTGTGGTCGTGACCAACACCATCCCGCTGAGCACCAGTGCCCGTGGCTGCCAGAAAATCCGGCAGCTTTCCGTTGCGCCGCTGATTGCCGAGACCATTCAACGCATTGCCAAGGGCGAATCGGTCATGAGTTTGTTCTCCGACCAGGACCACCTGTTCTGAGCGGAGACACATCGCGGGTCTGTTTTGCGGCAACGCGACGCAGGCCTTTTTTGTCGGAGCTTCACTGGTCGCGGTGAGCTTCTTTTTTGGAGTTGAACATGAAATTTGTCGCTTTTGAGCGCGCCAATCAGGGTACGGGTGCGAGCCGCCGTCTGCGCATCACGGGCCGCACGCCCGGCATCGTCTACGGGGGTTCGGCGCAGCCGCAACTGATCGAGCTCGATCACAACGCCCTGTGGCACGCCCTGAAGAAAGAAGTCTTTCATTCCAGCGTGCTGGACATGGAATTGAACGGCGTTGTCAGCAAGGTTCTGCTGCGCGACGTGCAGATGCACCCGTACAAGCAGCAGGTCCTGCACATCGATTTCCAGCGCGTGGATGCCACGACCAAGCTGCACATGAAGGTGCCGCTGCACTACGTCGGCGAGGAATCCAGCCCCGCGGTCAAGACCGAAGGCTGCATCGCCAATCACGTGGTCACCGAACTCGACGTGCTGTGCCTGCCCTCCGATCTGCCCGAGTTCATCACCGTGGATCTCAGCGGCCTGCGCAAGGGCGTTTCGCTGAACCTGGCCGACATCACCCTGCCGAAGGGCGTGTCCGCCGTCACCCATGGCAACAAGAATCCGGTGCTGGTCTCCGTGGTGGTGGTCGCCTCCGCCGAGACGCCCGCGACCGACGCGGCAGCTGCCGCGCCGGCGCCCGCGCCGGCAGCCAAGGGCAAGGGCGGCAAGAAGTAAACCCTTCCGGCTTCGCCCCATTCGCACGGCCCACTTCGGTGGGCCGTTTCGTTTCTTCACACCGATAATCAGGCGCCATGATCAAGCTCTTTGTCGGCCTGGGCAATCCGGGGCCCGAATACGAAGCCACGCGGCACAACGCGGGCTTCTGGTGGATCGACGCGCTGGCCACGGAACTCAAGGTCGACTTGCATCCGGACAAGAGTTTCCAGGGCCGCCTGGCCCGCGCCAACATCCACGGCCACCCCATCTGGCTGCTGCAGCCTCAGACCTACATGAACCTGTCGGGTCGTTCGGTCGCGGCGCTCGCGCGCTTTTACCGGATTCAACCCGCCGAAATTCTGGTGGCGCACGACGAACTCGACCTGACGCCGGGCCAGGTCAAACTGAAGTTCGGGGGCGGCCACGCCGGCCACAATGGCTTGCGAGACATCCACGCCCAACTGGCAACGCCGGACTACTGGCGCCTGCGCCTGGGCATCGGCCATCCGGGCGTGCGCGCCGAAGTCATCAACTGGGTGCTCAAGAAGCCGCTGGCCGAACAGCGCGAAGCGATCGATGCCTGCATTGAGCGCACGATGCACAGCGTGCCGGCGCTGCTGGCCGGCGAGATGGAAAAAGCGACGTTGCTGATCCACACGGCCAAACCGCCCCGTCCCAAGCCACCGCGTCCGGAATGATCAGCTCGGGAAACGCTATCATTTAAATAGCATTTCGTGGCCATTCCGCGCTGGGATCAGGCCAAAACAAACCGGAAATCAGGCCCCGATCAGTCCCCACCGGTCGTGTTGACACCCTGCAAGCGCCGGAACTTCGCCCAAAGGGTCTCGCGTTTTTCGATGTGCCCCGGATGAACGGGGATGCAGGCCACGGGACACACTTGCACACATTGGGGCTCGTCGAAATGACCGACACACTCGGTGCATTTCGCCGGATCGATCTCGTAGATCTCCGCGCCGAGGTAGATGGCCTCATTGGGACATTCGGGCTCGCAGACGTCGCAGTTGATGCACTCGTCGGTAATCATCAAGGCCACGGTTGCACCTCCGCTACCGCACGCAGGGACGCAGCGGGTTCTGGATGGAAACGCAGCGGAACATACCAGCGACTCATGGGCTCGATTATCGGTGGATCATGTCGCCCGCACCGGAGCACGGGCTATGTCCGTCATCGGCCCGCGAAGGCCCATGCAATGCATTGATAATGGCGAACCGGCCGCCGAACCCGCCCCCGATGGGCGAACCGGTTGCCAACGCCGTCCGACATGCCCCTGTTTCTGATCAAGCGCCTGCTCACGTTGATCGCCACCTTGCTGGCGGCTTCCGTGGTCGTTTTCTGGGTGCTGGAGATCCTGCCCGGCAATGCGGCGCAGATCCTGATGGGGCCGGACGCATCGCCCGAGGCGGTTCAGGCGCTGGCCCAGAAGCTCGGTCTGGACCAGCCCCCGATGCAGCGCTATCTCACCTGGGTCACCGGCATGCTGGGCGGCGACCTGGGCAACAGCTATGTCTACAGCACCCCGGTGCATGAACTGGTGCTCGAGCGCCTGACACTGACCGTCCCGCTGGCGGTGATGGCCATGATCCTGACCACCGCGCTCGCGCTGGTGGTTGGCGTGTATGCGGCGTCTCATCACAACCGACCCGGCGACGTCGGACTGATGGCGGCCACCCAGGTCGGCGTGGCCATTCCCAACTTCTGGTTCGCGATCCTGTTGATCCTGCTGTTCGCGGTGCACCTGAACTGGTTTTCTGCCGGTGGCTTCCCCGGATGGGAAGACGAAGGATGGCTGGGCGGGTTCAAGGCGCTGCTGCTGCCCGCCGTGTCGCTCGCGGTGGTCCAGGCCGCCATCCTGGCGCGCATCACCCGCTCGTCGGTGCTGGAGGTCATGCGCGAGGACTACGTGCGCACCGCGCGCGCCAAGGGTGTGTCGCGGCGCGCCACGCTGTGGCGCCACGTGCTGCGCAACGCGCTGATCCCCGTGGTCACCGTCATGGGCCTGCAGTTTGCCAACCTGCTGGCCGGCACCATCGTGGTGGAAAACGTCTTTTACCTCCCGGGCCTCGGACGCCTGATCTTCCAATCCATTGCGAATCGTGACCTGATCGTGGTGCGCAACTGCGTGATGCTGCTGGCGGCCATGGTGGTGATCGTCAACTTCGTTGTCGACCTGCTGTACGCGGTGATCGACCCCAGGGTCAAGGCGAGCGACATATGACACCGGAGCTCCCTTCTTGAGCACCGCCGCAGCCTCTTCGCCGATCACGCCCGGATCCTGGGGCGCGTTCATGCATCGCGCGGCGCGCCATCCGAGCTTCGTGATCGGCGGTGTGCTCACGCTGCTGCTGGTGGGTGCGGCCATGCTGTCCCTGTTCTGGACGCCCTGGTCACCCTACGAGATGAACCTCGCGGGCAAGTTGCAGCCGCCCTCGGCCACCCACTGGCTGGGCACCGATCCGTTCGGCCGCGACGTGGCCTCGCTGCTGCTGGTCGGTGCGCGCAACTCCATCCTGGTGGGGGTCATCGCGGTGGGCATCGGACTGGGCATCGGCGGCACACTCGGCTTGCTGGCGTCAGCGCGACGCGGCTGGGTTGAAGAAGTGATCATGCGGCTCGCCGATTTCACCTTTGCCTTTCCGGCGATCCTGTCGGCCATCATGATGACGGCCGTGTTCGGCGCCGGCATCGTCAACTCCATCATTGCGATCGGCATCTTCAACATTCCCACCTTCGCGCGGGTCACGCGCGCCTCGGCCAACGCGATCGCCTCGCGCGACTTCATCCTCGCGGCCCGGGCCTGTGGCAAGGGGCCTTGGCGCATCACGGTCGAGCACGTGCTGCCCAACATCGCCTCGGTGCTGATCGTGCAGGCGACGATCCAGTTCGCGATCGCGATCCTGGCCGAGGCCGCCCTGTCCTACCTGGGGCTGGGCACCCAGCCGCCGCAACCGTCATGGGGCCGCATGCTCAGCGAGGCTCAGACCTTGCTGTTCCAGAGCCCGATGCTGGCGGTGTACCCCGGTGTGGCCATCGCCCTGGCCGTGCTGGGCCTGAACCTGCTCGGCGACGGGCTGCGCGATCTGCTGGATCCGCGACTGACCCGCAAGCGGTGAACCGATGAGCGACGACAGCCTCCTCCTCGAAGCCACCGACCTGCGCCTGCGCCTGCGCACCCATGCCGGCGCGGTCGATGCAGTCCGCGGCGTGAGCTTCAGACTGCGCCGTGGCGAGACACTGGGCCTGGTCGGTGAATCGGGGTGCGGCAAATCGCTCACGGCCATGACGCTGATGGGACTGCAGCCCGAAGGTGCCACGGTGTCGGGCAGCTTGCGGTTTCATGGCGAGGAACTGATCGGGCAGAGCGAGGCACGCTGGTGCGCATTGCGCGGTGACCGCATCGCCATGGTGTTCCAGGAGCCGATGTCGGCCCTCAATCCGGTGCACACCATCGGCCACCAGGTGGCCGAACCTTTGCGCCTGCACCGGGGTCTGTCGGCGGCGGCGGCACGCAAAGAGGCGGTGGCCCTTCTTGACCGGGTCGGCATCGCCGACGCATCGCGCCGCTTCGACGCCTGGCCGCACCAGTTCTCGGGGGGCCAGCGTCAGCGCATCACGATTGCGATGGCTCTTGCCTGCGGGCCCGACCTCCTGATCGCCGACGAACCCACCACGGCGCTGGACGTGACCATCGCCGGGCAGATCCTGCAACTGATCCGCGACCTGGTTCGCGAGCATTCCATGGGCCTGATCCTGATTTCGCACGACCTCGGCGTCATTGCGCAGAACGTCAGCCGCATGATGGTGATGTACGGCGGCATGGTGGTGGAAAGCGGCCCCACGCGCGAGGTGTTCACGCGCCGCACCCACCCGTACACGCAGGGACTTTTCGGTTCCCGGCCCCAGTTGGGCATGGCCGCGCACCAGGGTGGTGGCCGCCGTGCGCGGCTGGCGGCGATTCCCGGCAACGTGCCCGAATTGCGCCACATGCCGGCGGGCTGTCCGTTTGCGGGGCGCTGCTCCGTGGCCGAGCCCACCTGTGGTGACCAGATGCCGGCCGACGTCCGTGTCGCACCCGATCATCACGCGCGCTGCGTCCGCCTGGAGGCTGTCGCATGAGCGCCGCCGGGCCGACCCAAGGCGCGAAGGCCCCCTCGGGGGGCAGCGAGCCGCGCGCAGCGGGGAGCGTGGGGGTTGCGCCCCACCCCCAGGCGTTGCTCGACGTGCGGGACCTCGTCAAGCACTTCACGCTGCCACGCGAGAGCCTGTTCGGGCCGCGCCGGGTCCTGGAGGCCTTGCGGGGCGTCAGCCTGAGCGTGCAGACCGGTCGCAGCTTCGGCATCGTGGGGGAATCCGGCTCCGGCAAGTCCACGCTCGCGCGATGCGTGATGGCATTGGACACGCCAACCAGCGGCAACGTCACGCTCGAAGGACGGGACCTCCATGCCCTGAATGGCGACGCGCTGCGCGCGGCGCGGCGCGACTTCCAGATGGTCTTTCAGGACCCATTCGGCTCGCTGGACCCGCGCCAGACCGTTGCCCGCATCGTGGCCGAGCCGTTGGCGGCGCTGGCATCGCCACACACGCCCTCGCGCGCCGAACAGCGCGAACGCGTGTCCCAGGCGCTCCAAGCTGTCGGCCTGCGCCAGACCGACCTCGACAAATTTCCGCACGAGTTCTCGGGCGGTCAGCGCCAGCGCATCGCCATCGCGCGTGCGCTGATCACTCGACCCAAACTCATCGTCGCGGACGAACCCGTCAGCGCGCTCGACGTGTCGGTCCAGGCGCAGGTGCTCAACCTGATGATGGATTTGCAGGAACAATTTGGCGTCACCTACCTGCTGATCAGCCACGACCTGGCGGTGGTGCAGCACCTGTGCGACGACGTCGCCGTCATGCAAGGCGGGCAGATCGTGGAGAGGGGATCGCCGCAGACGCTGTTCACGCACCCGGTGCATCCGTACACGCGAAAACTGGTCGACGCCGTGCCCCGGGTTTCCTTCTGAGTCCAGTCCTTTCATTTCAGCGCTAATATGCGCGCTTTGCAGGAGAAGCCCCATGAAACGCCGTGAATTCGCCATCAATTCCGTCGCAGCCGCCTCCCTGGCGAGTCTGCCCTTCGCTGCGCTGGCGCAGAAACGCAAGGACGCCGTGGTCATGGGCATGACCCTGGAGCCGCCGGGTCTGGACCCGACCGCGGGCGCGGCCTCGGCCATCGCTGAAATCGTCCTGTACAACATCTTCGAGACGCTCACCAAGATCAACGCCGACGGCACCGTGTCGCCGTTGCTGGCCGAAAGCTGGGAGATCTCGCCCGACCTCAAGACCTACACCTTCAAGCTGCGCAAGGGCGTGAAGTTCCAGAACGGCGAGCCGTTCAACGCCAACACGGTGAAGTTCTCGTTCGAGCGCGCCGCCGCCGAAAAGAGCACCAACAAGGACAAGCGCACCTTCGCCTCCATGGAGCGCGTGGGTGTCGTCGACGAGCACACGGTGGTGGTGATCAACAAGGAGCTGAACCCCGACTTCCTGTTCCTGATGGGGCAGGCCACCGCTGTCATCGTCGAGCCCAAGAGCGCGGACAGCAACGCGACCAAACCGGTCGGCACCGGCCCTTACAAGCTCGAGAGCTGGAACAAGGGGGCCTCGGTCACGCTGGCCAAGTGGCCCGAGTACCGCAACGCCGCCGCGATCAAGATGAACAAGGCGACCTTCCGCTTCATCGGCGACCCAGCGGCCCAGGTTGCCGCGCTGCTGTCGGGCGATCTGGACGTGTTCGTGCGCGTGGGCGCCGCGCGCAGCCTGGACCAGTTCAAGCGCGATCCGCGCTTCCAGATCATCATCAGCGGTTCGCGGGCCAAGACCATCCTGGCGATCAACAACAAGAAAAAACCGCTGGATGACGTGCGCGTGCGCCGCGCGATCTCGGCCGCGATCGACCGCAAGGCCGTGATCGACGGGGCCGTGGACGGCTTCGGCGTGCCCATCGGCAGCCACTACGTGCCCGGCGCGTTCGGCTACGTCGACACCACCGGCATCAACCCCTTCAACCTCGACAAGGCGCGCGCCTTGCTGGCCGAAGCGGGCGTCAAGACACCGCTGGAACTCAGCCTCATCCTGCCCCCGGTGCCCTATGCACGCCAGGGCGGCGAGGTCATTGCGGCGCAACTGGCGAAGATCGGGATCAACGCGAAGATCCAGAACGTCGAATGGGCCCAGTGGCTCAGCGGTGTCTACGGCAATAAGAACTACGACCTGACCATCATCTCGCACGTTGAGCCGTTCGACCTTGGGAACTTCGCCAAGGCCGGTTATTACTGGAACTACGAGTCGGCCAAGTTCAACGAAATCTTCGACAAGATCAACAACGCACCGCGCGCAGCGGACCGCGCCAAGTACCTGGGCGACGCGCAGCGCCTGCTGGCCAACGACGCTGTGCATGCCTTCCTGTTCCAGCCGCAATGGATCACGGTGGCCAACAAGAACCTGCGGGGCCTCTGGAAGGACATGCCCTTGTTCGTGAACGACGTCGGCGCCCTGTACTGGGCATAAGCGCGCCCGGCCTTGTCCGAACTGCACGATCTCGGCGCGGACGCACTGGCCCGCGCCTACGAAACCGGTGAGCTGTCACCGGTCGAAGTCACGCGGGCCGTGCTCGCGCACATCGACCGGTGGGAACCGCACCTGCGCGCCACCTACCTTCTGCGCCCCGAGGTGGCGCTGGCGCAGGCGCGCGAGTCCGAGGCACGCTGGCAACGCAAGCAGGCCTTGGGTCCACTGGACGGTGTGCCGGTCACGATCAAGGAGAACATCGCCACCCGCGGCGACCCGGTGCCGCTGGGCACCGCGGCGACCCGGCTCGTGCCCGCCTCCGCCGACGCCCCGCCAGCCGCACGGTTGCGCGAGGCCGGCGCGGTGTTGGTGTGCAAGACGACGATGCCGGACTACGGCATGCTCTCGTCGGGCTTGTCCAGTTTCCACCCGCTGAGCCGCAACCCCTGGGACCTGAGCAAGACGCCGGGCGGCTCCAGCGCCGGCGGCGGCGCCGCGGCGGCCGCCAGTTATGGCCCGCTGCATGTGGGCACCGACATCGGCGGATCGCTGCGCCTTCCCGCCAGCTGGTGCGGCATCTTCAGCCTCAAGCCCAGCCTGGGGCGCATCCCGATCGACCCGCCGTACACCGGCCGCGTCGCCGGACCGATGACACGCACGGTCGCCGACGCGGCTGCCATGATGCCGGTGCTGAGCCGCCCCGACGCGCGCGACAGCATGAGCCTGCCCTGGCAGGACATCGCCTGGGACCGGTTCGATCAAGGGGTCGAACGGCTGCGCGGGCTCAGGATCGGTCTGCTGCTGGACGCCGGATGCGGCCTGCCGGTCGAACCCGAGGTGGATGCCGCCGTTCAGGCTGCGGCGCAACGGTTCGAAGCCGCGGGCGCCATCGTCGAGCCCATGCGGGCGTTCATGACGCAGACCCTGCTCGACGGCATGGACCACTTCTGGCGCATGCGCTCGCGCATCGACCTGCTGGCGCTGGCCCCCGACGACCGCGCCAAGGTGCTGCCCTACATCCGCGCCTGGGCCGACAGCGCGGCCACCATGGACGGCGAGGCCGTCTTCCGCGCCGCCAGCCAGTTTCACGCGGTCCGGGTGGCCAGTGTCGCCGCGTGCGCGGCCTTCGACTACGTCCTCTCGCCGACCGCCCCGATGCCTGCCTTCGCGGCCGAACTGCCATCGCCGACGAACGACCCGCTGCGCCCGCTGGAGCACATCGGGTTCACCGTGCCGTTCAACATGTCCGAACAGCCCGCCGCGTCGATCAACTGCGGCTACACCGCCGAGGGATTGCCGATCGGGCTTCAGATCGCGGGCCGGCGCTTCGATGACCTCGGTGTGCTGCAGGTTGCGCGCGCTTTCGAACTGATCCGCGCGCCGCAACGCCCCTGGCCGCAGCCGCCGGGCCCTTGACCGACGCCCCGGCGCGTCAGCCTGTGGGCGAGTCCTTCGTCTCTTTCACGAGGCGCGTCTGGTCGTACACCGGTTGCGCCGGCATGTCGGCCAGGTGCCCGACCTCGCCCCAGCTGACGATGTCCACGCGCCGCCCGTCGATTCGCAGGCGGTTGATGCCGGCATTCGGAATGTCGCACTGGCGCGGCCCGCCGAGCGCCATGCCGGTGGCCACCCGGTAGAGAATGTCGAGCACCCCGCCATGGGTCACGATCACCAGGCGCTCGCCCGCATGTTCACGCGCCATCCGGGCCATCACGCCCATCACCCGGTCATGAAACTGGCGCTGGCTTTCGCCGCCCGGCGGCGCGTAGTCGGGGTCGAAGTCGAGCCATCGCGTCCAGATGTCGGGATGGTCGCGCTGGATGTCGGGCACGCTCATGCCGTCGATCAAGCCGAAGGCCTGCTCGCGCAGGGCGCGATCGACCACGCCAGGCAGTGCCAGGCGATCGGCCGCGGGGCTCGCCGTCTGCACGGTGCGCACCAGATCGCTGCTGTAGAGCCGGTGCACCGACTCCGACGCCAGCCGCGCGCCCAGGCGCCGCGCCTGCTCATGCCCGGTGGCGTTGAGCGGCACGTCGACCTGACCCTGAAAGCGCAGTTCGCGGTTCCAGTCGGTTTCGCCGTGGCGGATCAGAAGCAGTTCGAGCATGAATCAATTATCCGGCAAGGCTTCGGGCCCCGATCCGGATGGCCGAAGACACTCCCGTATTGATAGCTGTTTGTGGCCATCCGACGCTGGGTTCCGGCCATTTTTGACCCGATTTTGCCCCTGAAAGGCCGCCAGTGCCGTGCCCCATCCGCCCGGCCGGCACGCCGCGGGCTCCCCGACAGATGGGCGCACGACCCTGCTGGCGGCGGCCTCAGGCACCACGCCCTAAAATCACCCGGGTGACCACCCTGAACGCCGACCTGCATTGCCACTCCGTCGTCTCCGACGGCACCCTGACCCCCGAGGCGCTCGCGGCGCGGGCAAGTAGCAACGGCGTCGAACTGTGGTCCCTGACCGACCACGACGAGATCGGCGGCCAGGCCAGGGCGGCAGCCGCCGCAGAGGCCGAGGGCATGCGTTACCTGACCGGCACCGAAATCTCGGTCAGCTTCGCCGGCAAGACGGTGCACATCGTCGGTCTGGGCTTTGACGCGGACGACGCGGCGTTGCGCCAGGGCCTTGCGCGTACCCGCGGTGGCCGGGGCGAACGGGCCCGGGAGATGTCGGACGATCTGGCCCGGGTCGGGATCCGCGGCGCCTTTGAGGGCGCGCTGAAGTTCGTCGGCAATCCGGAACTGATCTCCCGCACCCATTTCGCGCGCTTCCTGGTGGAGAGCGGCGTCTGCAAGGACACCAACGAGGTGTTCCGCAAATACCTGACCGAGGGCAAGCCGGGGTTCGTGCCCCACCGCTGGGCCACGCTGCACGACGCGGTCACCTGGATCACCGATGCCGGCGGCCTGGCCATCATCGCGCACCCGGCTCGCTACGGCTTCACACCCAACGAGGAATACGCGCTGTTCACCGAGTTCATCGCCCATGGCGGGCGCGGGGTCGAGGTGGTCACCGGCAGCCACTCGGCGCAGGAAGCCACCACCTACGCCGGCATGGCGCAGGAGTTCGGACTGGCCGCCTCGCGTGGCAGCGACTTCCACAGTCCCGACGAAAGCCGGATCGACCTGGGCACCCTGCCCGACCTGCCGCCGGCGCTCACCCCGGTGTGGGAGCTGCTGGCAGACCGCATCCGGTGACCCGCCCCGCCGATCCCCATGACGGCGGCCCCGCGTTGGCCCCGTAAACTCGAAGCATGGCCCAGCATTTCACCGTTCACCCGGACAACCCCCAGGCGCGCCTGCTCAAGCAGGCCACGGCCCTGCTGGAGCGCGGCGGCATCGTGGCCTTGCCAACCGACTCCAGCTACGCGCTGGCCTGCCACCTCGACGACAAGGCCGCCGCCGACCAGCTGCGGCGCATCCGTGGCGTGGACGAGAAGCACCACCTGACGCTGCTGTGCCGCGACCTGCGCGAGCTGGCCACCTACGCCATCGTCGACAACCGGCAGTTTCGCCTGCTGAAGCAAGCCACCCCCGGCGCGTTCACCTTCATTCTCGAAGCCACGAAGGAAGTGCCCCGGCGCCTGAGCCATCCGCAGCGCAAGACCATCGGCTTGCGGGTGCCCGACCACAAGGTTCTGCAGGAACTGCTGGCCCTGCACGGCGCGCCGCTGCTCGCCACCACCCTGATCCCGCCCGGCGAGACCGAGCCGCTCAACGATGCCGAGTCGATCCGCGAGCGGTTCCAGCACGGGCTGGCCGCGGTGATCGACGCCGGCGCCTGCCCCTCGCGCCCGACCACCGTGGTGGACATGACCGGTGGCGACATCGCCATCGTGCGCCAGGGCCGTGGCGACCCCGCGCTGCTGGGCCTTTGAACAACCCTGTCTGAGACAATTCCCCCGTGGACTACGCCGACACCATCCAGACCATCCTGATCTACGCCCTGCCGGTGCTGTTCGCCATCACGGTGCACGAGGCCGCTCACGGCTACGCCGCCCGCCACTTCGGCGACAACACCGCCGCGATGATGGGGCGCATCACGCTCAACCCGGTCAAGCACATCGACCCGGTCGGCACCATCCTGATGCCCCTGCTGCTGTACTTCGCCACCGCGGGGAACTTTCTGTTCGGCTATGCCAAGCCGGTGCCGGTGCGCTTCGGCAACCTGCGCAACCCCAAGCGCGACATGATCTGGGTGGCACTGGCCGGGCCCGGGGCCAACCTGGCCCAGGCTTTCGGCTGGATGCTGCTGCTGTACCTGCTGGCCGGTGCCGGCATCACCGAGCCCTTCTTTCTGAAGATGTGCCAGGGCGGCGTCCTGGTCAATGTGGTGATGTTCGTCTTCAACCTCTTCCCGCTGCCGCCACTGGACGGCGGACGCATCCTCGTGGGCCTGCTGCCCTACCGGCAGGCCATGCTGGTCTCGCGCGTGGAGCCCTGGGGCTTTTTCATCGTGATGGCGCTGGTGGTGTCCGGGGTGGTCAGCGCCCTGTGGATGCAACCGCTCATGGGCGTCACCCTCGGTTTCATCAAGGCGGTGCTGTCGCCGCTTTCCTTCCTGCTCCGCTGACCCCTTTCGAACGGCATGACTTCCTTGCGCGTCCTCACCGGCATCACCACCACCGGCACCCCCCACCTGGGCAACTACGTCGGCGCCATCCGCCCCGCCGTGGCCGCCAGCCTGAACGCCGGCACCGAGAGCTTCTACTTCCTGGCCGACTACCACGCGCTGATCAAGTGCGAAGACCCGTTGCGGATCCAGCGCTCGACGCTGGAGATCGCCGCCAGCTGGCTCGCGGCCGGCCTCAATCCGGACAAGGTGTTCTTCTACCGGCAGTCCGACATCCCCGAAATCCCCGAACTCACCTGGCTGCTGACCTGCGTGACCGGCAAAGGCCTGCTGAACCGCGCCCACGCCTACAAGGCGGCCGTCGACAAAAACACCGCCGCCGGCACCGACCCCGACAGCGACGTTACGGCCGGGCTGTTCATGTACCCCGTGTTGATGGCGGCCGACATCCTGATGTTCAAGTCGCACAAGATTCCGGTGGGGCGCGACCAGATCCAGCACATCGAGATGGCGCGCGACATGGCCTCGAGCTTCAACCACCTGTATGGCGAGCACTTCGTGCTGCCCGAGGCGGCCATCGAGGAATCGGTGGCCACGCTGCCGGGCCTGGACGGGCGCAAGATGAGCAAGAGCTACGACAATGCGATCCCGCTGTTTGCGCCACGCGAGCAGCTGCGCAAGCTCATCATGGGCATCGTCACCGATTCGCGCGCACCCGGCGAGCCCAAGGACATCGAAGGTTCGGCCCTGTTCCAGATCTACCAGGCCTTCGCCAGCGCCGACGAAACGGCGGCCCTGCGCCAGGCGTACGCGGACGGCATCGCCTGGGGCGACGCCAAACAAACCCTGTTCGAGCGCATCGAACGCGAGGTCGCGCCGATGCGCGAGCGCTACGAGGCTTTGATCGCACACCCCGACCGCATCGAGGCGATCCTGATCGCGGGGGCGGAAAAGGCGCGCCGGCTCTCGGCCCCGTTCATTCGTGAACTGCGCTCGGCCGTGGGCCTGCGCGCACTGAACCAGCAGACGCAGGCTAGCGCGGCGCGCCAGGAAAAGGCCGCCCTGCCCGCCTTCAAGCAATACCGCGAGAAGGACGGCCAGTTCTATTTCAAGCTCACCGACCCCAAAGGCCGGGTGCTGCTGCAGAGCACCGGCTTTACCTCGCCGCGCGATGCCGGCCAGGTCATCGCGCGTCTGCAGTCCGAAGGCCCCGCCACGCTGGATGGACTGGCCGGTCACCTGGCGCCGCTGCCCGATGTCGCCCGCGCCGATGTCGAACAGGCCTTGCAGGCGCTGTGCGACGCCGCACGAGAATGAAGCGCCCCGAACCACCGCATCCGGCGAAGGAAAACCGATGATCTTCTATGTGATCGACGACCATCCGCTGATGCGCGAGGCCATGGTCATGCTGTTGCGCCGCCTGCGCCCTGGCGCCGAGGTGGTCGAGGTCTCGCACCTGGGCAAGTTCGAGGCGGCAGTGCAGGCGCGCGGGGAGCCCGACCTGATCTGCCTGGACCTGAAGCTGCCCGACACGATTGGCGTCTCCGGCGTGCGCGACGTCCGCAGTCGCCACCCGCACACCCCGCTCGCCGTCATCTCGTCCGAATCCGCAACGCACAGTGAAGAGCCTTGCATCGAAGCCGGCGCCGACGTCTACATCGAAAAGTCGGCCGGTGCCGCCGAAATCTCTGCCGCGCTCAAGACCCTGCTGACCGCCGAAAGCGGACTGGACCCCGAAGAAGCCGACGGCGCGCCCACCAAGCTGTCGAAACGCCAGAAGCAACTGATCCTGATGCTCGACCAGGGCCTGAGCAACCGCGACATCGCCGAAGCGCTCGGCATCAGCGAACACACGGTGAAGGTCCACCTCTGGCGGCTGTTCAAGCGCATCGGCGTGAACAGCCGCACCCAGATGCTGCATTACGCGCGGGTCAACGGGCTGTTGATCAGCTGACACCCGCGCTCTGCGGCGAAGGTCGCCTATCGGGGCAGTTCCTGCAGAAAGCCTGCCACCACCTGCCGGGCGGCCGGCAAGTTGAGCAGGGTGTGTGGCGCACCCGGAATCAGCACGACACTGGCGCGCGTGTGGTCCTTGAACACCGCGGCGCAGTGGCCGGCCGCTGACGGCTGTCCCAGCCACGCGTTGGACCGCGAGAAAAACGGGTCCGTCAGGCTGATCACATTGAGCACCGGCTGGTCGCGAACCACCGCCGTCTGGTGCGCCGTCACGAAGTAGTTGTCTTCGCAACTCCAGGAAAAAATCATTCGACCGGCAAACCCGTCGCCCCCGTGGCGCGCCACCGCGACCGCCCCTTCGCTCGTCCCCGCGAGCACGATCTTGCGGCTGTCGGCCCAGGGTGCGTCCTTCAGCGCCTGAAGCGCCAGCGTGATCTCCGAAGCGCGCAGCGCGTGGATCTTTTCATAGAAGTCCTTGCTGACTGGCGAGGTGTAGGTCGCCCGTCCGGCCAGACCGAACGAATCCGGCGCGAAGCTGGCAACCCCCAGCGTGGCCAGCCATTGCTGCCACTCGCCGATCGCCTTCAGGCCCAGGCCCGAGGAGCCATGCAGAAACAGCACCACCGGCACCCGCGAACCGACCGTCTTCGGCGCGTCCTTGAACGCCCCTGCAAACACCGCCCCGCCGGTGGCGGCGGACGGCAGCACGAGCGCGCCACCGGCGACCACGGCCCGAGCGGACTCCGCCGTGTGCGCCAGCGCCTGGCCCTTGATCTCGCCCTGCGGCGCCGGCGCCTGGCTCCAGGCCTGCGCAGCGGCCAGCAACAGGGACGAGAGAACGACAGCTTGTTTCATGCGGGATCTCCTGAAGGATGGGTTGGCCGGGCAACGAAAAAGCCCCGCGCTGTCCAACGGGCAGCAACGGGGCCTGGTTCTGGCGGAGAGAGTGGGATTCGAACCCACGGTACCTTGCGGTACGCCTGATTTCGAGTCAGGTACATTCGACCACTCTGCCATCTCTCCTGAAATCGGTCCGACTGGGCGAAGCCGGGATTCTATCAGGGTCGCAGGGCTTCGAGCCCGCCCAGGTAGGGGCGCAAGGCCTCGGGCACGGTGATCGATCCATCGGCGTTCTGGCCGTTCTCCAGCACCGCCACCAGCGTGCGGCCCACGGCCAGGCCGGAGCCGTTGAGCGTGTGCAGCAGTTCGTTCTTGCCCTGGGCGTTCTTGAAGCGCGCCTGCAGGCGCCGGGCCTGGAAGGCCTCGCAGTTCGAAACCGAACTGATCTCGCGGTAGGTCTGCTGGGCGGGCAACCAGACTTCGAGGTCATACGTCTTGGACGCGCCGAAGCCCATGTCGCCGGTGCACAGGGCCACCACGCGATAGGGCAGACCGAGCTTTTGCAGGATGGCCTCGGCATGGCCGGTCATTTCTTCGAGCGCCTGGTAGCTGTGATCGGGGTGCACGATCTGCACCATCTCGACCTTGTCGAACTGGTGCTGGCGGATCATGCCGCGGGTGTCGCGCCCGGCGCTGCCAGCCTCGGAGCGGAAGCAGGGCGTGTGCGCGGTCAGTTTGATCGGCAAGTCGGCTGCGGCGACCACGGTGTCGCGCACCAGGTTGGTCATCGTGACTTCTGAGGTGGGGATCAGGTACAGGGTCTCGCCCTCGCCTTCCTGACCACCCTTTTTCACCGCGAACAGGTCTTCCTCGAACTTCGGCAGCTGCCCGGTGCCGCGCAGGGTGTCGGCATTGACGATGTAGGGCGTGTAGCACTCGGTGTAGCCGTGTTCCTGCGTCTGCACGTCGAGCATGAACTGCGCCAGCGCCCGGTGCAGGCGCGCGATCGGGCCGCGCATGAAGGTGAAGCGCGCGCCAGCGAGCTTGACGCCGGTCTCAAAGTCGAGGCCGATCGCCTCGCCCAGGTCCACGTGGTCGCGGGCCTCGAACCCCAGCGCGGCCGGGCTGGCGCCATAGCCACCCGCCGGGCTCCAGCGGCGCACTTCCACGTTGCCGGCATCGTCGGCACCCACGGGCACGCTCTCGTGCGGCAGGTTGGGCACGCCCAGCAGCAACGCGCCCAGTTCGCTCTGGATCACGTCCAGCCGCGCGGCCGAGGCGTCGAGCTCGGTCTTGATCGACGCCACCTGCGCCATCACCGCGTCCACGCTTTCGCCCTTGGCCTTGAGGCCGCCGATCTGCTTGCTCAGGCTGTTGCGCTGGGCCTGCAGGTCTTCGGTACGGGTCTGCAGCGTTTTGCGCTCGGTCTCCAGCGCCGTGAAGGCGGCCACGTCGAGGTAGGGCTGGGGGTTCTTGCGCTGCTCCAGGCGCGCGACCACGGCGCCCAGGTCTTTGCGGAGGGAAAGGATGTCTAGCATCGGCCGATTTTAGCGACGCAGAAAGTCTGCAAAGTGCTACGCACCCGATCGGCTGCGCCGCTCTCACGCACTGCGTGCGCGCCAACTTTTAGTGGACCGTCCCCTGCGGCCCGCCGCCGGTCGACGCGGCTCAGGCGAGGCGCGACGGGTCCATGTTGGCGCCGCACAGAATCAGCGCCACCGTCTCGTCTTCGCCTGGCCGCCAGGCGCCGGTCTGCAGCGCCGCCAGGCCCAGCGCCGCGGCCGGCTCCACCGCGAGCTTCATCTCTTTCCACAGCCAGCGCTGGGCGGCCACGATCGCGTCGTCGCCCAGCAGCAGCGCTTCGTCCACATGTTGTTGCGTCAGCTGCCAGGCGATGGCGCCGATGCGCCGCGCGCCGAGCGAATCGGCCGCGATGCCGCCCACCGCCACGTCCACTGGCTGCCCGGCCTCGCGGGCGCGGAACAGTGTGGGTGCGCCCTCGGGCTCCAGCGCCACCACGCGGGCGCGGCGCTGAAACCAGGCCGCCACGCCGCCGATCAAGCCGCCACCGCCCACACTGACCAGCACCGCATCGGGCGCGCGACCGCCCTGCACCTCAATCTCCCGAGCCAGCGTGCCGGCGCCGGCCACCACCTCGCTCTGGTCGTAGGCGTGCGTCATCAGCGCACCGGTCTGCTGCTGCCGCGCCACACAGGCTTCGAAGGCCTCGGCGTAGCTGGCGCCGGTCACCACCACGGTGGCTCCCAGCTCACGCAGGCGCGCGCGCTTGGCCTCGGGCGAGACTTCGGGCACGAACACCTCGCAGGCCACGCCGAGCGCCCGGGCCGCCGCCGCGGTGGCAATGCCCGCATTGCCGCCCGAGGCCACGATCACGCCGGCATCCGGCAACGGGTTGGCCAGCAGGCGGTTGAGCATGCCGCGGGCCTTGAAGCTGCCGCCGACCTGCAGGTGCTCCAGTTTCAGCCAGACTTCGGCGCAGGCGATGCCCAGCGCGCTGCCCGGCAGCCTCCAGAGCGGGGTTTCGCGCAAAAATGGCCGATTCCCAGCGCCAATTCGCCTTGCGGCGCTCTCGATTTCAGAGCGGTTCACCGCAGGTGCTCCGGTACGGCGTCGTTCGGACCGTCGAGCCGCAGACCTTTGGGCAACGGAAATTTCACCGTTTCCTCGATGCCCTGCATCGTGCGCACCGACACCGCGCCCAGCGCCTTGATGCGCTCGATCACCTGCCGCACCAGGATGTCGGGGGCCGAAGCGCCGGCCGTCAGGCCCACGCGTTGCTTGCCTTCGAACCAGGCGGGCAACAGCTCGTCGGCGCTGTCCACCATGTAGCTCTCGGTGCCCAGCTTGCGCGCCACCTCGCGCAGGCGGTTGCTGTTGGAGCTGGTCGGGCTGCCGACCACGATCACGATGTCCACCTGCGGGCTCATCAGCTTGACCGCGTCCTGCCGGTTCTGCGTGGCATAGCAGATGTCCTGCTGCTTGGGCTCGCGCACGGCGGGAAAGCGCGCCTTGACCGCCGCGGCGATGTCGGCGGCGTCGTCCACGCTCAGCGTGGTCTGCGTGACCACCGCCAGCTTCTGCGTCTGCGCGGGCTGGATGCGCGCCACGTCGGCCACGTCCTCCACCAGGTGGATGCCGCTGTCGAGCTGGCCCATGGTGCCTTCGACCTCGGGATGACCCTTGTGGCCGATCATGATGAACTCATAGCCTTCGCGGTGCAGCTTGGCCACCTCCACGTGCACCTTGGTCACCAGCGGGCAGGTGGCGTCGAACACCCGAAAGCCGCGCGCGGCCGCCTCGGCTTGCACCGCCTTGCTCACGCCGTGGGCGCTGAACACCAGCGTGGCGCCCGGCGGCACCTCGTCCAGTTCCTCGATGAAGACCGCGCCCTTGGCCTTGAGCTCGCTCACCACGTAGGTGTTGTGCACGATCTCGTGGCGCACGTAGATCGGCCGGCCGAACTTGGCCAGCGCGCGCTCGACGATCTCGATGGCGCGGTCCACGCCCGCGCAAAAACCCCTCGGTTCCGCCAAAAGGATTTCGCTCCCTGTACCCATCACAGCACCCCGATCACCAGCACCTCGAAGGTCACAGGCTGGCTGGCCAGCGGGTGGTTGAAATCGAACAGCACCGATCCGTCGTCGCCCACCTGGCGCACCGCGCCGGCGTAGCTGCCTTTGCCGTCCGGCGTCGGGAACTGCACCACTTCGCCCACCGCGTACTGTTCCTGCGGGTCGCCCAGGGCATCGAGCAGCTTGCGCGCCACCCACTGCACCATGTCGGCCTTGCGCTCGCCAAAGGCCTCGCCGGGGGCCAGCTCGAAGGTGGCGCGGGCACCCTCGGCCAGGCCCAGCAGCCGCTGTTCCAGGGCCGGTGACAGTTCGCCGGAGCCCAGCGACAGCGTGGCCGGCTTGCCGTCAAAGGTGTTGATGACGTCGCCCGCCGGGCCGGCGAGGCGGTAGTGCAGGGTCAGGAAAGAACCCGGTTGAACAGTTGCCATGAGAGTCCCGATAAACTGGGCTCCATTGTAGAAACCCACCCCCGCCCGAGCCGTCCATGGCGCTCAAAGACCTTCCCACCGACGCGCAGCCGCGCGAGAAACTGCTGGCCCGCGGCCCCGGCGCGCTCGCCGACGCCGAGCTGCTGGCGCTGCTGCTGCGCACCGGCATGGCCGGCAAGGGCGTGCTGCAGCTGGCCGCCGAGCTGCTGGCCGAGCCGCCCACGGGTTTCGGCGGCATCGGCGGCCTGTTGCACGCGAGCGCCGACGACCTGAAACGCATCAAGGGCCTGGGCCCGGCCAAGCGCGCCGAGCTGGTCGCGGTGCTGGAGCTGGCGCGCCGCGCCATGGCCGAGCAGCTGCGCGAGCGCGAGGTGTTCGGCACGCCCGAGGCGGTCAAGCACTACCTGCAGCTGAACCTGGCGCGCCGCCAGCATGAAATCTTCGCGGTGCTGTTCCTGGACAGCCAGAACCGCCTGATTGCCCTGGAAGAACTGTTTCGCGGCACGCTCACGCAGACCAGCGTCTACCCGCGCGAAGTGGTGCTGCGCGCCCTGCACCACCACGCCGCCGCCGTGGTGCTGGCCCACAACCACCCTAGCGGCACCGTACAGCCCAGCCGCGCCGACGAGGCGCTGACCCAGACCCTGAAGGCAGCCTTGTCGCTGGTGGACGTGCGCGTGCTCGACCACGTGATCGTGGCGCCGGGCCAGGCGCTGTCGATGGCCGAACGCGGCCTGATCTGAGAGCCCCGATGAAACTCACCTCCCTCAAAGACCTGCAACAGGTGCAGCGCCATCTGGCCGAGGCCCAGGCCAAGGCCGCCGCGCAGGAAGCCGCCCGGCGTGAAGCCGAGCGGCGCCTGCAGGCCGAGCGCGACCTGTTCACCCGCGCCGTCGGCGCGGTGCAGGCGCTGCCCGATGCGCGCAAGGCGCAGCTCAAGCTGGCGCCGCCCGCGCCGGTGGCGGTGCAGCAGCGGCGCGACGAGCAGGCGGTGCTGCGCGAAACCCTCAGCGACGAGTTCGACGTCGGCACGCTGCTGGAGGCCGACGAACAGCTCAGCTACCGCCGAGCCGGCATCGGACCCGACGTCACGCGCCGGCTGCGCCGCGGCGAATGGAGCATCCAGCGCGAGCTTGACCTGCACGGCCTGCGCACCGAGGACGCGCGCGAGGCGCTGGCCGCCTTCATCCGCGACGCCGTCAAGGCCGGCCAACGCTGCGTGCGCGTGGTGCACGGCAAGGGCCTGGGCTCGCCGGGCAAGGCGCCGGTGCTCAAGTCCCGAGTGCAGGGCTGGCTGATCCAGAAAGCCGAGGTGCTGGCCTTCGTGCAGGCCAAGCCGGCCGAAGGCGGTGCCGGCGCGCTGCTGGTTCTGCTGAAGGCCTCAGGGAACGCAATTCCGAACAAAAACCGCTGAACCCCAGCGTCAGAAGGCCACCAGCCGCTATCGTTTTCGACAGCGTTACCGACGGCGGACTCACCCACCCCGGTTGCGCATCCAGTCCGCGGTCTGGAAGAAGCTGCCGCGCAGGCGCTCGCGCAGATCGTCAGGCACGCCGGTCTCGCCCATGGCCTGGTCCATGCAGGCCAGCCACTGGTCGCGCTCCAGGATGCCGATGGAAAACGGCATGTGGCGCATCTTGAGCCGGGGATGACCGAAACGGTCGGTGTAGTACGACGGCCCGCCCAGCCAGCCGCAGAGAAACCAGAACAGTTTCTCGCGCGCGTTGTCCAGTTCGGTGGCGTGGGTGGCACGCAGTTCGCGGTAGGCCGGCTCCAGGTCCATCAGGTCGTAGAAGCGCTCGACCAGCGCCTTGACCGCCGCCTCGCCGCCGATCCACTCAAACGGCGTCGTCGCGGGCTGTTTTTCTTCGTTTTGCATCGTTTTTCAGGGTCAAATTGGCCTGCATCCAGCACCGAATGGCCACGGGCAGCTATCAATTTTGAAGTATTCCACAGCGCCAGGGCGGTCGGTTCACGGGCGGCTACTCGGCCGCGCGGCGCAAGGTATCCACCACCGGGCGGCGCAGCACGTCGCGCAGGCCCCACCAGCCGGCGGCCAGCGCCAGCAGCGCACCGGCCGCGGCGCCCAGCAGCGGCACCAGCGGCGTGGCGGTCCATTCGAACTCGAACACCCAGCGCGCGAGCGCCCAGCCCACCCCCACCGCCACCGTGCTGGCCAGCAGGCCGGCCAGCAGGCCCACGCCAGCCAGCTCGGCGCGCTGCACCTGGCGCAGCAGGCTGGCGCGCGCGCCCACGGCGCGCATGATGGCGAACTCGCGCGCACGCTCCTCGCGCGTGGCGGTGACGGCGGCGAACAGCACGATCAGCCCCGCCAGCAGCGCGAAGCCGAACAGGAATTCCACCGCGCGGATCACCTGATCGAGCACGCGCTGCACCTGGTTGATGGTGCTGCTCATGTCGACGTTGGTGACGTTGGGAAACGCCCGTACCAGCCGGTTGTCGAAGCCCGGTGTCTCGGGCGCGCGGAACGAGGCCATGTAGGTGGTGGGCACGTCCGCCAGGTTGGCCACCGGGTACATCACGAAGAAGTTGGCGCGCATCGAGCCCCAGTCCACCTTGCGCAGGCTGGTGATGCGCGCCTCGGTGGGCACGCCGCCGATGTCAAAGCGCAGCGAATCGCCGAGCTTGAGGTTCAGCGTCTTGGCGATGCCTTCCTCCACGCTCACGGCGCCGGCCTCGCCGTCGGTCCAGCGACCGGCCACCACTTCGTTGTGCGCGGGCCGGGTCGCGCTGTTGGAGAGGTTGAACTCGCGGTCCACCAGGCGCTTGGCGCGGTCGTCGGTGAAGTCGTCGGGCGTGACCGGGCGGTCGTTGACCGCCACCAGGCGCCCGCGGATCATGGGGTACCAGTCGTAGCGCTGCACGCCGGCCACGCTCAGCGCCTTGCGGAAAGCGTCGGCCTGCTCGGGCATGACGTTGATGACGAAACGGTTGGACGCGTCGGGCGGCGTGGTGCGCCGCCAGCTGCTGACCAGGTCGGTGCGCAGCAGCACCAGCAGCACCAGCGCCAGCAGCCCCACCGCGAGCGCGCTGACCTGCACCACCGCGTAACCGGGGCGCGCCGCGATCTGGCGCGTGGCCAGCACCAGCCAGCGCGGCGCCGTGGTCTCACTGACGCTGGCGCGCAACAGCTTGACCGCGAGCCAGCTCAGCGCCGCAAACAGCGCCACCGCGCCCGCAAAGCCGCCGACGGCGATCAGCCCCAGGGTCAGGTCGGAGCTGACGGCCAGCAGCAGCGCCGCAAACCCGGCCACACCGAGCCCGAGCACCGCTGCGGATGCCGGCTTCAGCCCGCCCAGGTCGCGCCGGATCACGCGCAGCGGCGGCACCTGCGCCAGTTGCAGCACCGGCGGCAGCCCGAACGCGGCGAGCAGCGTGAGCCCCATGCCCAGGCCGAACGCGGCCGGCCAGATGCCGGGCGCGGGCAGCGCGCCGTCCACCAGGCCCGCGAGCAGGATGACGAACACGAAATGCACGCCAAAGCCGATGGCCACGCCCAGCAGGCTCGCAAACACGCCGATCAGCGCGAACTCGAGCGCGTAGCTCAGCGCGATGGTGCGCTGGCTCTGGCCCAGCACGCGCAGCATGGCGCAGTCGTCCAGGTGGCCCGCCGCGAAACCGCGCGCGGCCAGCGCCACGGCGACGGCGCTCAGCAAGGCCGCCAGCAGGGCCACGAGGTTGAGAAATTTTTCGGCACGGTCCAGCGTCTGCCGCATTTCGGGCCGCCCGCTTTCAAGCGACTCGACGCGCACACCCCGCACCTCGCCGCGCTTGACCTGCTCGCCGGCCCAGGCCACGAATTCGCGCACCGGGCGGTCCGCTCCGGCCACCGCCAGCCGGTAGCTGACCCGGCTGGCCGGCTGCACCAGGCCGGTGGCGGCCACGTCGCCGGCGTGGATCATCACGCGCGGCGCAAAGTTCATGAAGCCGGCGCCACGGTCGGGCTCGTTGACGATCAGGCGGGCAATGCGCAGGCTGGAGTCACCCAGCAGCAGGGCGTCGCCGACACCCAGACCGAGCGCGTCAAGCAGCGGCGCGTCCACCCAGGCCTCGCCGCGTGCGGGAATGTCGCGCGTGCCCTGGCCGGCGTCGCCGGGCCGGGACGCCACCGTCAACTGGCCGCGCAGCGGGTAGCCCGACGGCACCGCCTTGAGCGCCACCAGCTTGCTGGCACCACCTTGTGCGTCGCTGGCCCGCCCCATGGTGGGAAAGCCCATGGTCTCGACCACGGCGAGGCCCAGCGCCTCGGCCTTGCGGCGAAACACCTCGGGCGGCGGGTTGTCGCTGGAGATCACCGCGTCGCCGCCCAGCAGCTGGCGCGCGTCGCGTTGCAGGCCGCCCTTGATGCGGTCGGCAAAAAAGCCCACCGCCGTCAGCGCGGCCACGGCCAGGGCGACGGCGACGATCAGCAGGCGCAGGTCGCCCGCGCGCAGGTCGCGCCACAGGCTGCGCCAGCTCAGCGCCCAGATCGAGGGCCGTTGAAGGGTGTTCATGGGCGTTACCTTAGCGCAAGTCGAGAGCACCCACAGGCCGCCCCGGCACTCGGTGCGCGCCCCGGAACGCCCGATCCGTGGCCGGTTCAGGCCGGTTCGCGATGGCGCGGGCCGGCCAGCCCGGGCTGCAGTTGCAGGCGCTCGGCGCCGGCATAGCAGACGAAGCGCCGGTTGGTGGCCCGGCCGATGACGCACAGGCCCAGGCGCTGCGCCACCTCCAGCCCCATCTGCGTGATGCCGCTGCGCGACACCACGATGGGCACACCCATCTGCGCCGACTTGATCACCATCTCGCTGGTCAGCCGGCCGGTGGTGTAGAACACCTTGTCGGCGCCGTTCATTCCACCGTGCATCCACATCCAGCCCGCGATGGTGTCGATCGCGTTGTGCCGGCCCACGTCTTCGACGAAGACAAGCATCTCGTCGCCCCGGAACAGCGCGCAGCCGTGCACCGATCCCGACGATTTGTAGGTCGTCTCCTGCAGCCGGATCGCGTTGACGATGCCGTAGAGCTGCGCCTGGGTCAATGCGGCCGCTGGCAGCCGGATGCGATCGAGGTCGTCCATCAGATCGCCGAACACGCTGCCTTGGCCACAACCGGTGGTGACCACGCGTTTGGCGGTCTTCTCCTCGATGCGGGCGATGCCCTGGCGCGTCTTGACCGCGGCCGCGTTCACCTCCCAGTCCACGGTGACGGAATCGACCTCGTCCACCGACGCGAGCAACCGCTGGTTGCGCAGGTAGCCCAGCACCAGCAGTTCCGGCTGTGCGCCCAGTGTCATGAGCGTGACGAGCTCGCGTTTGTCCACATACACCGTCAGCGCGCGTTCGGCGGGGATGGAAAGGGCTTCGGTTTCGCCGTGCTCGTTGAGCACCTCGATGGCGCGGGTGAGCGGCGCCCGCGCCTGGGTCAGAAACGGAAGCGGCATGGCCTCGCGATGCAACGGGAGGGCGCCCCGGCGTGGCCGTCGGTGCGGGCGGCAGACCCGACCGGCGGCACCATGAAGCCGGGCGACGTCAGGATTTTCCGGCGGGGGCCGCGGCGGTGGTTGGAGCCGGTGCCGCCGCTGGAGCCGGGGCAGCCGGCGCAGGTGCGGGTGCCGCAGCCGCCACGGGGGTGTAGACGAACGGACCGGGATCGACACAGGCCGGTGTTTCCACCGGCGGCCTGGCCTCTTTGCCCGCAGCCTTGGCACTCTTGAAGAAAAACGCGGCCACCCGGTCCTGGGCGCGGCACAGCTGGTAGGCATCCACCTTGCCGCTCCACGCGGTCTTGGCGGCGGCTTCCGCGGCCTTCGCCTTGGCTTCGTCGGACAGCGGCGGCAGCTTGGCCAGCGCCACCGGTGCCAGCACGGCGGCAAGGGCCGCAACGATCACGATTTTCATGGGACTCTCCTGTTCGATTCAAACCTGCACCGGCGGGGGCGCAACAGGCTGCGCCGAACGTTGCGCCGGAATCCGGCCGGCCTGGATGTCTTCCAGCCAGCCTTCGTGATGCTCCTTGGCCCAGGTTTCGTCGACGTAGCCGGTCTTCATGCCTTCCAGGGCGCCTTCGGTGATCCAGCCGAGGTAGATGTGGCCCATGAACAGCACCATCATCAGGATGTTGGACACCGCATGCACCATGTGCGCGATCTGCATCGTCTGGCGCTCGTAGACCAGCCCCGGAATCACCTTGTCGAGCACCAGACCCGAGGCCACGACCACCAGCCCGAGCACGAACACGCCGGCCCAGAAGACCACCTTCTCGCCGGCATTGAAGCGCCCGGACTTGACTTCGTGTCCGGAAAACATGCCACCGCCCTTGAGCAACCAATTGAGGTCACCTTTGGCCGGCAGGTTGTCACGCACGAAGGTGATGATCACGATGATCAACGACACCGCAAACACCGGGCCCGCGAAGTTGTGCACGTTCTTGAGCGCGTACGCCAGCCAGCCGAACAGCGTCTGGCCGATGACCGGCAGGATCACATGCTGGCCGAAGGCCATGACGAGCCCGGACACGACCAGCAGGCTGAACGCGATGGCGTTGGCCCAATGCGCGGCACGCTCGAAGGGCGTGAACCGCTCCAGCTTGCGCCCGGTCGGCTTGCCCTTGAGCCGGATGGTGCCGCCGCGCCAGTAGGCCAGCGCAAGGGCGCCCACCACGATCAGCAGCAGCGCGCCACCGTAGGGAATGATCCAGTTGTTGCGCACCTGCCGCCAGGCCTCGCCAGCCGTGGTGTAGCGAGAACCGGGGTACTGCACCGACGGCTGGATCAAGTTGCCCGCCTCCGGGGCTTCGCTGCGGGGCAGGCTGGTGAAACCGGTCACGCCCGCGCCCACCTGGCGCCAGGTGGGCGCGCTGTTACCGGGCTGTACCCGGGCGCGCTCACCAGCGTTCTGTTTGGCGTAGGCGGGGTCGGCGCTCGCATCCGGCGCGATCTCGAAGATGTTGGCGCTTTGCACGCCAGGGGCCTGGCCCGCCGGCGCCGGCGTTGCGGGGGCGGCGACAAACGGAATGGCGGGCGCTTTTTCCTGGGCCCAGCTGGCGCCGCACAGGCCCAGCACAAGCACGGCGGCGGACAGATGACGAAGCATGTGCACCCCCTGCTCAGTTGCCGCGGCTGTATTCGTTCTGTCCGAACTGCGTGCGTGCGCGCAAGGCCAGTTCCCAACTGGTCTTGTCGCCGGCCTTCCAGCCCGGCACGGTGAAGGCGGCAACGCCAGTGCCCATGTAGGGCGGCGTGTCACGGTTCGCACCGCCTGCCGATTGCGGCCTTTCGCCGCAGGCACCCAGCAACAGGGCCGTGAAAACAACCAGTGCGAGCTTCTTCATGACTTGCCTCCTGCTTCCTTGCCGCCCGCCTTGGTGCCGTAGGCGGTACCCCAGCCCCAGACCTCGGCGCCGGTGCCGCGCTGGGCGACCCGCGTGCGGAGAATGTCTGCCAGCACGTCGCCATCGCCAGCCAGCAGCGCCTTGGTGGAGCACATCTCGGCACAGATCGGCAATTTGCCCTCGGCCAGACGGTTGCGTCCGTATTTCTCGAACTCGGCTTCGCTGCCGTTGGCCTCGGGACCACCCGCGCAGAAGGTGCACTTGTCCATCTTGCCGCGCACGCCGAAGGTGCCTTGCGAGGGGAACTGGGGTGCGCCGAACGGACAGGCGTACGAGCAGTAACCGCAGCCGATGCACACGTCCTTGTCGTGCAGCACCACGCCCTCGTCGGTGCGGTAGAAGCACTGCACCGGACACACCGCCATGCAGGGCGCGTCCGAACAGTGCATGCAGGCCACCGAGATCGATTTTTCGCCGGGGATGCCGTCATTGAGCGTCACCACGCGGCGGCGGTTGACGCCCCAGGGCACCTCGTTTTCGTTCTTGCAGGCCGTGACACACCCGTTGCATTCGATGCAGCGCTGCGAGTCACAGATGAATTTCATTCGTGCCATCGTGTTCCCCTCATGCCTTCTCGATATTGCAGATCGTCGTCTTGGTTTCCTGCATCATCGTCACCGCGTCATACCCGTAGGTGGTTCCGGTGTTGACGGCCTCGCCCCGAACGATGGGGTGCGCACCGGCCGGGTAGAAGGCCAGCAGATCGGCACCTTGCCAGCGGCCCGAGAAGTGGAACGGCAGGAACACGGTGTCAGGCCCGACGCGTTCGGTGACCATCGCCTGCACGTTGAGCCGCGCACCGGTGGGGGTGCTGACCCAGACGCGCGCGCCGTTGATGATGCCGCGGTCGGCCGCCGTCTTGGGATTGAGCTCCACGAACATCTCCTGCTGCAACTCGGCCAGCCAGGGGTTGGATCGGGTCTCTTCACCACCGCCTTCGTACTCGGTGAGACGACCGGAGGTCATGATCAGCGGGTATTTTTCGTACAGCTTGTCGGCCAGGTTCTTGTCCTGCACGGTCTTGAAGAGCGTGGGCAGGCGCCAGAATGCCTTTTTGTCGGCGGCTGCCGGGTATTTGGCTGCCAGATCGGGCCGCGTGCCGTACAACGGCTCCCGGTGCTGCGGGATCGGGTCGGGGAAATTCCAGACCACGGCGCGTGCCTTGGCGTTGCCGAACGGATGGCAGCCGTACACCTGCATGACGACACGCTGGATGCCACCCGACATGTCGGTCTTCCAGTTCTTGCCTTCCGCGGCGGCCTTCTCGGCATCGGTCAGGTCGGCCCACCAGCCCAGTTTCTTGAGCAGGATGTGGTCGAACTCGGGATAGCCGGTGGTGATCGCGGCGCCCAGGGAGTGCGAGCCATCCTCCGCCAGGAGACTGACACCGTCACGCTCGACCCCGAAGTTCGCGCGGAAATTGCCACCACCGTCCATCACATGCTTGGAGGTGTCATACAGGTTGGGCGAGCCGGGGTGTTTGAGTTCGGGCGTGCCGTAGCAGGGCCAGGGCAAGCCAAAGTAGTCGCCACCGAATTCGTAGCCGGTTTCCTTGTCCTTGCCGCCCTTCGCCTTGAGCGTCTTCACGTCGAAAACGTTCATGTTGCGCATGTGCGCCTTCAGGCGTTCCGGGCTCTGGCCGGTGTAGCCGATGGTCCAGCAGGAGCGGTTGATCTCGCGCAGGATGTCTTCCGGCACGGGTTCGTCCATGCCCTTGACCTTCTGCAGCTTGGTGTTCTTGACCAGTTCCTTGCCGAATCCGAGCTTCTCGGCGAACTGGTACATGATCATGTGGTCGCTGCGGCTTTCCCACAGCGGCTCGATGACCTTCTCGCGCCACTGGATCGAGCGGTTCGACGCGGTCGCGGAACCGGATGTCTCGAACTGGGTGGCCGCCGGCAGCAGGTACACAGCGCGGTTGGGGTTCAGGTCTTCGGGCTTGCCCGGCATGGCCGCCATCGCTGCGGTGGCCGACGGGTACGGGTCCACCACCACCAGCAGGTCCAGCTTGTCCATGGCGCGTTTCATCTCCAGACCACGAGTCTGGGAGTTGGGCGCATGGCCCCAATAGAAGATGCCGCGCAGGTTGGCGTCCTGGTCGATCAAGTCGTTCTTCTCGAGCACGCCGTCGATCCAGCGCGACACCGTGATGCCGGGTTTGCTCATCATCGCGGGCGACGCGAAGCGGCCCTTGATCCATTCGAAGTCCACGCCCCAGGCCTTGGCGAAGTGTTTCCACGACCCTTCGACGATGCCGTAGTAGCCGGGCAGCGAGTCAGGGTTGGGGCCGACGTCGGTCGCGCCCTGCACGTTGTCGTGGCCGCGGAAAATGTTGGTGCCACCGCCACTCTTGCCAACGTTTCCCAGCACCAGTTGCAGGATGCAGGATGCGCGAACGATCGCGTTGCCGGTGGTGTGCTGGGTCTGCCCCATGCACCAGACGATGGTGGACGGGTTGTTCTCGTGCAGCATCTTCGCCACCTTGAACACCTGCTCCTCCTTGACGCCGCAGGCCTCCTCGACCTTGTCGGGCGTCCATTTGGCCATCACCTCCTCGCGCACTTTGTCCATGCCGAACACCCGGTCGTGGATGTACTGCTTGTTTTCCCAGCCGTTCTTGAAGATGTGATAGACCAGACCGAACAGGAACGGGATGTCCGAGCCCGAACGGATGCGCACGTACTCGTCGGCCTTGGCGGCGGTGCGGGTGCGGCGCGGATCGACCACGATCATCTTGCAGCCGGTTTCCTTGGCATGCAGCATGTGCAGCATGCTGACCGGATGCGCTTCGGCGGCGTTCGACCCGATGTACATCGCACACTTGCTGTTCTGCATGTCGTTGTACGAATTGGTCATCGCGCCGTAGCCCCAGGTGTTGGCCACGCCCGCCACCGTGGTGGAGTGGCAGATGCGTGCCTGGTGGTCGCAGTTGTTGGTGCCCCAGAAGCTCACGAACTTGCGCAGCAGGTAGGCCTGCTCGTTGCTGTGTTTGGATGAGCCGATGAAATACACGCTGTCGGGGCCGCTGGCCTTGCGCAGCTCCAGCATCCGAGCGCTGATCTCGTTCAGGGCGGTGTCCCAGCTGATGCGCTGGTACTTGCCGTTGACCAGCTTCATCGGGTAGCGCAGCCGGTATTCGCCATGGCCGTGCTCGCGCAAGGACGCGCCTTTGGCGCACAGGCCGCCGAGGTTGATCGGCGACTCGAACACCGGATTCTGGCGCACCCAGACGCCGTTCTCCACCACCGCGTCGACCGCACAACCGACCGAACAATGGGTGCAGACCGTGCGCCGGACCTCGACCTTGCCGGTGCCCACCGGGGTGGCGCCGGCCGCGTCCGCCCGGCGCACGAGCGTGAGCTGACCGGCGGCAAGCCCCACCCCGACTCCGAGACCGGAGCGGCGCAGGAAACTGCGGCGATCCATGGTCGGCAGCGCCGAGGACAGCCCGCGCCGCAGGCTGTGCAGGAAGGGCGACGGTGCAGAAGAACCCGGTGCGGAACCGGCCTTTTTCGTCAACAACATGGGCAACTCCTGGCCGAGAGGCCTAGACGCGGGCAGTCTGGTAATACTGGCGGACGTGTTCGGACAGGGTGTAGCCCCCGCCGTTTTCTGGTGCCTTGGGCTGCGCAGGCGCCACGCTTGCGGATTCCCGAACGGCGGGCAACAGGCTGGCAGCCGCTGCGAGGGCGCCGCCGGTGCCGGCGCCGACCAGAACGGCACGCCGGGACGGTGCGCGAGAGGCTTGTTTCATGCGTTGTCTCCTTTAGAGGGCTCCGCGTAGGAACCGTTGTGCATAGGTCAACACTATACCCGGCAGCAACCCCCATCAATCGGTGTTTTCGAGCAGATCAAAACCCTGCACCTCCACACTGAGGAACGCCCGCGTGAACCCGGCCAGGGCCGCGTAGAAGCGCGCCTTGGGGTGGGTGGCCAGGGTGTCACACAGTTGTTCCGCCCAGGGCTGGATGTGCCGTGCGAAGAACGCCTGCTGGCGCGCCAGGTTGGAAACCGCGACGTCATCGCCCGCGATCAGGTAGCGCATCACCTCGCACAGGCAGGCGATGTGATCCTCGGTTTCGGACATGGCCTCGTCGCGGGCAAGGCCTAGATCGGCCAGGTCGTCGCGCAGCTTCACCAGCGGCTTCTCATTCAGAAAGCCGCTCAGGTAGTGGGAGCCGTACAGAAAGACCTCGGGCTTGCCGACGCCACCGAACAGACCGTCGTACTCGGCCTGGATCGCGTCATCGCTCATGTCGCGGGCCGTGCCGACCAGCGCCCGCCAGGGCTCTTCCAGGAAGCCGCCGGCAGTTGGTGCTTCGGTGACGGCCACGCGAAGCTGGGCCAGCAGCCCGGTCGTTGGCGGAGCGTAGAACAGCGCGGCCAGCAAGCCGTAGACCTCGGCGCGGGCGGTTTCCTCGTCCAGCGCCGAAGTGTCCGCGCCGTGGGGAGCAAGCGGAAGGCTCATAGGTCGGTGATCCTGGTTTCGTTGTCGGCGGAGTAGATGTCGATGACCCGGCAGTCACCGCACATCTTCAGGCGCTCCAGCGCCGCGCCCTGAAACATGCTGTGCCCGGCCAGACGGCCCAGCATGGCCTCGATGGCCAGCAGCGTGCCAAAGGGCTTTCCGCAGCGCACGCAGGCGTAAGGCTGGGTCTCGTTGATCACGCGCGCGGCCTTGCGTTCGTCGGACAGCAGCAGGCGTGGCTGCAGCGTCAGCGCACGTTCCGGACAGGTGCTCACGCAAAGGCCACACTGCACGCAGTTTTTTTCGATGAAGCGCAGTTGGGGCAGCTGCGGGTTGTCCTGCAACGCGCCCGCGGGACAGGAACTGACGCAACTCAGACACAGGGTGCAACGGTCCTTGTCGACCATGACGGCGCCAAAGGGCGAGGCCTGTGCCGGCAGCGCAATGGCCTCGGGCCGTTCGCTGGCGGCCAGCGGTGCGTGGGTGATCAGGTGGTCGAGCGCGAGGTCCAGCGTGCCGCGCTTCTCGGCCATGACGGCAAAGCGCGCGGGGGTGGCCGGTGTCTTCTGCCGGGCGCGCGTCAGCGCCTGCAGGCCGGCGTCCAGGTCGGCGGGGCCGCTGGCGCGCAGCAGCTGCAGATGGGTGCCGGTGTAGCCCAGTCCGTTCAGGATGGCCTGTGCCACCGCCATCTGGGCCTGAAGCCCGTCCAGGTATTGCGGTGCCTCCTCCTCCGTGGCCAGCACCACAATCTGACTGGCGCCGAAGGCGATGGCGCTGAGCCACACGTCCAGCCCCAGGCTGGCGGTGTGCCACAGCGCCATCGGGATCACGTTGGCCGGCACGCCCTGCGCCACCTTGAGCTGGGCCGCGCGGCCGAGTTCTTCCACCAGCGCCTGGCCCCGCTCCTGGCTGTGCAGCAGGATCACGGCGTCCTGCCCGCCGGCAGCGGCAAAGGTGGCCAGCAACGTCTTGAGCCGCAAACCCTGCTCGCTGGCGCGCGGGTAGGCGTAGGTGAGGGCACCGGTCGGGCAGACCGTGGTGCAGGCACCGCAGCCCACGCAGAGGCTGGGGTTGACCTTGATCTGTTGACGGATCGTCTCACTCGAAATGGCCTCGGCCGAGCAGATGTCCACGCAGGCGCTGCAGCCGGTTTTTTCGTTTCGGCTGTGCGCACAAAGCTTTTGCTTGTAGACGAAAAACTTCGGCTTCTCGAACTCGCCGACCAGTTCGCGCAGATTCAGCACGGTGGTGAGGTCCCGCCCGTCCCAGCGGAAGTAGCCCTGCGGCAGCGCATGCTGGTTGAAAGTGGGCGTGGCGTCCGGCCCGCGCAGGTCCAGCACCAGGTCGAAACGCGCCGACTGTCGCGCCGGCTCCCGGCTGAAATCGATGGCCGCCACCTGGCAGGCCTTGACGCACGCGCGATGGGATCGACATGCCGCCAGGTCGACCTGGTAGTCGAGCCCGATGGCGTTTTCGGGGCAAGCCGCCACACAGGCGTTGCAGCGGGTGCACAGGTCCAGGTTGATCGGGTTGTTCGCGTCCCAATCCAGCTCGAACGCGCCCAGCCAGCCGCGCATGGCGGTGATGCGCCCGCTCAGCACCGGATACCGCCGCACCTGCGCCCCGCCCGCAGCGCCGGGGCCGGTGGTGAAGATCGTGATCTCCAGCACGTCGGACAACAGCGCCGCCGCGCGTTCCGCGGCATCGAGGGCGCCGATCACCAGCACCCGCCCGGCGCTGCGGTAGCTGACCGTGGGCACCGGCTCGGGATCGGGCAGGCGGGCGGCCGCCAGCAACGCGGCGATCTTGGGCGTGGCCTTCGCGGCCTCACGGCTCCAGCCGCCGGTCTCGCGGATGTTGACGAAACGGACCGGCGAGTACGCGCCCCCGCGCCCAGCCTTGCTGGGCTGCCCCACGAGGGGGCGCTCGCTGGCTTGAAGCGGTTCTGCGCGGCGCTCGGCGCCCTCGGTCTGCTGCCCCAGCTCGGCGAACAGGCGCCGCTCCTGGGTGCAGGCGACCACCACGTCGTCGCCGGAGCGAACCGCCTGCTGGAACGCGCCGGCCTCGCGCCGGCAGAGCATGGAATGAAGCGTCAGGTTTTCACCGAGCGCCTGGCCCAGCGCCCTGGCGTTCAGGGGCATGGTCCGGTTGCAGTCGCAGATCAGTGTGGGCATGTTCCAGGTCGGTGGAGCGTGGCAGCAAGCCAGGGGTGGGCGCACCGTCGAGCGCCGGTGGTTCGGAGGAATGGGTCGATGCTGCCACGGCTGCAGCCTGCGTGCCATCGGCAACATCCCGATGAAGGGCTGGTGCGCGCGAATCGGCGTCGTCGGCCTCGTCCGACAGCAGGTTCAAGACGTGGGCGCTCGCCATCCGGCGCAGCATGGCGACCGGCAACGGATCGGGCTGGCTGTAGTCGTCGATGTAGGTGTCGAGCCGGTCCATCACGTTGAACTGCGGGTCGGCAAACAGTTTCTTGAGAGCCGTGTTGCGCACCTCGGCCGACACGTTGGCGGCCATGAAAGGTTTGAAGTCGGAGGCCGGCGTCAGCGCGCGGGCGTCCTCCAACGTGGGCGGCGGCACCTGCGCGGCGGGCGTGGCGGGTGGTGTCCCGGGTGGCGATGCGGTCGACGCGGTCGCTGCGGAAACGGGCGCTTCGGCGCGAGGCGGCGCGGGCTCTGGGGGCGGCGGCAAGGACGGCACGGTCTCGCCGTCGCGCACCGCCTGCTTGCGCCGGGACCAACGGCCCAGAAACCCGTCGGTCATGTGGCCCCCACGCTCCCCACTGGGTGTGGGTCGCTGGACGTGCCATCGCCAGAGGCGCTGGCCCTTCGCACCGTCCCGATGTGCGCAGGCACATCCGGAGCCGCGGCACTCAGGCTCGAGGGGTCCTTCGCGCCTTGGGACGGCCCGGCGGCGCTCACGCCGAATTTCCTCCACCGCCCACGTTCTTCCCGGTGCTGACGGTGGCCGGGTTGCCAAACCGGTCCTGCAAGCCACGGAAGCTCTGCGGACGTCGACGGCGCCGGGGTTCGTCCACACGGTGCGCGTCGGCAAAGTCACGCAGCCAGTCGACCACATCGGACGGTGCGGGCACCTGGTCCACCGATTCCTGGGCATCGAGCCAACGCCCGGCATCGTGGTAGCTCAGCGAAACGGCGGCCGGCCTGGCCAGCGGTACGTCCCCGTCACCAGCGTCTTCATCGAGACGCCACAGCACGAACCAGCACGGTGCCGGGGTCGATGCATTCAACAGATAGCCCTCGGCGTCATCGCGGAACAGTTCCACCACGAAGCCCGGGTGCAACCAACGCTCTTCGTCCCCCGTCTGCACCAGGCAGCGCGGCTCCGTGCCGAAACCGGCTTCGTGCGGAACCACATCGGCCACCACCCAGCGCCAGGTCTGCCAGCGGCTCATCGCGCCAGGCACGCGCTCGCGGCGCATGAGAACGGCCACCTGTACGGCGGGACGCTGGCTGGGCTCGGGCGACTGCATGGTGTGGCGGGTGCAAAGCCCGAACTGTACGGCACGGCTGCCACCGCACGGGCATCAGGGGTCAATAGAATGCCGGCGTGCGCCCGCCGCGCGTTCGCCCCGCCGCAACCGACCGCCCCAGGAACCTCGAATGGCCGAACCGATCCGCATCATCTCCTCGATGGCCACACGCCAGCTGCTGACCGAGCTCCTGGCCGCGTTCGGCCGCGAATCGCCGCAGCCGGTTCAGCTGGAGTCGGTCGGCGGCGTCGATGCCGCCAAACGGGTGCAGGCCGGCGAGGCCTTCGACATCGTGGCCCTGGCCAGCGACGCGATCGACAAGCTCATCGAGGCCGGCCGTCTGGCGCCGCACAGCCGGGTGGATCTGGTGCGCTCCGGCGTGGCGGTGGCGGTGCGCTCGGGCGCGACCCGGCCCGACATCGGCAGCGGCGAGGCGGTGCGCCAGGCGGTGCTGGCCGCCCGAACACTGGGCTACTCGACCGGACCCAGCGGCGTGCAACTGGCCCGGCAGTTCGAGCGCTGGGGCATCGCCGACACCATCAAGGACCGCATCGTGCAGGCCCCGCCCGGCGTGCCGGTAGGCCGGCTGGTGGCCGAGGGGCAGGTCGAACTGGGCTTCCAGCAGCTCAGTGAACTGATGAACCTGCCGGGCATCGAGGTGCTCGGGCCCTTGCCCGACGACATCCAGATCACCACCACCTTCAGCGCCGCGGTGTCGGCCGCCTGCGCGCAGCCGGATGCGGCGCGCGCGCTGCTCGCCTTCATGGCCGCGCCGGCCATGGACGCCATCAAGCGCCGCAACGGCATGGAACCGTCCTGAAAGGCCTGGAACGCCCCGACCCGACCGCCATGCGCCTGCTTCTGGTGGAAGACGACCCGATGATCGGCGAAGCCGTGCTCGACCTGCTGCGCGCCGAACACTACGCGGTGGACTGGGTGCGCGACGGCGAGATGGCCGACACCGCGCTGCATGCGCACAGCTACGACCTGGTGGTGCTCGACCTGGGCCTGCCCCGGCGCGACGGCCTGGACGTGCTGCGCGCGCTGCGGGCCCGGCTCGACCGCACGCCGGTGCTGATCGCCACCGCCCGCGACGCCAAGCCCGACCGCATCGCCGGCCTGGACGCCGGCGCCGACGACTACGTGCTCAAACCCTATGACCTCGACGAACTGCTGGCCCGCATCCGCGCGCTGCTGCGCCGTGCCGCCGGGCGGGCCGAGCCCGTGTACGAGCACCAGGGCGTGAGCATCAACCCCGTGACCCGAGAGGTCACGGCCCAGGGGGAGCCGGTGGTGCTGTCGGCGCGCGAATGGGCGGTGCTGGAGCCGCTGCTGGCGCGCCCCGGCATGGTGTTCTCGCGCGCCCAGCTCGAAGAAAAGCTCTACAGCTGGAAAGACGGCATCAGCAGCAACGCGGTGGAGGTCTACATCCATGGCCTGCGCAAGAAGCTCGGCGCCGATCTGATCCGCAACGTGCGTGGTGTGGGCTACATGGTGCCTCGAGGCTGACCGTGGCCATCCTCCCCACCCATTCGCTGCGCGCGCGCCTGTTGTGGCTGCTGCTGGCCGTGGTGCTCGCCGGCACGCTGACCCAGGGTCTGTTCGCCTACCGCACCGCACTGGCCGAGGCCGACGAGATCTTCGACTACCACATGCAGCAGATGGCGCTGTCGCTGCGTGCCGGCCTGCCTGCGGGCGCGGTTGGCCTGATCAGCCCGGACATCGATGGCGCCAGCGACGAATTCGTGGTGCAGATCTGGAGCGCCGACGGCCTGCGCATCTTCCAGTCCGGTCCGCGTGCCGGCCTGCCGCAGCATGCGGTGCTGGGCTTTTCCGAGGTGCAAGCCCGCGGCACGCGCTACCGCGTGCTGTCGGTGCAGATTCGTGGCCAGGTTGTGCAGGTGGCCCAGGATCTCGCGGTGCGCCACCAGATGGCCCGCACGCTGGCGCTGCGCACCGTGGCGCCAACGTTGCTGATGGCGCCGCTGTTGATGTTGATCGTCTGGTGGGTGGTCACCCGCTCGCTGGCGCCGGTCTCACGCGTCCGGCGCCAGATCGCCAGGCGCCAGAGCGCCGACCTGGAACCGGTGAGCGAGGATGGCCTGCCCGACGAGATCCGCCCGCTGGTGCGCGAGCTCAATGGCCTGTTCGGGCGGGTGCGCGAGGCGTTCGAGGCTCAGAAGAGTTTCGTGGCCGATGCCGCCCACGAGTTGCGCTCGCCACTGGCCGCGCTCAAGCTGCAGGTGCAAGGCCTGCGCCGCGCCGGCGACGACGAAACGCGGGAACGCGCCGCCGCCCGCCTGGAGGCCGGCATCGACCGCGCCAGCCGCCTCGTGGAGCAGCTGCTGGTGCTGGCGCGCCACCAGGCGGCGGCCGGAACGCCCGTGCAAGCGCATTCGCTGACCGAGCTCGCGCGCGCGGCGGTCGCGAACGCCGCCGCGGCCGCGCAGGCCCGCACGATCGACCTCGGCCTGGCGCCGAGCGACGAGACTGCCATCGCCTGCCAACCCGATGCGATCGAGATGCTGCTGCGCAACCTGATCGACAACGCCATCAAGTACACGCCGCCGGGTGGCACGGTGACGGTGCAGGTCCGCGCGCTGGCCGACGGCGTGCTGCTGAGCGTGGACGACAGCGGACCCGGCATTGCGGCGGCGGACCGCGAGCGCGTGCTCGACCGTTTCTACCGTGCACCGGGCACCGAGGCCACGGGCAGCGGGCTGGGCCTGGCCATCGTGAAGGCCGTGGCCGACCTGCACGGCGCGGCGCTTTCGCTGACCGATTCGCCCGAGCTGGGCGGGCTGCGGGTCGAGCTGCGGTTCGCGCCGGCGCGCTGAGTCACCCGGGGCACGCGGGCGGGGCCGGCCCCGCCTTAAGAACCGCCTAAGTTGGGGTGCCGATATTCAGGACCTGTGCATACACCTGTCTTGAAAGGACCTTCGATGAAATCACCTGCCCCCACCTCCACCCGTCTGGTTCTGGCGATGCTGGCCTCTGGCGTCATCGGCGCGGCGGGCTTCGGCGCGTTCACCTACACCCACGCTAACTCGGGCACGGCCGCGACGCCCGCCGCGGCCCAGACCGCGCTGACCGCACTGGCCTCGCCTGCACCCGCTTCCGCGGCGATGCCGGCCGGCGTGCCCGATTTCGCGGCGATCACGGCCCAGCAGGGCGCTGCCGTGGTGAACATCAGCGTGATGGGCAAGGCAAGCGCCGGCGGCGCGGAAATGGACCCGAACGACCTGCCCGATTTCTTCCGCCAGTTCCCCATGCCGCGTGGGCGCGGCGGCCCGCAACAGGGCATGCCCACGCGCGGCCAGGGCTCGGGCTTCATCATCAGCGCCGACGGCACCATCCTGACCAACGCCCACGTCGTGCAGGACGCCACCGAAGTCACGGTCAAGCTCACCGACCGGCGCGAGTTCAAGGCCAAGGTGCTCGGTTCCGACCCGCGCACCGACGTGGCCGTGATCAAGATCGACGCGAAAAACCTGCCCACCGTGACGCTGGGCAGCACGCGCAACCTGCGGGTCGGCGAATGGGTGCTGGCCATCGGCTCGCCCTTCGGCCTGGAAAACACCGTGACCGCCGGCGTGGTCAGCGCCAAGGGCCGCACGCTGCCCGACGACAGCTTCGTGCCCTTCATCCAGACCGACGTGGCGGTGAACCCCGGCAACTCCGGTGGCCCGCTGTTCAACGCCCGCGGCGAGGTGGTGGGCATCAACTCGCAGATCTACAGCCGCACCGGGGGTTACCAGGGCCTGTCGTTCGCGATCCCGATCGAGATCGCCGCCAAAATCAAGGACCAGATCGTCACCACCGGCAAGGTCAGCCATGCGCGCCTCGGCGTGTCGATCCAGGAGGTCAACCAGGCCTTTGCCGACTCCTTCAAGCTCGACAAGCCCGAGGGCGCGCTGATCTCCAGCGTCGAGCCCGGCAGCCCGGCCGAACAGGCCGGCCTGAAGAGTGGCGACGTGATCCGCAAGGTCGACGGCCAGCCGGTCGTGGCCTCGGGTGACCTGCCGGCGCTGATCGGCATGTCCACGCCGGGCGCCAAGGTCACGCTGGAGGTCTGGCGCCAGGGCCGCACCGAGTCGGTCGCTGCCACGCTGGGCGGACCCAAGGATGCGGGCACGCAGGTGGCCCAGGGTGGCGGCGAGCCGCCCAAGGGCAAGCTCGGCTTGTCGCTGCGCCCGATGCAGCCCCAGGAGCAGCAGTCCTCGGGCCTCGGCGGCGGCCTCGTGATCGAGCAGGCCGCCGGCCCGGCCGCCCGTGCGGGGGTGCAGCGCGGTGACGTGCTGATCGCGGTCAACGACACGCCGGTGCGCAACATCGACCAGGTGCGCGAGGCGATCGGCAAGAACGGCAAGACCGTGGCGCTGCTGATCCAGCGCGGCGCCAACCGGATCTTCGTGCCGGTCGAGCTGGGCTGAAATACTTCATTATTGATAGCGACTGATGGCCGTTCGGCGCTGGAAAGGCGCCAATAGAAGCCCAAAAAACGCCCCTGGACACGTCCCCACACCGAACGGGGGCGTGCCAGGGGCGTTTGTTCCTGTGTGCGGGCTGCGCGGTACAGTCCACGCGGTGTCGCGCCGGCAGCCCATGCCGGCGCCGCGCCGATCCGCATGCCCGCCAACCGCCCCGTCCGCCTGCCCGAGATCGACACCGCGCGCTGCACCGGCTGCGGCTGGTGCGTGGCGGCCTGCCCGCTGCACTTGCTGAGCCTGGAGCGCATCGGATGGAAAAAGAAGTCGGTGCTGGGTGACGCATCGGCCTGCACCGGTTGCCGGCTGTGCGCCGTGCGCTGCCCGTTCCACGTGATCACGATGGTGAAAAAAAAGCCCCCGGGGAACGCCGGGGGCTCCTGACGCGCCGGATGCGCGCGGGGGCGGCTCGGATCAGCCCGCGGCCGCGAGCGCCGCGTTCAGCGTGGGGCTGGGACGCATCACCTGCTCGAGCTTGGTGAAATCAGGGTGGTAGTAGCCGCCGATGTCGGCCGGCTTGCCCTGCACGGCGGCGAGTTCGTCCACGATCTTCTGCTCGTTGTCGGCCAGCGCCTTGGCCAGCGGCGCAAAGTGCGTGGCCAGGGCCGTGTCTTCGGTCTGCTCGGCCAGCGCCTGCGCCCAATACAGGGCCAGGTAGAACTGGCTGCCGCGGTTGTCGAGCTGGCCCGTCTTGGGGCTCGGGCCCTTGTTGTTGTCCAGCAGCTTGCCGGTGGCGGCATCCAGCGTGCGTGCCAGCAGCTTGGCGCGGGCGTTGCCGGTCTTGATGCCGAGGTCTTCGAACGACACGGCCAAGGCCAGGAATTCACCCAGTGAATCCCAGCGCAGGTGGTTCTCTTCGACCAGCTGCTGCACGTGCTTGGGCGCCGAGCCACCGGCGCCGGTTTCATACATGCCGCCGCCGGCCATCAGCGGCACGATGGACAGCATCTTGGCGCTGGTGCCCAGTTCCATGATGGGGAACAGGTCGGTCAGGTAGTCGCGCAGGATGTTGCCGGTGGCGCTGATGGTGTCCAGGCCGCGCACCACGCGCTCCAGCGTGTAGCGCATGGCGCGCACCTGGCTCATGATCTGGATGTCCAGGCCGGCCGTGTTGTGCTCGTGCAGGTACATCTTGACCTTGGTGATCAGCTGGGCCTCGTGCGGACGGTAGGCATCGAGCCAGAACACCACCGGCGTGTTCGAATTGCGCGCGCGGTTGACCGCGAGCTTGACCCAGTCGCGGATCGCGGCGTCCTTGACCTGGCACATGCGCCAGATGTCGCCGGTTTCGACTTCCTGGCTCATCAGCACCTCGCCGGTGTTGATGTCGGTGATGTTGGCCGTGCCGTCTTCGGTGATTTCGAAGGTCTTGTCATGCGAGCCGTACTCTTCGGCCTGCTGCGCCATCAGGCCGACGTTGGGCACCGTGCCCATGGTCCTGGGATCGAAGGCGCCGTGCCATTTGCAGAAGTTGATCATCTCCTGGTAGATGCGGGCGAAGGTGGATTCGGGCATCACCGCCTTGACTTCCTTCAGGCGGCCGTTGGCGTCCCACATCTTGCCGCCGTTGCGGATCATCGCGGGCATGGAGGCGTCGACGATGATGTCGTTGGGCGAGTGGAAGTTGGTGATGCCCTTGGCCGAATCGACCATGGCCAGCTCGGGGCGGTGCTCGTGGCAGGCGTGCAGGTCGCGCTTGATTTCGTCCTGCTTGCTCTGCGGCAGCGTGGCGATCTTGGTGTAGAGGTCCACCATGCCGTTGTTGACGTTGATGCCGAGTTCCTCGAACAGCTTGGCGTGTTTCTCGAACGCGTCCCTGTAGAAGATGCGCACGCAATGGCCGAACACGATGGGGTGCGACACCTTCATCATCGTGGCCTTCACGTGCAGCGAGAACATCACGCCGGTCTTGCGGGCGTCTTCGATCTCCTTCTCGTAGAACTCCAGCAGCGCCTTCTTGCTCATGAACATGCTGTCGATCACCTCGCGGTCCAGCAACGAGACCTTGGGCTTGAGCACGATGGTCTTGCCGCTCCGGGTGATGAGCTCCATCTTCACGTCACGCGCGCGGTCGAGCGTCATCGACTTTTCGCCGTGGTAGAAGTCGCCGTGGTGCATGTGCGAGACGTGCGTGCGCGAGGCCTGGCTCCACTCGGCCATGCTGTGCGGGTTCTTGCGCGCGTATTCCTTGACCGCCTTGGGTGCGCGGCGGTCGGAGTTGCCTTCGCGCAGCACCGGGTTCACCGCGCTGCCGATGCACTTGCCGTAACGGGCCTTGATGGCTTTTTCTTCGTCGGTCTTGGGGTCTTCCGGGTAGTCGGGAATCGCGAAACCCTGGCCCTGCAGCTCCTTGATGCAGGCCTTGAGCTGGGCCACCGAGGCGCTGATGTTGGGAAGCTTGATGATGTTGGCCTCGGGCTTCAGCGTCAGCTTGCCCAGGTCGGCCAGCGTGTCGGGAACGCGCTGTTCCTCCTTGAGGTATTCGGGAAACTGCGACAACACGCGCGCCGCCACCGAGATGTCGGCCGTGTCCACCTTGATCCCCGCGGGCGCGGCAAAGGTGCGGATGATCGGCAGGAACGACCCGGTGGCCAGCAGCGGCGCTTCGTCCGTGAGGGTGTAGATGATGGTGGGTTGCTGCGCGCTCATGGTGTATCTCCTGTGATCGAATGGTTATGAAATCGCCCCGGCCGCTGCATCGGCAACCGGTGGAACGCGATGGTGGCCGAATTTTCTTGCTGGGGTCTGACCTGCGTCAGATTTTCGGCAATGCGTTTTTGCAATGCGAAATTAAGCCCCGGATTTTTCTACCGGCCGGTCGGCGCCGGCCCCGGCAGCGGCAGCTCCACGTGAACCTCCAGGCCCCCGAGCTGCGGCGAGCGGCCCAACCGCAGCCGGCCGCCGTGCAGATCCACGATGTCGCGCACGATCGTGAGGCCCAGGCCGTGGCCACTGCGGCTTTCGTCCAGGCGCACGCCCCGCTGCAACAGGTGCTCCAGGGATTCGTCGGGACACCCCGGCCCATCGTCGGCCACCACGATGTCGAGCCGCGCCACGCTGCCCGGGTCGCCCTGCTCGGCCACCCGGATCGACACCTGTGCACGTGCCCACTTGCAGGCGTTGTCGGCCAGGTTGCCCAGCAGTTCCAGCATGTCCTCGCGATCGAACGGCGTGATCCGCTGCTCGCCTTGCACCTCGATGGCCAGCGGCTTGTCGTGGTGCACGCTCTTGAGCATGCGCACCAGTGTCGGCAATTCGATGCCCGGGTTGAACCGCGCGCCAGCACCTTGCCCGCCGGGTCCCGCGAGCCGGGCACGCCGCAGCTCACGCTCGACGCGCTCGTGGATCGAACCGGCCTGTTCGCGCAAGGTCTGGCGCAGCGCCTCGGGAACGCCGGGTGCCTCGCCCGCCTGCAACAGCCCGGCCAAGGGGGTCTTCAGGGCATGGGCCAGATTGCCGATGGCCGTGCGGGACTGGCGCCCCCGATGGTCCAGCAGTACCAGCAGGCGGTTGATCTCCTGGACCAGCGGCTCGATCTCGCGCGGCACCGGTCCCTCGATCCGGGTGTGCCGGCCCGCGCCCAGTTCCGCCAGTTCCGCGCGCACCCGCCGCAGCGGCGCCAGCGCCCGGTTGACAGCCATGTTCTGCAGCCCCAGCGCCAGCGCCAGCAACGGCACGAACACGGCCAGCGACAGCAGGCCGGTCTCCCAGATTTCACGATGGGCGGGGCTCATGTCCTCGGCCACCAGCACGGTGACCGGATGCCCATGCACCTCGGCCGATCGCGCCAGCACCTTGAGGCGGCTGCCGTTGGGGCCTTCGGCGTCGTAGTCGAGCGTGTGGCCCGGCCCCGGTTCGCGCAGCTCCAGCGCGAAGCCGCCGAGCGAAGTGGAAGCGATGTGCCCGGTGCCGCCCACCCGAACCAGAAAGTACTGCCCCGAGTTGGGCAGGCGGTAGACCGACTCCACCCGCTGCTCGTCCAGTCGCAAGCCGCCCTGGCCGTCGGGTTCGAGCACCGCCAGCACCGTGTCACCGTCATGGGCCAGGTGCATCAGGGTCTGCGATTCGCTCAGATGCGCCAGCGCGCCGTACAGCACAAAGCCCTGGGTCACGAACACCAGCACCAGCATCAGCGCCAGCGTGCGCAACAGCTGTGTCCGCAGCGATGTCATGTCAGCGCGCCGCCGGCTGCACGAGCACGTAACCCTGGCCGCGGCGCGTCGCGATCAGTTCGCTGCCCAGCTTGCGGCGCAGTCGGTTGACAAACACCTCGATCACGTTGCTGTCGGCATCGTGCGTGCCGTCGTAGACGTGGCCCGTCAGGTAGGACTTCGACAGCACCTGTCCCGGCCGCATCAGGAAGCAGCGCAGCATGCGGAACTCGATCGCGGTCAGCGTCACCTCGCGACCGTCCTGGTGACAGGCCATCTGCCGTGCTTCGTCGAGGTGCCAGCCTTCGGCCGACAGCGGCGCCGGCGCATGGCCGCGGGCGCGCTTGGCCAGCGCCGCCAGGCGCGCCGCCAGTTCCTCGAAATGAAAGGGCTTTCCCAGGTAGTCGTCCGCCCCCGCCTGAAACCCGTCGACGCGTTCGTACCACGCGTCGCGCGCGGTCAGCACCAGCACCGGCACCGTGATGCCCTGGGCCCGCCAGCCCCGCAGCACGTCCAGGCCGTTCTTGAGGGGCAGGCCGAGGTCGAGCACCACCAGCTCGTAGGGCTCCACCTCGCCGAGGTGCGCAGCCTCCAACCCATCGCCGCACGCGTCGACGGCGTACCCCGCGCCCTGCAGCGCGCGGCGCAACGAGTCCCGCAACAAGGCGTCATCTTCGACCAACAACAGGCGCATACAGGCCAGACCATACCATCCGCATCACCGGCACGGGCCGGTCGAAGCGCGCTCCGGAGCGCCGTGATGGCAGCCAAATCAAGCCGTCAGCAGCGCATTTCCAAACAAAACAACCCCTACCCCAGCTTCAAACGGCCACAAGGCGCTATCATTTCAGAAGCATTCCGAACCATCCGGCGTCACGCGCGAATCAGGGACAATCACGGCCTCTGACCGTCATCCCTCCCCCAGCCACCATGTCCGACACCCCCGCCCGCCCCGAGCTGCCCGACCACCTCTCCATCGACCCGCGCAGTCCGCATCACGTGGCGGCCGTGTTCGAGCACGACATCGGCATCCGCTTCAACGGCCAGGAACGCTTCGACGTGGAGGAGTACTGCATCAGCGGACGCTGGATCAAGGTGCCCGCGGGCAAGACCGTGGACCGAAAGGGCCGCCCGCTGCTGATCACGCTCAAGGGCGTGGTGGAAGCGTTCTACAAGTCGTGATCAGGCCTGCACCGCCGCCCCGGTAACGAAAAACTGCCCGCCGGCCACGTGGTGGATGGTGCGCAAATCGTCCGGCGAGGCGTCGAACTGCCAGCGCCCCGCACTGAACACGCGCTCGTCCGCCCAGGCGCCCACCACGTCGCCGATGAACAAGTCGTAGGCCTGCTGGTTGTGCGGCTCGGGCCGCAGGCGGCAGGCCAGCCAGCCCACGCAACCGGCCACCAGCGGCAGCTCGAAGCCCGGCCCCGGCGCCTCGAACAGTTCCACGCCATGGCGCGCCAGCTTGTCGGGCACGGTGTGCAGGCTGTCGGTGCCCACACCCACGGTCAGCGCGATCTGGGCGCGCGTGGGCAGCTGAAGCGCGAAGGCGCCGCTGGCCTCGATCAGTTCACGCGTTCGGGTCGCCTTGTCGAGCACCACGGTCACGCGGGGGGGCTGTCCGTAATCCAGCACGCAAGCCCAGGCGGCGGCCATGACGTCGGTCACGCCGCCGTGCCGCGCAGATACCAGCACCGTCGGGCCGTGGTTGAGCAGGCGGTAGCTCTTGTCGAGCGGGACGGGAGCAAGGTTGGCGCGGGTCATGCGCCGATTTTGGCCGACGCGCGGCTCAGCCCGGGTCGGGCAGCCTGGCGCGGCGCCAGGCTCGTCATCGGGACGCCACGATTCCCGGTGGCGCCCAAGTGCCCTCGCCGAGCGGGAAGATCGACGGCGGCGCGTCCTTGGGCCAGTACAAGCGCATGACGACGTACATGGGCCCATCCGGTGCCGGCAGCCAGTTCGCTTCCTTTGCCTTGCCGGGCGAATCCTTCTGGATGTACAGCGTGAGCGACCCGTCCGGGTTTTTCTTCATCGCGGAAAGCATCGGCGAGTTGATCAGGTACCGGTTGATCGGGTTCTTGACCAACAACTGACTGGCCCCGTCGTACATGGTGATCGACCAGAACGCATTCACGGGTGGCAGCTTGCCGGGCGCAAAAGTGAGTGTGTACCTGTGCTTGCTGCTGTCGAGCGGGTTTCCAGCGACATCCACCCGCGTCATGGGGTAGGTCGCCTCCGCGGCGTCGAGGCCGTAGATCCCAGCGCGGGCGCCGACCGCGCGCAGCAGCCAGTTGCCATTGAAGTACGCGCGATCGCCTTGTGCGGAACCGACGTTCCAGCCGTTGATGGCGTGACCAAAACTGGCCACGGCGGCGTCCACCTTCGCGTCGCCTGCTTTCATTCCTTGCAGCACGGCCGCCTTGTGCTCGGGTGGCAAGTCCTTGAAAGCGAACGTTTTGCCAGGACCGATGCCGATGCTGGCAAGCCGGGCGCGAATTTCCTTTTCTTCCGGGCCGGGTGGCGCGAATCCAAGCGCGAAATCGAGATAGTCGAAGAAGTTGGCCTTCAGCATCGCGTCGTCGATCTTCGGAAAATCGATCGCGGGCGCGGCTGCCGCGGCGGGTTGCCCGAGGAACGAAGACAACGGCTGCGCCTTGTAGCCGGCCTGGACCTTGGCCACGCCGGCCAGATCGGCCGGGCTGAAAAGCTGGGTCCGGAAGATGACGATGGACTGCTGCGTTGACGAGCGGAACACCTTCTTGATTCCCGCTGGGGTTTCGCCCTTCCAGTCCGGGCCCACAATCAGATAGTCGCCGGCATCCGGACCGGTGGTTCGCGTGCCGATGAAGCCGTAGTTGAAGGTGTTGCCGTCGCACAGGTGCACGGAGTAATAGCGCGACTTGGGCACCGCCGGAACGGACACCACCATGGGTTCGGCGCGCAGATCCACCCAGAGCAGACAGTAGGGCGTGTCGCTGTTGGGTGTGACCACGGCCGTGTTCTCATGCGTGAAGACATTGGCCTCGCAGTGAATCTTGTTGAACGGCGCCTTGAACTGCCCGGAGTCCCGGTTGACGGAGAACGCGTTCATGATGGCGTAGTTCATCACGAGCGGCAGGCCGTAGACGAAGCCTTCCTCTGCAATCGCGCGGACCTCGGCCAGATTCGGTGCGGCCGGGCCGCTTGCCGCCGCGCTGGCGGCACTGGCCGGCGCCTTGGTGGCCTGGGTGATGGCGTCGTCCTTCTTGCCGCATCCGGCCAGCAGCGACGCGGTCAGGGCGACGCTCAGGGCGCCGACCAGCATCCGGTGTCTGATTTCTTTCATACAAGCTCCTGGGTGGGTGATTGGGTGGGGAGCGGGTTGGAAACGCGCAACCGGTTCAACGCAATATCCTGAACCGGGTGCAAATGGCTTCATCTTGGCGGGCCAGCCCACCGTGCGCTGCACAGTCTATCGACTGTCCGGACGCACGGACCTTGCAGTTTCGGCCAAGTTGACATGCAATAACGCGTCCGGCAAAAACCGCCACCGCGCCAGTTCCATGCACCCCATCCCATCCAAGCCTGCCGCCGCCCAGGTACCTCCGGTCCCCGGCACCGTGCGGACCGGGCCGGTCGCGGCGATTCCGGCGGTGATGAAAGAACTCGGCGTGCCGGTGGAACCCGTTTTCGAGCGCGCGGGCGTGCGCCTGTCCGATTTCGCCGACCCCGACACCTGCCTGCCGCAACGGACGCTGGGCCACCTGGCACACGACGTGGCCCGCCGTGCCGACTGCCCGCAGTTCGGCGTCCTGGTCGGCGGGCGCTTCAGCCTGACCAGCCTGGGCGCCATCGGCGACCTGCTGCGCCACGCCCCCACCGTGGGCAACGCGCTGCGCGCCTTAGCGGGCAGCTACCACGTCCAGGACTCTGCCGCCTCGCCGGTGCTGGTGCGCCGGCCCGGTTACGGGGTGCTGCTGGGCTATGCGACGCTGCGCCAGGACGCCACCGCGCAGCGCTACATCTACGACGCGGCGGCCGGCATCCTGTGTTGCATGCTGCGCGAACTGTGCGGCCCCGCCTTTCACCCCCGCGCCATCGAATTTGCCTACGCGCGAGCGGCCGATCCCGGCTTCTACCGCGACTATTTCGACTGCAAGGTGAGCTTCAACGCCAGCCTGACCGGGGTGCTCTTCGACGAGCGCTGGCTGGCGCAGCCGCTGGCCGGTTCGCGCCCGAACCGGTTTCGCGAGCTGCAGGAGCGGATCGCGCACGACGGGCATCGGCAGGGCCTTGCGTGGACGCAACGCGCCGAACACGCGCTGCAGCAGCTGATGCTCGGCGGCACAGCCACGGCACCCGGGGTGGCCACGCTGCTGCACCTGAGCGAGCGATCCCTGCGGCGCAAGCTCGACGACGAAGGCCAGCGCTTTCGCGACTTGCTGGCGCGCCGGCGCTTCGACTACGCGCAACAACTGTTGCGCGACACCGAACTGCCGGTGGGCGACATCGCCGCGGTGTTGCAATACCGTGACGCCAACGCGTTCTCCCGCGCGTTCCGCGCCTGGGCGAATTGCCCACCGACCGACTGGCGGCTGAACAACGCACCGGGCCGGACGCCAAACCACTCCTGAAACCATAGCTGCCCGTGGCCTGCGGACGCCGGGATCCGGCACAAAACACTTGAAAAACAGCCCCAAAACCGCCCTGAACACCGGTTTTTTCGACCTGGAAGCCTTCAGCGAGCGACTGCAGGCCCACCGCGCCCGCCGGCTGCCCGGGCGGCATTGGGTGGTGCGCTGCGGCGTCGTGCTGCTGATCGCCGAGCGCGGCCCTGGCGCCGATGCAACGCCCGCCCTGCTGATAATGCGCCGCGCCGAACGCGCGGGCGACCCGTGGTCGGGCCAGGTGTCGTTTCCGGGCGGGCGGGTGCAGCCGGACGATGCCGACACCCGCGCCGCCGCGCTGCGCGAGCTGAGCGAAGAAACCGGGCTGCGGCCGGACGCATCCTTCATGCCCGTCGGCCGCCTGTCCGACCTGCTGACCCGCGAACACGGCCGCCACCGGCCGATGGTGGTGACACCGTATGTGTACCGCGTGCCGCGGGCCCTCGCCGTCGCTCCCAGCGAGGAAGCGGCCCGCCTGTGGTGGGAGCCACTGGCCACCCTGGTCGACCCCGAGCGGCAGCGCAGCCAGGTCTGGCGCGTGGCCGGCCTGCCCCTGCCCTTCCCGGCCATCGAGGTCGGTGGCGCGCGGCTGTGGGGCCTGTCGCTGATGATGGTGAAGGAACTGGTGCGCGCCGCCGGGCTGAAGCCCCGCTGAGCCGGCAGCACGCCCACCGTCAGTCCGGCGATGGGTCGGGGGCGTCGAGCGCGCGCCAGGTCGCAATGCAATGCGGCGCCAGCGCGGTGACCCAGTCCGGGTCGCGCGGGACAAAGGCCAGCCCGAAGCGCGGGCTGACCACAAAGCCGGCGCGCTCGAAGGCGTCCGCATCCTGCGCCCGCACAAACGCCTGCAGCGCCCGAAACGGCACCGCCAGCCCGCCCAGGTGCAGCACCGGCGCGCGCTGCGTGACCTCCTCCAGCCGGCCCGAGGCCTGGAAGCGGTACACCACGCCGCCGTAGTCGAAGGCCTCCAGCGCCACGTCGTTGATCGAACGGCACAAGGGCTGGCCCTTGCGCCGCAGCAACTCTGCGCGCGTGGTGCTGAACAGAACGTCGTCCACCTGGACGAAAGGTGTGAGGTGCATGGCCTGCAAGGGCCTGTGCGGCTGCGCGGGGCGCGCCACCGGTCGAGGCCGATTCCCCATAGCCTACAGGGTTACCGCGCCCGCGTCGGGTGGCTGCCAGAATGGACGACGCCGCGCCATGACCACGCTCGACCCCGTCATCCTGTTTTTCCTGTTCGGCCTGGTGGCCGGGCTGCTGCGCTCCGAGCTGAAACTGCCCGGGGCGCTGTACGAGTCGTTGACCATCTTCCTGCTGCTGGCCATCGGCCTCAAGGGCGGCCAGGGCCTGGCCACGCAGGCGCTGTTGCCGCTGCTGCCGCAGATCGCGGCCGTGATCGTGCTGGGCTGCCTGCAGACGCTGCTGGCGTTTGCCGCGCTGCGCGGGCTGTTCGGCTTCGACCGGCCCAACGCAGCCGCCACCGCGGCGCACTACGGCTCGGTGAGCGTGGCCACCTTTGCCGTGGCCGCAGCCTGGTTTGCGTCGCGCGGCATCGCGGTGGAATCACAGGCCGCGGTGCTGCTTGCGGTGATGGAGATCCCGGCCATCCTGGTCGGCATCGTGCTGGCGCGCGGCGTGGACCGCCACACCGACTGGAAGGCCCTGGCGCACGAAGCCTTCCTCGGCAAGGGCGTGACGCTGCTGATCGGCGGCATGGCCATCGGCTGGGCCGCGGGACCGCAAGGCCTGCAGCCCATCCAGGCCGTGTATGTCGACCTGTTCAAGGGCATCCTGGCGCTGTTCCTGCTGGAGATGGGCCTGATCGTCGCCCGCCAGGTGGGCGAGCTGCGCCGGCGCGGGCTGGCCCTGGTCGCGTTCGGCCTGGCGATGCCATTGTTGTCGGCGGGGCTGGGCCTGGGCACCGGGCGGCTGCTCGGCTTCTCGGTCGGCGGCATGGCCATGCTCGCCACGCTGGCGGCCTCGGCCTCGTACATCGCGGTGCCGGCTGCCATGCGCATCGCGGTGCCGCAGGCCAACCCGGCGGTCTCGCTGGCGGCCTCGCTGGGGGTCACCTTCCCGTTCAACATCATCGCGGGCATCCCGCTGTACCACTGGATGGCCAGCCGTCTGGCCGGAGCATCGCCATGACCCGCCTGCCCACCGAAAAACGCACCCTGCTGACCGTGTTCTGCGAAGCCTCGCTGGAGCCCCTGCTGATGCGTGACATGGACCGCATGGCGGTCCGTGGCTACACGTTCTCGGACGCGCGCGGCAAAGGCAGCCGCGGCGTGCGCGATGCCAGCTGGGACGAGGCCCGCAACATCCGCGTCGAGGTCATCTGCGCCCGCGACCAGGCCGAAACCCTGCTGGCGCACCTGCAGGCGCGCTACTACGCGCATTACGCGATGGTGGCCTACCTGTCGGAGGTGGAGGTGCTGCGGCCGGAGAAGTTCTGAGCGGGCGGACGACGGGCGAGGTCTTGTCAATGCGCGGTTGCAGAAGGCCGGACATTCAGACCTTTTGTAGCATTCATCCCACCATGGCGCCCGTCCGGCATTCGTGATATCGTCGGCAACATCATGATCCGGGTGTTGTTGGATACCAATGTGCTGGTGGCAGGGTTGACCAGTTCCCGGGGCGCTTCGTATGCGGTGCTTCACGCCATTGCGGCCTCGGAACTTGAAGTCGCGGCATCCGTCGCGCTGTGGTTGGAGTACGAGTCGGTGCTCAAGCGCGATGAAATACGTGCCCTGCACGGCTTCAGCGCCCAGGAGATTGACGCAGTGCTCTCGGCTCTGGCCGTCTGGGTGCATCCCGTGATCTTGCACTACGTGTGGCGTCCGCAGTTGCGGGATCCGTGCGACGAGATGGTGCTGGAAGCGGCAGTCAATGGGCAAGTCCAGGCCATCGTGACGCACAACACGAAGGACTTTGCAACGATTGCGCCGGGTTTCGGTGTGCGGGTGCTGACACCTGCCCAGTTACTGTTGATGATGGAGAAGCAACCATGAGTACCTTCGCATTGCGCCTGCCGGAGTCGCTGTATGCCCATGCCAAGTTGTTGGCCGAGCAGGATCAGGCTTCGCTGAATCAGTTCATCACCGTGGCTGTCGCTGAAAAGGTGTCCGCCTTGCAGACGGCGGAGTTTTTTGCCCAGCGTGCAGGCACGTCGAACAAAGATGATCTGGCAAGGCTGCTGTTGAAAGTCAAGAGCCGCGCACCCCTCGCGGGCGACGAATTTCCCAAATGAGTCTGGCTTGCCCGGTGAAAGATTCGCGCCGCGTCCAGGCCTTGGGCGATTTGCCCGGTTCAGCTGATTGCCGTCGTTCAAACCCGAGCTGATGACTCGCGGTATTTCTGCTCTGCCGCCACTTGGACGAAGAGGTGGCGGCGCGAAGTGGACTGGCTCTGGGGCCGGCAATCACCCGCCTGGCCGGCGCATGTCAACCACCACGTCGCCCGACACCGGGTCGGTGACGCCCAGCCCGCCGCCCAGGTCTTCCAGCGTGTCGCGGAAGCGGTTCAGCAGGGCGATCATCTGATCCCGCGCGCCAGCGAGGTGCGCCGTGTCTTCCCATTCGCCGATCACGCAGTAGGCACGCTCACCGGTCTTCACCAGCGAAACGCGCCGCATGCCCGGAAAGTTGGCCTCCGCGTCGCGGTGTGCGTTGACAAACTCTTCCTCGCGTCCTGGTTTGACGCGGAATCTCACCACATTGAATGCCGTCATGGTCGCTCCTTGGTGAAGTTGAAGACACGCTTGCCCCCGTCAGCGCGAACACCGTCGCGCGTGACGCACGAAGCCTATGCGCGCCGCCGGCATCGCGCAACCATGTCCATCGCGGCCTCGTGGGTATGGTGCGGGCGCGCGCGATGCGGTCCCGCTTCGGCGGGAACCAGTACCCGCCACTGAGCAACCGGTTGAGCAAGGCGCTGAAGCCGCGCAGTGGCATGACAGCTTTAGGCTGGGTGCGGTTCTTCAACAGGTGAATGAATGTCATCTCGATTGCCATGGATCAAAACGTCGATTCAATTTGGAGAGCATGTTCCGCAAAGGGAGTAAGCCCCTTTTGGAGGAAATCATGAAAAACCGATCCTCAAGCAAGCGCTTTGGCGCGCTTCGGCGTTCTGTTGTCGTCGCCACCACACTGGTGGCAGGTTTGGGCCTGACAGCCCTCGCACCATCCGCCGGTGCGCAGACCCTGAAAAAGATTGCCGACAGCAACAAGATCACGGTGTCGTACCGCGAGTCGTCGGTGCCGTTCAGCTACCTGATCAGTCCAACCAAGCCGGTTGGATTTGCCGTCGACCTGACCGAAGCGATCATTGACGATGTGCGCACGACGCTCAAGAAAAAAGATCTCGAAGTGACCTACATGCCGGTGACGGGACAAACCCGCATTCCTTTGCTCGTCAATGGGACCTACGACCTGGAGTGCGGATCAACCACCAACAACTCGGCCAGGGGCAAAGAAGTGACTTTTGCGATCAGTCATTTCTTTACCGGAACCCGACTCCTGGCGAAGAAATCCTCGGGCATCAAGAACTATGCCGATCTGGCAAACAAGACGGTCGCCAGCACCGCCGGAAGCACCAATGAAAAGGTGCTGCGTGCGTACAGCGCAGACAAGAACCTGAACATACAAATCGTTCTGGGCAAAGACTATGACGACGCCCTGCAGTTGGTCGAAAGTGACCGTGCAGTGGCTTTTGCAATGGACGACATTTTGTTGTTCGGTCTGAAGGCCAACTCCAAAGATCCAGCCTCACTCGAAGTCGTGGGTGACACACTGCAAGTCGAACCGTACGGATGCATGCTGCGCAAGGATGATCCCGAGTTCAAGAAGCTCGTTGATGGCACGATCACGCGATTGATGAAGTCGGGCGAATTCAGCAGGCTGTATGCCAAATGGTTTGAAGCGCCCATTCCACCCAAAGGTGTGGTGCTCGGCATGCCCATGAGTCAACAGTTGAAAGCCAACATGACGGCGCTCAGCGACAAGCCTGCCCAATAGCCAACAGGCTTTGTCTGCAGGGCAGGGCACACGCCAATACCGGGCCCAAAGCGACAGCGCTCGGAGCCTGCAGCCAAAGAACCCCCACCGATGCGACCGGCAAATCGGTCGCAGTTCGTTGAACCGTTCCGCCAGGGCTGCCCTGTCCGCCTATTTCCCCGCGCCACCACCTGCACCGGCGCTGCCCGCCCCCTCCTCGTCCACCGCCTTCTGCACCGCCAGGTAAAACGCTTCGCGCGCGGCGCTGGCCACGGGGTCGCGCGCGCCGCCGCCCCAATCGGCGTTGGAGGCGATCACGAGTTTGCGTTTGGGATCGATGAAGATGCCCTGGCCGAAGATGCCGCGCGCGGTGAAGGCGCCGCTGTCGTAGGTCCACCACTGGTAGCCGTAGCCGCGCCCGGGCTGGCCGATGGGCACGCGGGTGGTGGTGGCCTGCTCCAGCCAGCCGTCGGGCACGATGGATTTGCCGCCCACGGCCGCGCCGTTCAGGATGAACTGGCCGAAGCGCGCAAAGTCGCGTGACGCGGCCTGGATGCAGCAGCCGCTGATCTCCTGGCCTGTCTTGCTGAGGATCCAGGTGGCTTTCTGCTCCATGCCGGCGGGCACCCAGACTTTCTCCGACAGGTAGCTGGCCAGCGGCTTTTTGATGGCACGGTTCAGCAGGATGCCCACCAGGTTGGTCTCGCCGGTGCTGTAGAGCCAGCGGGTGCCGGGCGGCACCTCGCGCGGCAGCTTGCGCATGTAGCTCACCAGCGCGTCCACGCCGGGCTCGGGCTGGTGGTTGTTGAAGCGGGCCACGTCGGAGTTGGGATCGGCGTAGTCTTCGTTCCACTTCACGCCCGAGGTCATGGTCAGCAGCTGGCGGATGCTGACGTCGTCGTAGGCGGAGCCCTTCATCTCGGGGATGTAGTCGCTGACCTTGTCGTCCATGCTCCGGATGTGGCCGTCCTTCAGCGCGGCGCCGACCAGCGTGGAGGTGATCGACTTGGCCACCGAGAAGCTGGTCCAGCGGCCGGCGGCGTCGAAGTCCAGCCCGTAGCGCTCCAGGCGGACCTTGCCGTCGTGCAGCACGATCAGCGCGGCGGCGCGCTGACCGGCCATGTAGGCGTCCACGTCCAGCGGCAGCTTGAGCGGCGAGCCCGGCGGCAGGGCCGACGGCGTGTTGCCGGCCGGGATGTCGTGCCACTTGGCCAGCAACGAGATGCGGTCCAACGCGCGAAACGCGGCGTCGCGCTGCGGCTGGCTCCAGAACAGCAGGTCTTTGTTGGTGGGCACCGTGGCGATCAGGCCGCGCGTTTCCTTGTCCAGGCTGAACCAGCCGGCCGTGCCGGCAATGGCGATGACGGCGAGCGCGCCGAGGGCGATTTTCTTGAGTTTCATGGCATGTCTCCTGCAGGTGGCGGGCGGCGGATGCGCCCGGGCCAGCCCGTCCGGCACCGATTCTCGGGCATTCGGCCCCTGTTCCTGATCCGGGAGAGCCCTGCAACCCGCGCGATCAGGCCCGCTCCACCCGCACCGCGCAGTACTTGAGCTCCGGAATCTTGCCGAACGGGTCGAGTGCGGCGTTGGTCAGCAGGTTGGCGGCGGCTTCGACGTAGGCGAAGGGAATGAACACCGTGCCGGGCGGGGTGCCGTCGTCCTGGCGGGCGGTCAGCACCACCGCGCCGCGGCGCGAGGCCACGCGCAGTGGCTGACCGGGCGCCACGCCCAGGCGCGCCAGGTCGTCGCCGTGCAGGCTGACGGTGGGCGCGGGCTCCAGCGCGTCAAGCACGCCGCTGCGCCGCGTCATGCTGCCGGTGTGCCAGTGCTCCAGCTGTCGGCCGGTGATCAGAACCAGGGGGTAGTCGGCGTCGGGCCGCTCGTCGGCGGGGATGATGTCGGCCGGCACCAGCTTCACGCGGCCGTCGGGCGTGGGAAAGCGGTCGTGGAAGACGATGGGCTGGCCGGGGTCGTCCGCGCTCAGGCAGGGGTAGGTGACGGCGTTGTCGCGAACCAGCCGCTCCCAGGTGATGCCGCCGATGGCCGCGTGCATGGCCTGGCGCATTTCTTCAAAAACCCGCTCGACACCGTGATACCCATCGTCATCCGGTGTATCTTTGCTATCTTCTTCGTAGCACCAGCCGAGCCCGAAGCGATGTGCCATCTGCTGGATGATCCACAGGTCGGCGCGCGCGTCACCGGGCGGCTGCAGCGCCTGGCGGCCGAGCTGCACGGTGCGGTCGGTGTTGCTGACGGTGCCGGTCTTCTCGGGCCAGGCGCTGGCGGGCAGCACCACGTCGGCCAGCCAGGCGGTTTCGGTGAGAAAGATGTCCTGCACCACGAGGTGCTCCAGAGAAGCCAGCGCATGGCGCGCGTGGTTCAGGTTGGGGTCGCTCATGGCCGGGTTCTCGCCCATGATGTACATGCCGCGAATCTTGTGCGGGTCGGCTTCGGGCGCGAGGACCTTGTCCATGATCTCGACCACCGTATAGCCGGGCTGCCGGTCCAGCTCGCTGTTCCAGAAGGCCTCGAACCAGTCGTGCGCCGCCGGGTCGGTGACGCGCTGGTAGTTGGGGTACATCATGGGGATCAGCCCGGCGTCGCTTGCGCCTTGCACGTTGTTCTGGCCGCGCAGTGGGTGCAGGCCGGTGCCGGGGCGGCCGATCTGCCCGGTGATGCTGGCCAGCGCGATCAGGCAGCGCACGTTGTCGGTGCCGTGCACGTGCTGACTCACGCCCATGCCCCACAGGATGATGGCGGCCTTGGCCGTGGCGTAGGCGCGCGCCACCTCGCGGATGGTCTCGGCCGCAATGCCGCAGACCGGCGCCATGGCCTCGGGGCTGTAGCCCTGCACGTTGGCCTTCAGTGCCTCGAACTCGTCCACGCGCTCGCGGATGAAGGCCTGATCGGTCAGGCCCTCGGTGACGATCACGTTCAGCATCGCGTTGAGCAGGGCCACGTCCGCGTCAGCGCGGAACTGCAGCACGCGCCAGGCGTGGCGGGCGATGTCGGTACGGCGCGGGTCGGCCAGCACCAGCTTCGCGCCACGCGCCACCGCGTTCTTGATCCAGGTGGCGCCCACCGGGTGGTTGGCGGTGGGGTTGGAGCCGATGACAAAGATGAAGTCGGCATGCTCCACGTCGCGCACCGGGTTGCTCACCGCGCCCGAGCCAACGCCTTCGAGCAGCGCGGCCACACTGGAGGCATGGCACAGCCGGGTGCAGTGGTCCACGTTGTTGCTGCCGAAGCCGGTGCGCACCAGCTTCTGGAACAGGTAGGCCTCTTCGTTGCTGCCCTTGGCGGAGCCCAGCCCCGCGAGGGGCTTTCCGCGTCCCTCGGCCAGCGCCTTTTTGCCGTGTGTATCGCGCAGCGCTTTCAGCGTGCCGGCGGCGAGGTCCAGCGCCTCGTCCCAGCTGGCTTCGCGGAAGACCTCGCTCCAGTGCAGGTTGCGGTGCAGGTGGTCGGGGTCTTTGGGTACGCCGGCCTTGCGGATCAGCGGCCGGGTCAGGCGCGCGGGATGCTGCGCGTAGTCGAAGCCGAAGCGCCCCTTGACGCACAGCCGGCCGTCGTTGGCCGGACCGGGGCGGCCGTCGACCGCGACGATTTTTTCATCGCGCACCTTGTAGGTGATCTGGCAGCCGATCCCGCAGAACGGGCAGACCGAGTCCACCATGCGGTCCACCTTCTGCGAGCCGATCAGGGTCTTGGGCATCAGCGCACCGGTGGGGCAGGCCTGCACACATTCGCCGCAGGCCACGCAGCTGCTGCCCCCCATGGGGTCGGCCAGGTCGAACACCACCTGCGCGTGCGCGCCACGGAACGCCAGGCCGATCACGTCGTTGCCCTGCTCCTCGCGGCAGGCGCGCTGGCAACGGTTGCACTGGATGCAGGCGTCGAGGTTGACCGCCATCGCCGGATGGCTGAGGTCGGGCGCAGGCTGTTCGCGCCGCAGCGCGTTCAGCGCCGGGCGCGGCGAGACGCCCAGGCGTGCGGCCCAGGCGCTGAGTTCGCCGTGCGGGCCGGCATCCGCCGGCAGCGGGGGCTGGGCTACGTCCGGGGCGGCGTCGTTCCATTTGTGGCCCGCCTCGGGCAGGTCGGCCAGCAGCAGCTCCAGCACCATCTGCTGGCTCTTGCGCGCGCGCGGGCTGTTGGCGTGCACTTTCTGGCCGGGCATGGGCGTGCGGCAGCAGCTGGGCGCGAGGGTGCGCTCGCCCTCGATCTCGACCACGCAGGCGCGGCAGTTGCCGTCGGGACGCAGGCCGTCGCTGTGGCACAGGTGGGGAATCAGCACGCCGTGGCGGCGCGCGGCGGACCAGATGGTTTCGCCGGGGCGGGCCGTCACCTGCTCGGTGTCGAGCTCAAAGCTGATCGTGGCGTCGGGTGTCGGGCGGGTCATGGGCCTTCCTCCGCGCGGGTTGCGCCGGTCGCGGGTTCGACGCGGCTGCCCTTGCCTCCGGGATTGGGCAGATCACCGGGCCAGGGCGCTTCACCCACCTCGTGCCGGAAATACTTGTGCATGCAGCGGATCGGGTTCGGTGCCGCCTGGCCCAGGCCGCAGATCGAGGCGTCGCCCATCACCAGCGCCAGGTCGTCCAGGGTGTCGGCGTCCCACACGTCGGCCTCCATGAGCCGTGCGGCCTTGGCGGTGCCCACGCGGCACGGTGTGCACTGGCCGCAGCTCTCGTCGGCCAGGAAACGCATCACGTTCAGCGCCGCGTCGCGCGCGCGATCAAACTGGCTGAGCACGATGACGGCGGCCGAACCGATGAAGCATCCGTAGGGCTGCAGTGTGTCGAAGTCCAGTGGCACGTCGGCCAGACTCGCGGGCAGGATGCCGCCGCTGGCACCGCCGGGCAGGTAGGCATAGAGCTCATGCCCTTCCAGCATGCCGCCGCAGAATTCGTCGATCAGTTCGCGCACCGTGATGCCCGCGGGCGCGAGCTTGACGCCGGGCTGCTTCACCCGACCGCTGACGCTGAAGCTGCGCAGCCCTTTTCGACCGTGGCGGCCGTGGCCGGCAAACCAGTCGGGGCCTTTTTCGACGATGTCCCGCACCCAGTACAGCGTTTCGAAGTTGTGCTCCAGCGTGGGACGGCCGAACAGGCCGACCTGCGCGATGTAGGGCGGGCGCATGCGCGGTTCGCCGCGTTTGCCTTCGATGCTTTCGATCATCGCGGACTCTTCACCGCAGACGTAGGCGCCGGCGCCGCGGCGCAGCTCGATGTGCGGCAGCGGGCACGGCGGGTCGGCCATCAGCGCGGCCAGTTCGCGCTGCAGCAGGCGGCGGCAGTCGTGGTATTCGTCGCGCAGGTACAGGTACACCGCTTCGGTGCCCACCACCTGGGCGGCGATCAGCACGCCTTCGAGGAAACGGTGCGGGTCACGCTCCAGGTAGTGGCGGTCCTTGAAGGTGCCGGGCTCGCCTTCGTCGATGTTGACCGCCATGTAGCGCGGCGCGGCCTCCTCGCGCACGATGCGCCACTTGCGCCCTGCCGGAAATCCGGCCCCACCGAGGCCGCGCAGGCCCGCATGATCCAGCGCCGCGATCACCGCTTCGGCGTCGTGCTCGCCGTTCACCACCGCCGCGGCCAGGCTGTAGCCGCCGGCGGCGCGGTAGGCCTCGTACGCTATGGTTTTAGTAGCTCCCGGTGGCCATTCGACGCTGGGAAAAGGCTTGTTTGAATCATTCTTTTCGGCTTTTGGGCCCGTCGCAGGCCTTGCAGCGGCCTCGGCGGCGAGCTGGGCGCGGACTTCGCGCTCCACCGCCGCCACCGTGGCCCCGGCTACCGCCACCTGGCCCGCGAGCGCGGCGGGTGCCTGCTCGCAGCGGCCGATGCACGGCGCCTCGACCAGCCGCACACTGGCGCCCAGCAGCGCGGGCAGGCGCGCCAACAGGTCGCGCGCGCCGGCCATCTCGCAGCTTAGGCCGGCGCACACGCGCACGGTGAGGGTCGGTGCGGTGGCGTCGTCCTTCAGGATGTCAAAGTGGTGGTAGAAGCTCGCGACCTCGAACACCTCCACCATCGGCAGACCCATCTCGTCGGCCAGCGCGACCAGGTGGCGCTCGAACAGGCCGCCGAAAGTGTCGTTCAGGCGGTGCAGGTGTTCGATCAGCAGATCGCGCCGGTGGCCGTCAGGGGGCGCCTCGCCGATCAGGGCGCGCACCTCGCGCAACGCGGCGGCTTCGAGCTGGCGACCCTTGAGTGTGTGGCGGGGCTTCCCGCGCGCGGCGCCGGGTGGTTGAACGGTTTGTGGTTCCATGGACGTTAGCCTAGCCGATCGAACGCCGGGTGTTAACCGGCACCCCGCGAACCGGAGCCGCTGTCGGCTGGCCCGGGATTTGCATGCCGACGCATGGTCATCGGCTTTACTTGTATAGACAGATCCAGACCGTGCATGGTGCCCGCCATCATGCACCAACACAGGGAAGAACGCCGCAGGTGCCACCGACCGGGGCACCCACTGAACGCTGAGCAGGGATTAGGGTTTATCCTGTCTATACAAGTAGGCCGCTGACAACACAATCGAGCAACCAGGCATCGCGCAGCGTTTTCCTGGACGCGATTCAACCCTTTAACCGACCGGAGAATGTGATGGGCACGAAGATTTTCAAGAAAACGGCAACCCTGCTGGCAGTCAGCGCCTGCCTGGCCACGCTGGGCACAACCGCAGCTGCGCAAGAAACCAAGGTGGTCATCGGCATGTCCGGCTGGACCGGTTTCGCACCGCTGACCCTGGCCGAGAAGACCGGCCTGTTCAAGAAGCAGGGGCTGGATGTGGAAATCAAGATGATTCCCCAGAAGGACCGCCACCTGGCCCTGGCATCCAAGGCCATCCAGTGCGCCGCCACAACCGTTGAAACCCACGTGGCCTGGAACACCAACGGCGTGCCCATCGTGCAGATCGTGCAGCTCGACAAGTCCTACGGCGCCGACGGCCTCGCGGTGCGTGGCGACATCAAGGGCTTCGCCGACCTCAAGGGCAAGACCATCGGCGTGGACGCGCCCGGCACCGCCCCCTACTTCGGCCTGGCCTGGATGCTGAGCAAGAACAACATGAGCCTGAAGGACGTGAAGACCACCACGCTGAGCCCGCAGGCCGCCGCCCAGGCTTTCGTGGCCGGGCAGAACGACGCCGCCATGACCTACGAGCCTTACCTGTCCACGGTGCGCGACAACCCCCAGGCCGGCAAGATCCTGGCCACCACGCTGGACTACCCGATGGTGATGGACACGCTGGGCTGCGCGCCCGACTGGCTCAAGGCCAACCCGAAGGCCGCGCAAGGCCTGGTCAACGCGTATTTCGACGCGCTGGCCATGATCAAGGCCGATCCGGCCAAGTCCAACGAAATCATGGGCGCTGCCGTCAAGCAAAGCGGCGAGGCGTTCGCCAAGTCGTCGTCTTTCCTGCGCTGGCAGGACAAGGCCGCCAACCAGAAGTTCTTCGCGGGCGAGCTGCAGGCCCTCATGAGGGACGCCTCGAAGATCCTGCTGGAGGCCGGCGTGATCCGCCAGCTTCCGACGGACTTCTCCGCGATGTACGACGCCAGCTTCGTCAAGTAAGCCATGAGCACGGCACCCGCCATGACCGCGCCCGCAGCGCCGACGCAGCCTCGGCGGCGGCGCTCCCTGGCTCCGCTGGAGCCGGTGAGCCCGCGCACCCGGTGGCTGCTCGGCCTGGGCTTTTTCGTGCTGTTCTTCGCCGTCTGGGGCTTTTTCACGCTGGGCGGCTTCGTGTCGCCCACCTTCCTGGCCAGCCCGGTGACCATGGCGCGCGAAGGCTGGATGCTGTTCACCCAGTTCAACTTCATCCACGACATCGGCATGACGGTGTGGCGGGTATTCGGCGGCTTCGCGCTGGCCGCCGTCATCGCGGTGCCGCTGGGCATCGCGATGGGCGCGCACAAGGGCCTGGAGGCGTTTCTGGAGCCCTTCGTCTCGTTCTGCCGCTACCTGCCGGCCTCGGCCTTCATCCCGCTGCTGATCCTGTGGGCCGGCATCGGCGAGCTGCAGAAGGTGCTGGTGATCTTCATCGGTTCGGTGTTCCAGATCCTGCTGATGGTCGCGGTGAGCGTGGGCTCGGCCCGCAAGGACCTTGTCGAAGCTGCCTACACGCTGGGCGCGCAACCGTCGGGCATCGTCAAGCGCGTGCTGATTCCGGGCGCCGCACCCGACATCGCCGAGATCCTGCGCCTGGTGCTGGGCTGGGCCTGGACCTACGTGATCGTGGCCGAGCTGATTGGCTCGTCCTCGGGCATCGGCCACATGATCACCGACAGCCAATCGCTGCTCAACACCGGCCAGATCATCTTCGGCATCATCGTCATCGGCCTCATCGGGCTGATCTCCGACTTTGCCTTCAAGGCGCTGAACCGCCGCCTGTTCGCCTGGAGTTCGCTATGAACGTCGCCGGGCCGTCCCAAGACGTGAACGCCCCCTCGGGGGGCAACGAGGGCACCCAGTGCCGCGTGTGGGGGTACACAGCATGAACCAACTCTCGATCCGCGGCGTCTCCCGGATTTTCACGAGCCACAAAGGGCAACAGACCACCGCGCTGACGCCGATCGATTTCGAGGTGCGCGAAAACGACTTCGTCACCATCCTCGGGCCTTCGGGCTGCGGCAAGTCCACCCTGTTGCGCATCGTCGCCGGGCTGGACCACCCGACCGCCGGCACCGTGCTGCTCGACGGGCAGAAGGTCGAAGGCCCGGGCGCCGACCGCGGCATGGTGTTCCAGAGCTACACGCTGTTTCCCTGGCTCACGATCGAACAGAACATCCGCTTCGGCCTGCGCGAGCGCGGCATGCCCGAGGCGCAGCAGAAGGAGCGCGCCGACTATTTCATCGCCAAGGTCGGGCTGCGCGGTTTCGAGCACCACTTTCCCAAGCAGCTCTCGGGCGGCATGCAGCAGCGCACCGCGATCGCGCGCGCGCTGGCCAACGACCCCAAGATCTTTCTGCTCGACGAGCCCTTCGGCGCGCTGGACAACCAGACCCGCGTGCTCATGCAGGAGCTGCTGCTGGGCATCTGGGAGTCGGCCCGCAAGACCGTGCTGTTCGTCACCCACGACATCGACGAGGCCATCTTCATGGCCAACCGGGTGGCGGTGTTCAGCGCGCGGCCGGGCCGCATCAAGGCCGAGATCAAGGTGGACTTCCCGCATCCGCGCCACTACACCATCAAGACCTCGCCCGAGTTCATGGACATCAAGGCGCGCCTGACCGAGGAAATCCGCGCCGAGTCGATGGCAGCCGATGTGCACTGAGGCCTGAACAAGCGTCGCCCATGTCCCGAACCGCCACCCTGCCCCAAGCCCGCGCCCGCGCCAACCCGGCCGCGCACGAGAAGCCGACCGTGGACGCGGCTGGCGGCGCCGCGCTGTACCAGCAGATCAAGGATTTCGTGGCCGGCAACATCCAGGACGGCCGCTGGAAGGCGGGCGACCGCCTGCCCTCCGAGAACGACCTGGTGCAGCAGTTCGGCGTGTCGCGCATGACGGTGAACCGCGCGCTGCGCGAGCTGTTCGAACAGGGGCGCATCCGGCGCGTGGCCGGCGTCGGCAGTTTCGTGGCCGAGGACAAGCCGCAGTCGCACCTGTTGCGCATCGCCAGCCTGGCCCAGGACATCCGCTCGCGCGGGCACGACTACTCCTGCGAGGTCATCGCCGTCGAGCGGATTTCCGCGACGCTGGAAACCGCCGCCGCGCTGGGCCTGCACACCGGCGCGTCGGTGTTTCACAGCGTGTGTCTGCACAAGGAAGATGGCGTGCCGGTGCAGCTTGAAGACCGCTACGTGAACCCGGCCATGGTGCCCGGCTTTGCGCAGCAGGATTTTTCGCAGGAACAGCCCTCCGACTTCCTGGTGCGCACCGTGCTGTTCGACCAGATGGAGCATGTGGTCGATGCCGTGCTGCCGAGCGTCGATCAAGCCGCCTTGCTGCAAATGGAACCGGGCCAGCCCTGCCTGCTGCTGACCCGGCGCACCTGGCAGCGCGAGGTGCCCATCACCATCGTGCGCATGTTGCATCCGGGGTCTCGCTACCGGCTGGGCAGCCGCTTCCGCACCGACGGCAAGGCCCTGACCAGTTAAGGCGCCGCCCCGATCGACCTCCCTTGGTCTTCAGCTTGTCTATACAGGAACATACAAATGCCCTCATCCCCATTCACGTTGCGACCGGGCCATGTGACGCTCGCCCAGTGGCGAGACATCTTCCGGGGTGCGGCGCCCACCTTGGATCCGGCCTGCGCGGCCGCCGTGGCCGCTGGTGCGCTGGCCGTGGAACGCATCGTCGGCAAGGGTGAGCCCGTCTATGGCATCAACACCGGTTTCGGCAAGCTCGCCAGCGTGCGCATCCCGGCGGGCGACCTGGAAACCCTGCAACGCAACATCGTGCTGTCGCATTGCGCGGGGGTCGGCGAGGCCAGCCCGGTGCCGGTCACGCGGCTGATGATGGCGCTCAAGCTCGCCAGCCTCGCGCAGGGCGCCTCGGGCATCCGGCCCCCGACGCTGGCCCTGCTCGAAGCGATGCTGGCGCGGGGCGTCATCCCGGTGGTGCCGGCGCAGGGCTCGGTGGGCGCGTCGGGCGACCTGGCCCCCTTGTCGCACATGACGGCCGTGATGATCGGCGTCGGCGAAGCCGATACGCCGACGGGGCGCAAGCCCGCCCTCGAAGCCCTGGCCGGCGCGGGCCTCGCGCCCGTGGCGCTGGGTCCCAAGGAAGGTCTGGCCCTGCTCAACGGCACCCAGTTTTCCACCGCCAACGCGCTGGCGGGTCTGTTCGAAGCCGAACGCCTGTTCCAGTCGGCGCTGCTCACCGGCGCGCTGGCCACCGACGCGGCCAAGGGCACCGATGCCCCGTTCGACCGCCGCATCCACACCCTGCGCAAGCACAAAGGCCAGATCGCCGCCGCCGACGCGCTGCGCGAGCTGCTGGCCGGCAGCGCCATCCGCGCCTCGCACCTCAGCGGCGACGAGCGCGTGCAGGACCCGTACTGCCTGCGCTGCCAGCCGCAGGTGATGGGGGCTTGCCTGGACCTGCTTCACCACGCGGCCAGCCTGCTGGAGACCGAAGCCAACGGCGTGTCCGACAACCCGCTGATCTTCCCCGGCCAGGACGGCCGGCCGGACGAGGCCTTGTCGGGCGGCAACTTCCATGCCGAGCCGGTGGCGTTCGCGGCCGACATGATCGCCATGGCCATCTGCGAGATCGGTTCGCTGGCCGAGCGGCGCATCGCGATGCTGGTGGACCCCGCCCTGTCGGGCCTGCCCGCGTTCCTGACGCCCAAGCCCGGCCTCAACTCGGGCTTCATGATTCCGCAGGTGACGGCCGCGGCGCTGGTGTCGGAGAACAAGCAGCGGGCTTTCCCGGCCAGCGTGGACTCCATCCCCACCTCGGCGAACCAGGAGGACCACGTCTCGATGGCCGCGCACGGTGCCCGGCGCCTGGCACCCATGGCCGACAACGCCATGGCCGTGATCGCGATCGAGTGGCTGTGCGCCACCCAGGGCTGCGATTTCCACGCCCCGCTGAACACCAGCGCACCCCTGCAGCGGGTGAGCGCGTTGCTGCGCGCGCAGGTACCGCACCTGTCCGACGACCGCCACCTGCAGCCCGACCTCCATGCCGCGATCCGCATGGTCCGCAATGGCGACCTGGTGGCCGCCGTGCAAGGCGTGAACCTGCCTGGCGTTGCCTGAAACTTGAACCGATTTCCAGAGGAGACTTCCATGACCACCAACCTTGATCCCCGCATCGACCCCACCCGCGTGATCCGCGCCCCGCGTGGCACCACGCTGCACTGCAAGAACTGGATCGCCGAGGCTGCCTTCCGCATGATCCAGAACAACCTCGACCCCGAGGTGGCCGAGAACCCGAAGGCGCTGGTGGTCTACGGCGGCATCGGTCGCGCCGCGCGCGACTGGGCCTGCTTCGACCAGATCCTGGCCTCGCTCAAGGACCTCAACGACGACGAGTCGCTGCTGATCCAGTCCGGCAAGCCCGTGGGCGTGTTCAAGACCCATGCGAACGCCCCGCGCGTGCTGCTGGCCAACTCCAACCTGGTGCCGAAGTGGGCCAACTGGGAGCACTTCAACGAACTCGACCGCAAGGGCCTGTTCATGTACGGCCAGATGACCGCCGGCAGCTGGATCTACATCGGCAGCCAGGGCATCGTGCAAGGTACCTTCGAGACCTTTGTCGAGGCCGGCCGCCAGCACTACAACAACGACCTTTCGGGCAAGTGGATCCTGACCGCAGGCCTGGGCGGCATGGGCGGCGCCCAGCCGCTGGCCGCGACGCTGGCCGGCGCGGTGTCGCTGAACATCGAATGCCAGCAAAGCAGCATCGACTTCCGCCTGCGCACGCGCTACGTGGACAAACAGGCGCGCGACATCGACCACGCCATCGAATTGATCAAGGAGCACACCGGCAAGAAAGAAGCCGTCTCGATCGCCCTGCTGGGCAATGCGGCCGAAATCCTGCCCGAGCTGGTGCGACGCGCCAAGGCGGGGGGAATCAAGCCCGACCTCGTGACCGACCAGACCTCGGCCCACGACCTGATCAACGGCTACCTGCCCGCCGGCTGGACCGTGGCGCAGTGGAAGGACGCGCAGCGCGACCCGGCGCAGCATGCCCAACTCACCGCGGCGGCGGCCCGAAGCTGCGCCGTGCATGTGCAGGCCATGCTCGACTTCCAGGCCATGGGCATCCCCACGGTGGACTACGGCAACAACATCCGCCAGGTGGCCTTCGACCAGGGCGTGCAAAACGCCTTCGACTTCCCTGGCTTCGTGCCGGCCTACATCCGCCCGCTGTTCTGCGAAGGCAAGGGCCCGTTCCGCTGGGTGGCCTTGTCGGGCGACCCCGAGGACATCTACAAGACCGACGCCAAGATCAAGGAACTGTTCCCGAACAACAAGCACACGCACCGTTGGCTCGACATGGCGCGTGAGCGCATCAGCTTCCAGGGGCTGCCGGCGCGGATCTGCTGGCTGGGCCTGGGCGAGCGCCACCTGGCCGGCCTGGCCTTCAACGAGA
>JADHED010000148.1_pt1 | contig 98174 bp, 92 predicted proteins | sample 8952041 | NCBI WGS metagenome assembly JADHED01 (sample SAMN16124423, study PRJNA663239) | bioreactor sludge metagenome | isolation source: sludge (control) | place: India:Bengaluru | collected 2018-09-08
TGTCCCCGCACCCAAGTCTACATAAGGCCCCCGGTCACACCCGGGGGCCTTTGTCGTTCCAGCGACAGGCGCCGCTCGGGGCTTTTCTGTTGCCTCTCGAGGTGGCGCTGCCGCAGGTTGCGCGCGGTCAAGGCGGCGCGCCGTCGCCGCCGGCAGGGATAGCGCATGGTTGCGCCGCGCTCGCACGAGGTTCCACAGGTGGCGTTCGAGGTCCGCGGACTCTCGAAGGTCTACAGTAGTGGCGCAGGTGACGTGCACGCCCTGCGAGGCGTCGACCTGGAGATCCTCTCGGGCGAGACGCTGGTGCTGCTCGGCCCCTCCGGCTCCGGCAAGTCGACGCTGCTGAACATCCTGGGGGGGCTCGACCGCGCGTCGAGCGGTTCGGCCCGGTTCCACGGCATGGAACTGACGGAGGCCAGCGACGTCGAACTGACGCGCTACCGGCGCCGCTCGGTCGGCTTCATCTTCCAGTTCTTCAACCTTGTGCCGAGCCTGACCGCTCGGGAGAACGTGTCGCTGATCACCGAGATCGCGGCCGATCCCATGCGGTCGGAGGACGCGCTCGCCCTGGTGGGGCTGGCCGACAGGATGGACCACTTCCCCTCGCAGCTCTCCGGCGGGCAACAGCAGCGTGTGGCGGTTGCGCGCGCCATCGCCAAGCGGCCCGAGTTGCTGCTGTGCGACGAGCCGACAGGCTCCCTCGACAGCGAAAGCGGCGTGCAGGTCCTCGAGGCGATCGCCGAGGTGACCCGGGACGTGGGCGCGACGACGATGATCGTCTCCCACAACACCGGCATCGCCGCCATGGCCGATCGGGTGATCCGCTTCCGCGACGGCCGCATCCAGGCGGTGGAGGCCAATCGGACCAAGCAGGCGCCGCGGGAGATGAGCTGGTGAGGCTTGCCCCGCTCGACCGCAAGCTCGCGCGCGACCTCTGGCCGTTGAAGTGGCAGGTGCTGGCGATCGCGCTCCTGGTGGCTTGCGGTGTCGCGGTTGCGGTGATGTCTTTCTCGGCCCAGCAGGCGCTCTCGCGCGCGCAACAGGCCTTCTACGGCGAGAGCCGGTTCGCGGACATCTTTGCGACAGCGCGCCGGATACCAGCGTCGAGAATCCGCGACCTGGCTCGCCTCGACGGCGTGACCGCGGCCGACGCTCGGATTGTTGAGGCCGGCCTGATGGACGTTCCCGGCCTCATCCGGCCGGCGACGGCCCGCGTCGTGTCGCTTCCCGACGACGAAGGCGGGGCGCTCAACCGGATCAGGCTGACCCGGGGGCGGATGCCCGACCCCGGCAGGACGGACGAGGTCGTGGCGCTCAGGACTTTCATTGAGGCCGCTGGCGTCAGCCTCGGCGACCGCCTGACAGCGGTGATCGACGGCCGGGCCTTCACCTTCACCATCGTCGGGGCGGCGCTGTCCCCGGAATATGTCTATGTGCCCGCGCCGCAGTCGATGATGCCGGACGACGCCCACCAGGCGGTGTTCTGGGCCCCGCGGGCGGCGGTGGAGCGCGCGGCGGGCATGAGCGGAGCCGTCAACGCGGTCGCGCTGAGGCTGGCGCCGGGCGCCTCGGTCGATGCGGTGATCGAACAGGTCGACCGTCTGCTGGCGCCCTATGGCGGACGGGCGGCCTACGCCCGCGCTGACCAGCCGTCGCACGCCTTCCTCGACGCCGAACTGAAGGAGTTGTCGACCTCCGCCGCGATCCTGCCGCCGATCTTCCTGGTCGTGGCCGCGGCCCTCGTGCACCTCACGATGACCCGGCTGGTGGAGGCCGAGCGGGAACAGATCGGCCTCCTGAAAGCGTTCGGCTACAACGACGGCGAGGCCACGCAGCCCTACCTGCGAATGGCGGCGGTGATCGGACTGCTGGGCGCGACCGCCGGCGGCCTGGCGGGCGGCGGCCTGGCTGCGGCCATCGTCGAGCAGTATCGCGAATACTTCCGCTTTCCCGTCCTCGACGTGCGGTTCCATTGGGGCGCCTTCGCCGGGGCGACGGTCGTGGCGGTGGGAGCGACCCTGGCCGGCTCGGTCGCCGCTGTGCGCCGCGCCGCGGCCCTGTCGCCGGCGGTTGCGATGCAGCCGCTGCGGCCGACCGCCTACCGTGCAGGTTTCGTGGATCGCTACGTGCGGGATGGGGCCGTGGACCAAGCCACCCGCATCATCGTGCGCAACCTCGAGCGGTTTCCCCTCCGCGCCCTGTTCGCGACCGCCGGTATGGCGTCCAGCCTCGCCCTGCTCCTGGGCACGCAGTTCCTGTTCGACAGCATCGATAAGGTGGTGGAGCAGGCCTACTACCGCAGCCAGCGCTGGAGCGAGTCCGTCGGCTTCTCGGAGGCGAGGAGCGTGACGGCCATCGCGGCCGTGGTCCGGCTGCCTGGCGTCTACGCGGCCGAGCCGGTGCGTACGGTGGGCGCCCGCCTGAAAGCGGCGGGTCGCATGGAGAAGATCAGGATCATCGGCGTGGCGCCGGATGCCGCGCTGCAGCGACCGCTCGACGGCCTGGATCGACCGGTTCCAATCAAGGGCCGTGGCCTGGTGCTGAGCGAAGCCTTGGCCGGGCGGCTCGGCCTGAAGGTGGGTGAGAGCGTGCGGATCGAGGTGATCGACGGCGCGGGCCCTACGACGGACCTGCCGGTCACCGGCCTGGCGCGCGATTATAGCGGCTTCACCGCCTACATGGATCGTCGCGCGCTCAACCGGTTGATGGGCGAAGGCGACGTGGCGAGCGGCGCGCAGCTGCTGGTGGCCGGCGACCTGCGACCGGCGTTCTACGAGGCCATCGAGGAGACGCCGCAGATCGTGGGTTCGTCATCGCGTGACGACACGGTCGCCGGCTGGCGCCAGGCCATGGCGGAGGCCTTCCGGGTGATGATCACCTTCTACGTCGGCTTCGCCGCCGCCATCGCCTTCGGGGTCGCCTACAACACCAGCCGCATCGCCCTGTCGGAACGGTCACGCGACCTCGCCACCCTGCGGGTGCTGGGCTTTGGCCAGGGAGAATGCGCCTACATCCTGGTCGGCGAACTGGCGGTGCTCGCCCTGCTCGCCACGCCCCTCGGGGTGGTGGGGGGGCAGGCCTTGGCGCACGGACTGGTGCTGGCCTATTCGCGCGACGAGATGCGCCTGCCTGAGGTGATCAGTGCGCGCAGCTATGGGATTTCCATCATGGCGTACCTGTCGGCCGTCAGCCTGGCCGCCATCCTGGTGGGGCGGAGGATCTGGGGGTTCGATCTGGTCGCCGTGCTGAAGACGAGGGAGTAGGGCGTGGGCAAGGTCAAGTGGGTCCGCTGGGCGCTCGGCGGCGCAGTCGTGGCGCTTGCGCTCGGCGCGGTCGTGATGCTGCTGGCGCCGCGCCCTGTAGACGTGGAGACGTCCGCCGCGGTGAAGGGGCCGATCGCCGAGAGCGTCGCCGATCAGGGCTATGCGCGGGTCCGCGAGGCCTATGTGGTGGCCGCGCCGGTTTCGGGGCGGCTGGAGCGGGTTTCGTTGCATGTGGGGGACCGCGTCGTCGCCGGGCAGACGGTCGTAGCGCGGATCGCGCCGGCCAGCGCCGACCTGCTCGATTCCCGGACACGGGCGCAGGCGGAAGCGAGCATCGCCGCAGCGCAGGCCGCCGTGAGCGCGGCGTCGGCGCAGCAGGATCAACTGGCCGCCGAAGCCCGCAAGGCCGAGAATGACCTGCGCCGCGTCCGAACCCTGGCCGAGAAGGGGTTCGCGGCCAGCCAGGCGCTGGACTCCGCAGAAGCCCAGGCGCGGGCTGCGCGAGCGGCCGTGCGCGCCGCTGCCGCCCAGCTCGGCGTGCGGCGTTCGGAGCTAGCGGCGGCGCGCTCGGCGCTGCTGGGTCCGGAGGCCGCGGCGGCGGGCGGTGTCCCCGTCACCTCGCCATCGTCCGGCTATGTCACCCGCGTGCTGCAGGAGAGCGAGCGCACCGTGAACATGGGCGCCCCGCTGGTCGAAATCGGCGACCAGAGCGGCCTGGAGGCGGCGGTCGAGTTTCTGACGCAGGACGCCGTGCGAATCCGGGAGGGGATGCCTGCCGAGATCTTCGACTGGGGCGGCGAGGGGACCATCCCCGCGATCGTGCGGCGCGTGGAGCCGCAGGCCTTCACCAAGGTGTCCGCCCTGGGCGTGGAGGAACAGCGGGTGCTCGTCCTACTTCAGTTCGCCGGAGCGCCTGACAAGTGGGCGCGGTTGGGGCCGGGGTATCGCGTCTGGGGACGGGTGATCCTCCGCCGGGAGCCGAACGCAGTGAAGGCGCCTCTGGGGGCGTTGGTCCGGGAGGGGCGGCGCTGGGCGGTGTTCCGCGCAGCGGATGGCCGTGCGCGCCTGACCCCCGTCGAGGTTGGGGCGATCACGGATGATGAAGCCGAGATCCGCAAGGGCCTGAGGCCCGGCGAGCGGGTGGTGGTGTTCCCGTCGGACAAGGTCGCCGACGGCGTCAGGGTCCGCGACAGGTCTCGCTGATCCGCGGCCGCCGGCCAGGCGACCGGCGGGCGGGGCTGGATCGCCGACGTCGATTGATCCGGGCGCGGCGCCGTCCGCGACCGTGCTAGGTTGGGCGGGCGATGGCGGTCTTGGGGAGTCGCTGATGGACGGCGAGAGGTCGGCGGCGCGGCACAGCGCGGTGGGTCCTGCGAGCCTCACGGCCCGCCCGCTGGCGCTGGACACCTTCCGCGAGAACGTGGTGCTGCTGGCCCGGAACAATCCGGTCGTCCGGCCTGAGCGCCTGGCCGGCGTCCGCAAGGTCGAGGTGGTCGCGGGGGGCGTGCGGCTCCTGGCCGTCCCGATGATCTGCGACGACCCGCAGGTTGTCGGTCCCGACGAGATCGGCCTGCCCCAGCCCGCCTTCCGGCGACTGGGCGTGAAGCCGGGCGATCCGATCCGGGTGGCTCCGGCGCGGGCCCCGAAGACACTGGACCTGGTGAAGGCGAAGATCGCCGGCGAGTCCCTGTCGGACGAGGCCTTCCGGGCGATCACGCGCGACCTCTCCACCCACCAATGGTCGGACATGGAGGTGGCCGCGTTCCTGGTGGCCTGCGCCGCCTTCATGACCACCGAGGAAACCCTGGCCCTCACCCGCGCGATGATCGGGGCGGGCACGCGGCTGAACTGGGACCGGCCCATGGTGGTGGACAAGCACTGCATCGGCGGCATCCCGGGGAACCGGACCTCCCTGATCGTGACGCCGATCGTCGCCGCCCACGGGCTGACGATGCCGAAGACCTCCTCGCGCGCGATCACCTCGCCGGCGGGCACGGCGGACACCATGGAGGTCTTCGCACGCGTCGACCTCAACGAAGCCGAGATGCGGACGGTCGTGGAGGCTTGCGGCGCCTGTGTGGTTTGGGGCGGGCGGGTGAACCTCTCGCCGGCCGACGATGTGCTGATTTCGGTCGAGCGGCCGCTGTCGATCGACACCCCCGAACAGATGGTCGCCTCGATCCTGTCCAAGAAGACGGCGGCTGGATCGACACACCTGATCCTCGACGTGCCCGTCGGCCCGACCGCCAAGGTGCGCGACCGGCGGGCCGCGTTGCGGTTGAAGAAGTTGTTCGAATATGTAGCTGATGGGATTGGGCTTTCGCTTGAGGTCGTGGTCACCGACGCGCCGGAGCCGATCGGGCGCGGGGTGGGGCCCGTGCTCGAGGCGCGCGACGTGGAGGCCGTGCTGGCCGGGCGGCCCGATGCGCCCCACGACCTGAAGGAGAAGGCGGTATGGCTGGCTGGCCGGGTCCTGGAATTCGATCCGGCGCTGCACGGCGGGGCAGGCGAGCGGCGGGCGCGGGACCTGCTCGAAAGCGGCGCGGCGATGGCCAAGATGGAGGAGATCTGCGCCGCGCAGGGCGACTCGCCCATTTCCCGCGAGGTCGGAGCCCTGACCCATGAGGTGCGGGCGCCCAGCGACGGCCATGTGGCGGCGATCGACTGCCTGCGGATCGCCTCCGTGGCTCGGCTCGCCGGCGCGCCAACCGACCCGGGCGCGGGGCTGGAGTTGTTGAAGAAAACCGGGGAGCCGATCCGGGCCGGCGAGCCGCTCTACCGCATCCACGGCTCCGAGCCCGCCGACTTCGGCTTCGCCGTCGAGGCCGCGGGCGAGGACAACGGCGTCAGGATCAGCCCGTGACCGGCCCGGTCCACGCCTTCGCCGACGAGGCCGCCGCGGCGGGGCGGCTGGCGGACGCATTGGGTGTTGGCCTAGGGCTCGTGGCGATGCACCGCTTCCCCGACGAGGAGACCCTGCCCACCGTGCCGGAAGCGGCGGAGACGGTGATCGTCTACCGTTCCCTCGACCGGCCGAACCCCAAGCTGATGCCGCTGCTGCAGGCATGCGACGCCTGGCGGCGGGCGGGTGTGCGCCGGCTGGTCCTGGCGGCCCCGTACATGAGCTACCTGCGGCAGGACATGGTCTTCGCGCGGGGCCAGCCCCTCAGCCGCGACGTCATGGGTGACCTGTTGGCGCCCCGCTTCGATCGCATCGTCACCGTGGATCCGCACCTGCATCGGACGCCAGACCTTGGTGACGCCTGGGGCGTGCCCGTCACCGTGCTGTCGGCCGCCCCGGTTCTGGGCCAGGCGCTGACCGGCTCAGGGGCAACGCTGGTGGTCGGGCCGGACTCGGAATCGGGCCCGTGGGCCGCCGCGGTCGCGGCGGAGTTGGGAGCGCCCCACCTGACGCTGAGCAAGGTCCGGCACGGCGACCGCGACGTGCGCATCGCCCTGGCCGATCCCGCGGCGGTGCGTGGCCACGCCGTGGCGCTGGTGGACGACGTCTGCTCCAGCGGCTCCACGCTCGCGCGAGCGATCGAGCTGCTGCTGGAGGCCGGAGCCGCGAGCGTGGAGGTGGCGGTCACCCACGCGCTGATGGACGACGCGGCCCTGGCGCGATTGCGCGGCGCCGGCGCCGGCCGGGTAGTCTCGACGGACTCCTGCATTCACCCCACCAACGGCGCGCCGCTGGCCGATCTTCTGGCGGGCGCGCTGCGGAACGAACTGTCCCGCTAGAGCCTTTCCCGTTCAAACGGAATCGTTTGAGCGGGATGAAAAGGCTCTAAATCAAAGGTTTGAGCGCGTTCTGACCGCAAAACCGGTTCCCACTTTTGCGGAACGCGCTCTAGCTCTCAGCCCAGGATGCCGGGCAGGTCGAGACCCTTCTGGCGGGCGACGTCCAGGGCGATGTCGTAGCCGGCGTCGGCATGGCGCATGACGCCGGTGGCCGGGTCGTTCCACAGTACCCGCTCAAGCCGCTTCGCGGCGGCCGGGGTGCCGTCACATACGATGACCATGCCCGCGTGCTGGGAATAGCCCATGCCCACGCCGCCGCCGTGGTGCAGCGAGACCCAGGTGGCGCCCGAGGCGGAGTTGAGCAGGGCGTTCAACAGGGGCCAGTCCGAGACCGCGTCGCTGCCGTCGCGCATGGCCTCGGTCTCGCGGTTGGGCGAGGCGACCGAGCCAGAGTCGAGGTGGTCCCGGCCGATGACGACCGGAGCCTTCAACTCGCCCTTGGCGACCATCTCGTTGAACGCCAGGCCCAGGCGGTGGCGGTCGCCGAGGCCGACCCAGCAGATGCGCGCCGGTAAGCCCTGGAACCTGATCTTCTTGGCCGCCATGTCGAGCCAGTTGTGCAGGTGCGGATTGTCGGGGATCAGCGCCTTGACCTTGGCGTCGGTGGCGGCGATGTCGGCCGGGTCGCCGGATAGCGCAGCCCAGCGGAACGGCCCGATGCCGCGGCAGAACAGCGGGCGGATGTAGGCCGGCACGAAGCCCGGGAAATCGAAGGCGTTGGCGACGCCAGCTTCCTTGGCCATCTGGCGGATATTGTTGCCATAATCGACGGTGGGGACGCCCGCCGCCTGGAAAGCGAGCATGGCCTGGACGTGCTCGGCCATCGAGGCTTTCGCGGCTTCTTCCACCTGCTTCGGGTCCTGCGCGCGCATGGCGGCCCAGCGCTCCAGGGTCCAGCCCTTGGGCAGGTAGCCGTTGACCGGGTCGTGGGCCGAGGTCTGGTCGGTGAGCAGGTCAGGCCGCACCCCGCGGGCGTACAATTCGGGCAGCAGCTGGGCCGCGTTGCCCAGGAGGCCGACAGAGATCGGCGTCCTGTCGCGGCAGGATTGCGCGATCCAGGCCAGGGCCTCGTCGGCGTCCTTGGCCTGACGGTCGAGGTAGCCGGTGCGCAGGCGCATATCGATGCTGGACTGCTGGCATTCGATGGCGAGACAGGAGGCGCCGGCCATTACCGCCGCCAGAGGCTGGGCGCCGCCCATGCCGCCGAGGCCGGCGGTGAGCAGCCAGCGGCCGGATAGGTCGCCGCCGTAATGCTGGCGTCCCATCTCCACGAAGGTCTCGTAGGTGCCCTGAACGATGCCCTGGGCGCCGATGTAGATCCACGATCCGGCGGTCATCTGGCCGTACATGGCCAGGCCCTTGCGATCGAGCTCGTTGAAGTGGTCCCAGGTGGCCCACTTGGGCACCAGGTTTGAGTTGGCGATCAGCACGCGCGGCGCGTCCGCGTGGGTGCGGAAGACCCCGACCGGCTTGCCGGACTGGACCAGCAGGGTCTCGTCGTCCTCGAGCCGGCGCAGGGTCTCGACGATGCGGTCGAAGCTTTCCCAGTCGCGGGCCGCGCGGCCGACGCCGCCATACACCACCAGGTCTTCCGGCCGCTCGGCGACGTCGGGATGCAGGTTGTTCATCAGCATCCGCAGCGGCGCTTCGGTGAGCCAGCTCTTCGCCGTGAGCTCGGGGCCAGTGGCCGGACGGATGACGCGGGCGGGGTCGTGACGGTTCATGCGGCGAAGTCCAGGCAGGCGCGGAGGATTCGGGCGAGGGCGGCCCGCATCGGTCCTGCGCGATCCGGGTCGTAGGGCGTCGGCCAGGTGAGCGAGGTCAGCAGGCCCTTCGGCTCGTCCATGTAGCCGCGGCAGGCCAGCTCCATCTGGACGGCGTGGACGCCCGCCTGCGGCTGGCCGTAGTGGCGGGTAGTCCAGCCGCCTTTGAAGCGGCCGTCGGTGACCCAGCTGAAGTCGCTGGCGTCGCAGGCGGCCTCCACGGCGGCGGCCAGGGCAGGGGCGCAGCTCGCACCGGAGTTCGTGCCGATGTTGAAGTTCGGCAGCTCCCCGTCGAACAGGCGCGGGATCACCGAGCGGATCGCGTGCGCTTCGTACAGCACCACCTTGCCGTGGGCGGCGCGCAGCCGATCGAGTTCGGCGCGCAGGGCGGCGTGGTAGGGATCGAAGTAGGCGGCGCGCCGCTGGGCGATCTCGGCCTCGTCCGGCTCCCCGGCGCGGTAGAGCGGCTCGCCGTCGAAGGTGGTGGTGGGGCAGAGGCTGGTGGTCGCCTGGCCGGGATAGAGCGACGCGCCCGACGGATCCCGGTTCACGTCGATGACGGTGCGGCTGATGGTCGTACGGATGGTCGTGGCGCCGAGGTCGGCCGCGAAGTCGTAGAGCCGATCGACCCACCAGTCGGCGTCCTTGCGCGCCAGCCAGGGCGAGATCAGTCGCGCCGCGACCGCGGTCGGTAGCTCGGTCCCCGTGTGGGGGAAGCTCACCACCAGCGGCGCATCGCCCCGATGGACCTGCAGCCAGTCGGTCATGAGATCACCTCGGGCAGGGGGAGGCCGGCCGCGCCGGCGACGGCGCCAGAACGCACCAGGGCGTTGGCAGCCTCCATGTCCGGATGGAACAGGCGGTCGTCGTCCAGGTGCTGAACCTCATGGCGGATCAGGCCGCGCACGGCCTCCAGAGCCGCGCTGGAGCGAAGCGGGGCGTGGAAGTCGCAGCCCTGGGCCGCCGCCAGCAGCTCGATCCCGATCACTGCGGTGGCGTTCTGCGCCATGGACTGCAGGCGCCGGGCGCCGTGTGCGGCCATGGAGACGTGGTCCTCCTGATTGGCGGAGGTCGGGATGGAGTCCACGCTGGCGGGGTAGGCGCGCTGCTTGTTCTCGGAGACGAGAGCCGCTGCGGTAACCTGCGGGATCATGAACCCCGAGTTCAGGCCGGGCTTGGGCGTCAGAAACGCCGGCAGGCCCGACAGCGCCGGATCGACCAGCATCGCCAGGCGTCGCTCGGCGATCGATCCGATCTCGCAGATGGCCAGGGCGATCATGTCGGCCGCGAAGGCCACCGGCTCGGCGTGGAAGTTGCCGCCGGAAAGCGCGACGTCGTCGCCCGGGAAGATCAGCGGATTGTCGGAGACCCCGTTGGCTTCGAACGCCAGGGTGGCGCCGGCCTGGCGAAGCACGTCGAGCGCGGCCCCCATCACCTGCGGCTGGCAGCGCAGGCAGTAGGGGTCCTGGACGCGCTCGTCGTCCTTCAGGTGCGAAGCCCTGATCGCGGAGCCGGCCATCAGCGCGCGTAGGGTGGCGGCGGCTTCGATCTGGCCCGGCTGACGGCGCAGCGCGTGGATGCGCGGGTCGAACGGCGCGTCGGAGCCCTTGGCGGCCTCGGTCGACAGGGCGCCGGTGACGAGGGCGGACTGGAAGAGCCGCTCAGCCTCGAACAGCCCCGCGAGCGCGAAGGCTGTGGAGAACTGGGTGCCGTTGAGCAGCGCCAGGCCCTCCTTTGGGCCAAGCGTGAGCGGCGACAGGTCGGCCGCGCGCAACGCGTCGGCGGCTGGCCCGCGGCCGGTCGGTGTGTCGATCTGGCCCTCCCCGATCAGGGCGCAGGTCATGTGGGCCAGCGGCGCCAGGTCGCCCGAGGCGCCCACCGAGCCCTGGCCGGGGACCACCGGCGTCAGGTTCGCGGCCAGCATGCGCTCGAGGAGTTCGACCGTCTCCGGCCGGACTCCCGAAGCGCCCTGGGCGAGGCTGCTGAGCTTCAGCGCCATCATCAGGCGCACGATAGATGCCGGCGTCGGGTCGCCGACCCCGGCAGCGTGGGACAGCACGAGGTTCCGCTGCAACGTCTCCAGGTCGCCGTCGCCAATACGCACGCTGGCGAGCTTTCCGAAGCCGGTGTTGATGCCGTAGACCGGCTCGTGTCGGGCCAGGATCCGCTCCACCGCCCGCGCCCCCTCGGCGATGACCGGCATCGCAGCTTGGTCCAGGCGGACGCTGGCCCCGCGATAGATGCGGCGCCAGGCGGCGAGCGGCGTTTCGCCGGGCTTCAGGACGACGTCGTTCAAATCCCCCTCCAGACGCGGGCATGGAGCGGGTTGAACCCCATGCGATAGACGAGTTCCGCCGGGCGCTCGATGTCCCAGATCGCGAGATCGCAGCGCTTCCCGACCTCGAGGGTCCCGATCTCGTGGCCGAGCCCGAGCGCCCGGGCGGCGTTGCGGGTGACCCCCGCCAGGCACTCTTCCACCGTCAGGCGGAACAGCGTCGCGGCCATGTTCATCGCCAGCAGCAGAGAGCTGAGCGGCGAGGTGCCGGGGTTGTTGTCGGTGGCGAGCGCCATCGGGACGCCGGCCGCGCGCAGGGCCGCTATCGGGGGAAGCGTCGTCTCGCGCAGGAAGTAGTACGCGCCGGGCAACAGGGTCGCCACCGTTCCGGCCCGCGCCATGGCGGCGACCCCCGTCTCGTCGAGATGCTCCAGGTGGTCGGCCGAGAGGGCGCCGAACTCGGCGGCCAGCGCGGCGCCCTGGAGGTTGGAGAGCTGCTCGGCGTGCGCCTTCACCGGCAGGCCGTGCGCCCGGGCTGTTTCGAAGACCCGGCGCGTCTGAGCGGCCGTGAAACCGATGCCCTCGCAGAACGCGTCGACGGCGTCCGCCAGACCCTCGGCGGCGACGGCGGGGATCATCTCGCGGCAGACGAGGTCGATATAGCCGTCCGGATCCGCGGCGAATTCAGGCGGCAGGGCGTGAGCGCCGAGGAAGGTGGTGACGATGCTCGCCCGGTCGCCAAGGGCGCGCGCCGCGCGGAGCATCTTCAGTTCGTCAGCAGTCGAGAGGCCGTAGCCGGACTTGATCTCCACTGTTGTTGCGCCCTCGGCGACCAGGGCTTCGAGCCGTCTCCGCGCCGTCGCCACCAGCTGGGTCTCGCTGGCCGCCCGCGTCCTTGCGACCGTGGAGGCGATGCCGCCGCCAGCCCTGGCGATCTCCTCGTAGGTGGCGCCCCGAAGTCGCAGCTCGAACTCGTGCGCCCTGTCGCCGGCATGGATCAGGTGGGTGTGCGGATCGATGAGGCCGGGCGTGATCCAGCGTCCCTCGCAGTCGATCCGCTGCGCAGTCTCGAGGCCGGGCGCGTCGACGGCGGGACCGGCATAGACGATCCGGTCGCCTCGCGCCGCCACTACGCCATTCTCGACGACGCCAAGGCCGGGGAGTCCGGCGGCGACGGTGGCGAGCCGGGCATTCGCCCAGACGCGATCGCAGCGCATCCCTGTCCTCCGGCTGAAGCTTATTGTATAGACATTATCGCGCGCCGAGGGAGGGAGTCCAGTGACCGTGGAGCCGAGCACGATCTGGTTCGAGGAGGCGCTGCTGCCGGACGGTTGGGCGCGCGGCGTGCGCTTCACTCTGGCGAACGGGCTCATCGCGGACATCAAGGCCGGTGCGGCTCGCCGGCCGGGCGAACCCGATCAAGGGATTGGCGTGCCGGGCCTGTGCAATCTTCACAGCCATGCGTTCCAACGCGGCATGGCGGGGCTGTCGGAGGTCGCAGGACCGGCGAGCGACAACTTCTGGACCTGGCGCGAGGCGATGTACCGCTTCGTCGACCGGCTGAGCCCGGACGACAACGCCGCCATCGCCGCCTTCGCCTTCGCCGAGATGTTGGAGGCCGGTTTCACGCGGGTGGGCGAGTTTCATTACCTGCACAACGACCTGGACGGCCGGCCCTATGGCGACCCGGCCGAGATGACCCGCGGCGTCGTGGCGGCGGCCGAGGCGAGCGGCATCGGGCTTACTCTGCTGCCGGTATTCTACGCCCATGCCCAGTTCGCCGGCGCGCCGCCGGCCCCCGGTCAGCGCCGGTTCGTGATGAGCCTCGAGGCCTTCGCCGCGCTGGTCGAGTCCAGCCGCCGCGCGGTCGCGAACCTGCCGGACGCGCTGGTCGGCGTCGCGCCGCACAGCCTGCGCGCGGTGACGCCGGGCGAGCTGGCGGTGGTCGCGACGCTGGGCGACGGCCCCGTTCACATTCACGCCGCCGAGCAGGTGAAGGAGGTCGAGGACTGCGTCGCCTGGTCCGGCGCGCGTCCCGTCGAATGGCTGCTCGCGAACGCGGGCCTGAACCGCCGGTGGTGCCTGATCCATGCGACCCACATGACCGCGCACGAGACCGCCGGCCTCGCCGCCAGCGGCGCCGTTGCCGGTCTCTGCCCGGTGACCGAGGCCAACCTGGGAGACGGCGTCTTTCCGACGGTCGACTACCTGGCCGCCGGCGGCGCGTTCGGCGTCGGCTCGGACTCCAACATCCTCATCGACGCCGCCGGAGAACTGCGGGGCCTGGAGTATGCGCAGCGCCTCACGCGGCGGGCGCGCAACGTTCTGGCGGCCGAACCCGGCGTATCGACGGGAGGTCGGCTGTTCCGCGGGGCGCTGGCGGGCGGGGCGCAGGCTCTAGGCGCCGCGACCGGCCTGGCGGTGGGCCGGTCCGCCGACATCGTCGCGCTGGATGCGGGCCACCCCTCGCTGGAGGGCCGCCGCGGCGACGCGCTCCTCGACAGCTGGATCTTTGCCTGCCGGGATCGCCCGATCGCCGCCGTCTGGCGACACGGACGGCAGGTGGTGGCGGGCGGGCGGCACGTGGACCGCTCCGCGCTGGAGCGCCGCTATCGCGCGGTGGTAGGTCGTCTCCTCGCATGAGCAGCCTGCATCAGCGTATTCGCGCCGACATTCAGGAGCGTATCCTCTTGGGCGCCTGGCCGCCCGGTCACCGCGTTCCGGCCGAGCATGAGCTGATGGCCGAATACGGCTGTTCTCGGATGACGGTGAACAAGGCGCTCGCGCCGCTCGCCGAGGCGGGTCTGATCGTTCGGCGGCGACGGGCCGGCTCCTTCGTGGCGCGCCCGAAGATCCATTCCGCGGTCGTCGACATCCCGGACATCCAGGCCGAGGTGACGGCCAGGGGACAGGCGTATGGTTATGAGTTGCTGTCCCGGGCCGCGCGTCCCGCCGAGCCTGCCGAGGCCAGGGCTCTGGACCTGCCGTCGGGCGCCCGGGTGCTGGCCTTGACGTGCCTGCACCGTGCTGGAGGACAGCCGTTCGCGCTGGAGGAACGTCTGATCAGCCTTTCCGCCGCCCCCGAAGCGGAGGCCGTGGACTTCTCGGCGGCTTCCCCGGGCGGTTGGCTGCTGGGCCACGTCCCCTGGACCGAGGCCGAGCACCGCATCAGCGCCGTGAACGCTGGCAGGTCCGCGCGGTTACTGGGGTTGGACCCCGACGCCGCCTGCCTGGTCCTGGAGCGCCTGACCTGGCGCGGCGAAGCCAGGATCACCCATGTCCGCATGACCTTCCCGGGCGAGGCCTACGACCTGATCGCGCGGTTCTCGCCGCGGGGGTAGTGGCGGCGGCCCCCTCAGGTCACCTCCGCCACCCGCAACGAGTTGGTGCCGCCGGCCCGGCCGAAAGGCACGCCGGCGACGACGACGATCTCGTCTCGCCGCTTGGCGAAGCCGCTGCGCAACGACAGGGAGGCGGCCTGGGCGACCGTCTCGCTCATGGTGTGGCTCTGTTCGCAGGTGAGGGCGTGGACGCCCCACACCAGGGCGAGCCGGCGCGCCGTCTCCACCCGCGACGTCAGCCCTAGGATCGGCACGTCGGGCCGCTCGCGGGCGATGCGCATCGCGGCGCGGCCGGTAAGGGTGAAGGCGACGATCGCCTTGGCCTCGAGCGTCTCGGCCACCTGGCGGGCGGCGGCCGAAATGGCGTCGGGCGAGGACTTCTCGGGTTTCGGCCGTTGGTTGGCGCGCGACGTCTTGAGGTCCTCGTCCTCCTCGGTGCGGGCGATGATCCGGTCCATCATCCGCACGGTCTCGACCGGATATTTGCCGGTGGCGCTCTCGGCCGAAAGCATCACAGCGTCGGCCCCATCGAACACCGCGGTGGCCACGTCGGACGCCTCGGCTCGGGTGGGCGCCGGGTTCTCGATCATGCTCTCCATCATCTGGGTCGCCACGACGATGGGGCGGCCATAGCGATGCGCGGTGCGGATCAGGCGCTTCTGGAGCAGCGGCACGTCTTCGGCGGGCATCTCCACGCCCAGGTCGCCGCGCGCCACCATGATCGCGTCCGACAGACGCACGACCTCGTCGATGTGCTGGAGTGCGCCGGGCTTCTCGATCTTGGAAAGGATGAAGGCGCGGTCGCCCACCAGCTCGCGCGCCTCGATCACGTCCTCGGGCCGCTGGACGAACGACAGGCCGATGTAGTCGCAGCCTTGGGCGAGCGCGAAGGCCAGGTCCGAGCGGTCCTTCTTCGTCAGGGCGGGGATGGGCAGCATGAGCCCGGGCAGATTGACGCCCTTGTGGTCCGAAAGCCGGCCGCCGACGATGACGCGGGTGTCGAGGAACTCCGGCGTCTGGCGGGTCACCTCCAGCCGGATGCGGCCGTCATCCAGCAGCAGAACCGAGCCGGGCGATGCCGCGGCCATGATCTCGGGATGGGGAAGCTGGACGCGCTGACTGTCACCGGGCCGCTCCTGCAGGTCGAGGCGTAGTGTGCGTCCCCACTGCAGGACGACCGCGCCGCCGGCGAAGCGGCCCACGCGCAGTTTCGGGCCCTGGAGGTCGGCGAGGATGCCAATGGGACGGCCGGTCTTCTTCTCGACCTTGCGGACGCGAGCCACGACCTCGGCGTGCTGCTCCTGCGCTCCATGGCTGAAATTCAGACGGAACACGTCCGCGCCCGTGCGGAACAGCTCCTCAAGCCTTTCCGGGCTTGAGGAGGCCGGCCCGATGGTGGCCACGATCTTCACCCGCCGGCGGCGCCGGATCGCTTCAGCCACGCGGGACCACTCCATCTGTTCCGCCGAATCCAAGGCGCCCAAATTGGCCAAGCCCGGGGTTTGCAGCAAGCAACTGCCGCAGCGGAATTCGGTTTCGGCCTGTCGGGAGATCCGTTCTTCGATCGTCCTCGTCACGAACCAGATGGAGGATTGAGGAAATGCCCTACGTCGACGGCTTCGTCCTGGCGGTCCCGAAGGCCAACATCGAGGCCTACAAGCAGATGGCGCGGACTGGGGGCGAGGTCTGGATGGAGCTTGGCGCGCTGAGCTATGTCGAGTGCATCGGCGAGGACGTGCCCTATGGCGACCTCACCTCGTTCCCCAGGGCGGTCCAGGCCACGGACGAGGAAGTGGTGATCTTTTCGTGGATCACCTATCCCGACCGGAAGACGCGTGACGAGATCCTGGCCAAGGTCATGACCGATCCGCGGATGAAGCCCTACCAGGAGGCCATGCCGTTCGACGGCAGACGCATGATCTACGGCGGGTTCGAGAGCTTCCTGTCGCTCTAAGCAGATCCAGTGCAGGCGGCGCGCGCTTCCGTCGCATTACGGCGAATTATCTTGGCCGGCGCGGCTCGGCGCGACAGATAGGCCGGACGGAGACGCGCGAGGGGCGTCGTCCGGGGAGTCGTTTGCGCCTTGCTGAGTCTTGCCGCCGCCCTCTCGATGGCCGCCGTACAGGCGCCGGAACTGCCGCGCATGCCGGCGATCACGCGAGAGCCCCAGGTTACCTACCTCGACCGTACGGGCGCCGTGATCGGCGTGCGAGGCGGTCGCTATGCGCCGCCGGTCGATGTGTCCAGGCTGCCGGCCTATGTCCCCGCGGCCTTCGTCGCCATCGAGGACCGGCGCTTCTACGAGCATGACGGATTCGACGCCCGCGGGATCGCCCGGGCGGTGGTCGCCGGCATCGGCGCCGGGCGGCCGACGCAGGGCGCCTCGACCATCACCCAGCAACTTGCCCGGAACCTGTTTCTCACCCAGGAGCGGACGCTGGAACGCAAGGCCACCGAACTGGTGTATGCGGTGGAGCTGGAACGCACCTACACCAAGAAGCAGATCCTCGGCCTCTACCTCAGCCGCGTCTACTTCGGGTCCGGCGCCTATGGCCTGGAGGCCGCCGCGCAGCGCTACTTCAACAAGCCCGCGGCCAAGCTGTCCCTCAAGGAGGCGGCCATGCTGGCCGGCGTCCTGAAATCGCCGAGCGGCTACAACCCTGTCGACCAACCCGAGCGGTGCCTGGAGCGCGCGAAGCTGGTGCTGAACGCCATGGTCGAGACCGGCGCCATTACGCCGGCCCAGCGCGACAAGGCGGCCGGCCAAAAACCGCGCGTATGGAAGACCGCCGCCAATGGTCCGGCGCAGTATTTCATCGACTGGGTCGACGGCGAGGTCCGGCGGATGACGCCCAGGCTGACCCGCGATCTCGTGGTCGAGACGACCCTTGACCAGGGAATGGAGGCCGCGGCCGGCTCGGCGATCCGGTCGGGTGTCGCGGCCTGGAAGGGGCAGGGGGCGGACCAGGCGGCGATCGTCGCGATCGACGGCCAGGGCCGCGTCCGCGCCCTCGTGGGCGGCACCGACCATGCGGCCGCGCCCTATAACCGGGCGGTCAGCGCCCGGCGCCAGGCCGGCTCGGCGTGGAAGCCCTTCGTCTATCTCACGGCGCTTGAGCGGGGCCTGACCCCGGACAGCCCTGTGGTGGACGAGCCGGTCACCATCGCCGGCTGGACCCCCAGCAACTACGAGGTCGGCGCCTATCTGGGCCCGATCACCCTGGAGACCGCGCTGGCGAAATCCGTGAACACCGTCGCCGCCAGGCTGGCCGACGAGGTGGGGCGGCCGCTGGTGGCCCAGACGGCACGGCGCGCGGGCATCGTCTCGACCGTGAACACCGACCCTGCCATGGCGCTGGGGACGACCCTGGTCACCCCGCTGGAGCTGACCCAGGCCTATACGGCGTTCTCGAATGGCGGCAACCGGGTCCAGGCCTACGGAATCGAGCGGATCCGGGCCGGGAGCCAGGTGATCTATCAGAAGCGGCCACCGGCGCCGGTTCCCGCCATCGGCAACCCGGCGCTCAGCGATCTCAACCGGATGCTGCGCACCGTGATGGTGGCGGGCACCGGCGCCCGGGCGGCGATCCCCGGCTACGACCTTGCCGGCAAGACGGGCACGACCTCCGACTACAAGGACGCCTGGTTCTGCGGCTACACCGGGGGGCTGGCGAGTTGCGCCTGGATGGGCCGCGATGACGCCCGGCCGATGACCCGGATCAGCGGATCGACCGCCCCGGCGCAGATGTGGCGCAGCTTCATGACGACGGCGCTCAAGCGCGTCCCAACCCAGGCCATCCCCGCGGGCCCCGCGCCCGTAGCGCCGCCGCCGCTGGCCGAGCCCCCGCCGCAGCCGGCGGAGGCGCCCCTCGACGTTGCGCCGGCCGAGCCCGAAACGCCGCCGACCTGATCGGCCTCGGGGACGATTTGCCGCAGCGCACCTTAGCTTTGCGGTTAGGGGCGCCGTGGATTGTGGTCCGCGATGCAGGAGTCCTCCGATAGAGCGCCCGGCAGGCCGCGGAGGCCTCCGTCAGCGGGCCTGATCACGCCGCGGTATGTCCGCCCCAGCCTTCGCCAGGTCATCGACGAGGCGGCGGACGCCCTGCACGTCGTCACGTTCCACAAAATCGTGCTGGGGCTGGTGGCGGCGCTTGTCTCCGCGCTCGTGCTGGACTGGCCGGTATCCCTGGCCTGGTTCGGGGCGATCGTCGGCATCGAGACCTGGGGCTGGTTCGCGACGCGTCCTGCCGGTCCCGAGGATAGACGCCGGCGGAACTACCCTAACGTGACTGCGGCCTATCTGGCGCAGATCGTCTGTTGGCTGGCCATGGGCCTCCTTCTCTGGACGACGGGCGCTCCTGTCGTCCAGGCGGCCGCCGCGGCCATTTTCATGGTCGTCGCCGCGGTCACGATCCTCCTCTTCTACAACACGCCGACGGTGGTCCTGGTGTCGGGGGCGGCGCCTGCGCTGGGCGCGCTTGCGGTGTTGGTCGGCGGTGAGACCCGAAGCCCTCAGGAAGTGGTGCTCTTGGGCGTGACGCTCCTGCTCTGCGGCGCGTTCTGCGTCGGTCGGGCGTTCGACACCCCGTCGGCCCAGGAGCAGCAGCGGCGGCTCAACGCCAGCCTGGAGGCCTACGAGACCCTGGCGGCGAACGTCACCGATCTGATCGCGCGCACCAACCTCACCGGAGAGTTCGTCTACGTCTCGCCTTCGGCCCTGGCCGTTCTGGGATATGCGCCAGAGGAACTGCTTGGCACCTCCCGATGGGACATCACCCACCCCGACACCGACGTCTCCGCGATGGTCGCCGCCTATGAGCGGATGGTCGCCGATCCGGAACGGGCGGAAGCCATGACGGTGCGCGTGCGCCACAAGGACGGGCATTGGCTCTGGATGCAGTCCAGCGCCCGCTTGGTCTTCGAGCAGGGCGTTCCGGTCGCCGCCATCGACGTCAGCCGGGACGTGACCGCGCAGGTCACCGCCGAGCTGGCGCTGAAGGAGGCCAAGGCCGAGGCCGAGGCGGCCACCCGCGCCAAGGCCGAGTTCCTCGCGAATGTGAGCCACGAGATCCGCACGCCGCTGAATGGGGTGCTGGGCGCCCTGCAGCTCCTGCAGGACGAGCCCGTTTCGCCGCAGGGTCAGGCGCTGATGCGGCGCGCGAACGATTGCGGCCGGATGCTGGCCGAACTGCTGAACGACGTGCTCGACTTCTCGAAGATCGAGGCGGGGCAGCTCGACCTCTCCACCGAACCGACAGACCCGCGGGAGGCGCTGGACGTCGTCGTGGGCCTTCTCGAAGGACAGGCGCGCGCCAAGGGCGTCGACCTGCGCGCCGAGGTGGAAGGCGAGCGGCTCTGGATCGACGCCGACCCGGTGCGGCTGCGCCAGGTCATGTTCAACCTGGTCGGCAACGCCGTGAAGTTCACGAACGCCGGCTATGTGACGGCCAGGCTAAGCGTCGAGCCGGCGGGGCAGGGGCGCCATCGCCTTCGCTTCGAGGTCGAGGACACCGGTATTGGCATGGAGCCCGAAGCCCAGGCGCGGCTGTTCGAGCGCTTCCAGCAGGCCGAAGGCAACACCGCTCGCCGGTTCGGCGGGGCGGGGCTTGGTCTCTCCATCAGCCGAGCCCTGATCCGGATGATGGGGGGCGACATCCACTTCTCCAGCCAGGCCGGAAAAGGCTCGGTGTTCTGGGTCGAGTTCGAGGCGACGGCTGCGGCGCCGGCGCTGGCCGCCACGGCGGGAGACGCTGTGCTGGAAGGGATCCGGATCCTGCTGGTCGAGGACAACGCCACCAACCGCCTGGTCGCGCAGACGCTGCTGCAGCGCCTGGGGGCCGAGGTCACGGAAGCGGAGGACGGCGTGGCGGGCGTCGAGGCGGCCAAGGCGGGGCGTTTCGACCTGATCCTGATGGACATCCAGATGCCGCACATGGACGGCATGGAAGCATCACGCGCCATACGCGCCTTGCCCGGCCCCGTTGGACAGACCCCGATCCTGGCTCTGACCGCCAATGCGATGACCCATCAGCGGACCGAGTATCTGGCCGCCGGCATGAACGGCATCGTGCCCAAGCCGATCTCGGTGGCCGCCCTGCTCGGAGAGATCGCCCGCCTCCTGGAGACGGAGCCGGAGTCCGTCGCGGTCTGAGGCCGCGCCGCGGTCTTCCTCGCTGGCCACGCAGCGGATTACATGCACGGCGTCATCGTCCTCGTGGACGGTGGCTGGCTGGCGCGCTGACGCATCCGGCCCAAACGCAAGGAAGGACCCGCGATGGCCCGTGACCGTCTCGCCGTGCTGAACGCCATGATCGACCAGGGGGTGATCCCGGTCTTCTACCACGCGGACCCGGCGGTTTGCGTCGAGGTGATTCAGGCCTGCGCCAACGGCGGGGCCAAGTGCATCGAGTTCACCAACCGCGGCGACTTCGCCGCCGAGGTGTTCCTGGAGGTGACCCGCCACTTCTCCAAAGCCGACCCCAGCGTCATCATGGGGGTGGGCTCGATCGTCGATGCGCCGACCGCCGGCCTGTTCATCGCCAACGGCGCGAATTTCGTGGTCGGCCCGCTGCTGAACCCAGAGGTGGCGAAGGTCTGCAACCGCCGCCAGATCGCCTATTCGCCCGGTTGCGCCACGCCCACCGAGATTGGCCAGGCCCAGGAACTCGGCTGCGAGATCGTCAAGGTGTTCCCCGGCGGCTCGGTGGGCGGGCCGGAGTTCGTCAAGGCGGTGCTTGGGCCCATGCCATGGACCAAGATGATGCCCACCGGGGGCGTCGACGTGACCGAAGCCTCGCTGCGCCCGTGGTTCGACGCCGGCATCGTGGCCTGCGGCATGGGCTCCAACCTCATCACCAAGGCGCTGCTTGACCGCAAGGACTACGCCGGCCTCGAGGCCCGTGTCCGCGACACTGTCCAGCTCATCAAGGCGATCCGCGGCGGGTGATCGCCAGCGCGGGCTAGTTGCCGGCGGCGGAGATCATTTCCTTCAATCGGAGCTTCTCGCGCTTCATCGCGCGGATCGCCAGGTCGTCGCTAGCGGGGCTGAGGCTAGCCTGACGGATCTTTTCTTCGAGGTCCTGGTGCTTGCGGGTGAGCTGCAGCACGCGTCCTTGGCCCATGGGAGTCTCCCGTCCGCGGGCGCCACGGCGGCGCCGCAGGACGAGCCAGCTTCGCGCCGATATCGTCGCAAAACAATTACCGGCTACGCGCTGGGCTGCACAATTCTCCGTGGCGGGCGTGGCCTCGGGCCTCCGAAACACCGGCCGATCGCCATATCGCCGCCCTCTTGGCGAGGCTATGCAGCGGCATGCGCAGACTGATCCTCGCCCTTCCGCTCCTGGCGGCGCCCGCCCTGGCCCACGCCGACCCGGTACAGGAGGCGCGCTCGGCGACCGGCGCCTGCCTCGCCGCCGTGATCGACAACGCGCCGGTGGAGGACATCGACGGCGATGACGTGGTCATTCGCCGGGGCAAAGACCCGGTGAGCTGCACGGTAAGGGTCGATGCGGGCCAGCCGGTGCTGGTGCGCGACGCGGTGCTGGTCGCGGTGAAGCGCCGGGCCGAGCTGTTCGTGCCCGCCAAGACCTCCTGGGAAGGGGGCGACATGGCGAGCCGCGAGACCTACTGCAATCTGCCAGGCCGCCGCGCCCTGGCCGTCTTCGTCAGCACGGCCCGCCCCGGCCAGACCCCGGTGCTTACCGCCACCGTCTTCGAAACGGCGGCGCGCGATCCGCGATGCGACAAGGATCTCGGCCTGCAGACTGTCGCGGCGATGGAGGGCGCTTCCGGGGCGACGGCGGCTGCGCCGTCCGACGCCGCGCCCGCAGCGGTCGGCAGGCAGGCGGGCGACCCGGCGCCGGTCGCTGAGATCCCGGCGCCGCCGCCCAGGACGAAGAAGCCCAGCCTGCTCCGTCGCATCCCCGGCCTACGCCGCGACTGAAGGCGGGAAGGGGCTATCAAGGCCACCCCTCGGCGTACGAAGATGCCGGCGACGCATCGGGAGGACGCATGGACGAGGACCGGCTGACGGGCGACTGGAAGTTTCTCCGGGTCGAACAGCGGGAGCATGTGGTCGAGGTCGCCCTGGCGCGTCCCGAGGCCCGCAACGCGCTGAACGGCGACCTGATGGCCGAGCTGACGGAGGTCGCTCGGCGCCTGCGCCTTCGGACCGACGTGCGCGCCGTGATCCTGACCGGCGCCGCCGACTTCTTCTCCGCGGGCGCGGACCTCTCGGCCAGCGAGGCGCGGCGGGCGCAGCCCAGCCTGATCGAGAGCCGCCGTGCGGTCATGGCGGGGCCGGACATGTGCCGCGCCTGGGCCGAGATCGAGGCCGTCACGATCGCGGCCATCGAGGGCTACTGCATCGGCGGCGGCGCGGCGCTGGTCCTGTCCTGCGACTTTCGGGTGATGGGCGAGGGCGCCTACCTGCGCTTGCCCGAGGTCCCGCTGGGCATGAACATGAGCTGGCGCAGCCTGCCGGGGATCGTGGCGCTGGTCGGGCCGTCGCGCGCCAAGCAGTTCGTGATGTTCGGCGAAGCCGCGGGCGCGGCCCGCTGCCTCGACTGGGGTTTCGCGGACGAAGCCGTCGGGAAGGGCGAGGCCCTGGCGGCCGCACGCGTCTGGGCCGCGAAGGTCGCCGGCCTACCGCCGCTGCCCGTGCGAATGACCAAGGAGGCGGTGAACGCGGTGACGGCCGCAACGGCGCACGCCTCGATCTACATGGATCGCGACCAGTACCTGCTGGCGACGTCCAGCCAGGACTTCCGGGAGGGCGTCGCCGCCTTCCGCGAGAAGCGGCCGGGCCGGTTCACCGGCGAATAGCCTCCGCCAACGCGTCGGCGCTCAGGCGTTGCGAGCCATGAGCCCGCCATCCACGGGGATGGTGGCGCCGGTGATGTAGGACGCCGCCGGCAGGCACAGGCTGAGCGTCATGTGCGCCACTTCCTCGGGTCGGCCATAACGGCGCAGGGCCGTGCGGCGCCGGGCGTAGGTCTGCTTGTCGTCGTCGGGCACGTTGGCCGTCATGCCGGTCAGGATCGGGCCGGGGCAGATGCAGTTGACGGTGATTCCCTCCGGACCGAGCTCCACGGCAAGCGCCCGGGTCAGGCCGGTCACCCCCGCTTTCGCGGCGGAATAGGGGCTATCGCGGCTGGTCGCGCCCAGGGCCTCGGTCGAGGCGATGTTGACGATCCGCGGATGGTCCGACTTGCGTAGGTGGGGCAGGGCGGCGCGGATGATCCGCTGGTGCGACGTCAGCAGTATCCCGAGCGCCCGAGCCCAGACCGTGTCGTAGTCCGGGTGGTCGATCGGGCAGAAGGCCGAGATGCCGGCGTTGTTGACGACGATGTCGAGGCGACCGAACCGCTGGGCCACCGCCGCGACGACCGCCTCGATGGCGGACGGGTTCGAAACGTCCAGCGGCCAGGCCTCGGCGCTGCCGCCCGCGGTGCGGATGGCGGCCACCACGGGCTCGCAGGCTTCGGCGGAAACGTCGGTCACGGCGACGTGGGCGCCCTCGGCCGCGAACACCTCCGCGGTGGCTTTGCCCATGCCGGATGCGGCGCCGGTGATGAGCGCGACAGCGCCCGCGACGGATCGACTGCTCATGTCCGTTATCGTCCCTGGAACACGGGCTCGCGCTTCTCGAGGAAGCTGGCGACGCCCTCCTTGTGGTCTTCCGTCTGCATCAGCAGTCGGATCTTCTCGATCGCCCAGGCGCCGATCTCGCGTGGGTCACCATAGCCGAAGCGGGAGAGTCCAGCCTTCAGGTGGCGGACGGCCAGAGGCGGATTGGCAGCGATCCGGCCGGCGAGGCCGCGCGCCGCGGCCATCAGCTCATCATGTGGCGTGACCTGGGTGACGAGGCCGATCCGCAGCGCCTCGGCGGCATCGAAGACATCGCCAGTGAACAGCAGCTCGGCGGCCTTGGCCGGGCCGACCACGGCGGGCAGGCGGTAGAACCCGCCCACGTCGCAGACGAGGCCGCGCTTGACGAACAGCTCGCCGAACTTGGCCTTCTCCGAAGCGATGCGGATGTCGGCGAACAGCGCCAGCTCCATGCCCCAGCCGACCGCCGCGCCGTTGATGGCGGCGATCACCGGCTTGTCGCACTCCAGCGCCGCGATGGCGGCGGGCGTGGCCTGATAGGTCACCGGCAGGGCGCGTTTCGACACCGGCTTCGGCCCGGCCATGATCTCGCCCACGTCGTCGCCCGAGCAGAAGGCGGGATCGGCGCCCGTGACGATGACGCAGCGCACCCCGTCATCTGCGGCGCAGAGGCGCAGCGCCTGCTCAAGCTCGTCATAGGCCTGGTAATTCAGCGCGTTCCGCCGCTCGGGGCGGTTCAGCATGACCGTCGCGACGTGGTCCTCCAGCGTGCAGAGGACATGGTCGAATCCGGCGCTCTTCTCGGTCAGCGAGACCATCGGCGCTCCTCCCTTTTCCCGATGCTGGCACGGCGGGAAAAGCGGTCAACCGTGACGCCAGGGCAGTCTTGCCAGCACGGGAACGGCAGACGAAGCATGCCGGCCGGGAGGACGAACAATGCCGGAATTCCGCACGGTCGACGCGGGGAACGCGAAGATCCGAGTGGCCGTGGAGGGCGAGGGGCCGCTGGTCCTGATGGTCCATGGCTTTCCTGAGAGCTGGTACTCCTGGCGTCATCAGATCGGGCCGATCGCTCGGGCCGGCTTCACCGCCGCGGCCATGGACGTGCGCGGCTACGGCGGCTCGGACAAGCCGAAGTCCGTCGACGCCTATTCCATGGAGCAGCTTACCGGGGACGTGGCGGGCGTCGCCAAGGCGCTCCAGCCTGACGCGCCGACGATCCTGATCGGCCACGACTGGGGCGCGCCGATCGTCTGGAACACCGCCCTCAGCCGCCCGGCGGCGATCCGCGCGGTGGCAGGGCTGTCGGTGCCCTACACCGGCGTCCCCGCCCGGCCGTTCACCGAGATCTTCGCCGAGGCCTTCACCAGCAAGGGGATCTTCTTCTACCAGGCCTGGTTCCAGGACGTGGGGCCGCCAGAGGCCGAAGCCGAGGCCGACGTTCGCGACTTCCTGCGCAAGTTCTATTACGGCATCTGCGGCGACGCCCCGCCCGGCACCTGGCCGCTGAAGAAGCACGGCGCGAGCCTGCTCGAGGGCATGGTGGATCCCGACCCGTTCCCGGCGTGGCTGACGCCGGAGGACCTCGACTACTACGTCGCCGAGTTCGAGAGCTCCGGCTTCTTCGGGCCCATCAGCCGCTACCGGAACCACGAGCGCGACTTCGAATGGCTGCAGGCCTTCAAGGATCGCAAGCTCGAGATGCCGACCCTGCTGATCGGCGGCGACCGCGACCCGGCGTTCAACGGCTTCGGCCGCATCCCCGACCCGTCCGCCCTCATGCGTCAGCACGTCACCGACCTGCGCGGCGCGCACGTGCTGCCGGGCTGCGGACACTGGACCCAGCAGGAACGGCCGGCCGAGACCACCGCGATCCTGCTCGACTGGCTGAAAGGGCTCTGACCATGGCTGATCTGGAACTTCGGCAGGACGGCGACGTCATCTGGGCGACCATGAACCGGCCCGACCGGCTGAACGCCCTGTCGCGCAACCTGGTGACCGAGCTGCGCGAATTCTTCGTCGACCTCTACTGGCGGCGGGACGTGCGGGTCGTGGTGCTGCAGGGCGCGGGCAAGGCCTTCTGCGCCGGCCTCGACCTCAAGGAGAGCAACGATCCGGGCGGGTCCCAGCGCTCCATCGGCGCTGGCCTGACCCGCCAGCGCGAGATCAGCGAGATCGTCATCGCCATGCGGCGCTGCCCGCAGCCGATCATCGCCTGCGTCAACGGCGCGGCCGCGGGCGGCGGCTTTGCTCTGGCCCTGGCCTCGGACGTTCGGATCGCCACGCCGAACGTCCGCATGAACGCGGCCTTCATCCGCATCGGGCTCTCGGCCTGCGACATCGGCGTGAGCTACTTCCTGCCGCGCATGGTGGGCTCGTCGGTGGCCGCCGAATACATGCTGACCGGCCGGTTCATCGACGCCGAGCGGGCCTACCAGCTCGGCCTTGTCAGCCGCGTTGTGCCCCAGGAGCAGCTCGAAGCCGAGGCACAGGGTTTCGTTGACGACATGCTGCACGCAACGCCGCTCGGCCTGCGTCTCACCAAGGAGGCGCTGAACCACGCCATCGACGCGCAGGGGCTGGAGGCGGCGATCGCCATGGAGGATCGCAACCAGATCCTGGCCAGCTCGGACGGCGACTTCGGCGAGGGCGTCCGCGCCTTCCTGGAGAAGCGCAAGCCCCAGTACACGCGACGGGAGGGCTGAACGTGATCGAGCTCTGGCACTGTCCTGATGCGCGCTCGTTCCGGCCGCTGTGGGCGCTGGAGGAGCTGGGGCTGGAGTACAAGCTTCACCTGCTGCCGTTCCCGCCGCGCGTCCGTGAGCCGGCGTACCTGGAGGTCAATCCGCTCGGCACCATCCCCGCGATGCGCGACGGGGAGACCTTCATGACCGAGAGCGCCGCCATCGTGCAGTATCTGGCCACGCGCTACGGCCCCAGCGACCTGGCGGTGGCCGTCGACGAGGCCGACTACGGCGCCTGGCTGAACTGGCTGCACTTCGGGGAGGCGACGCTGACCTTCCCGCAGACCCTGGTGCTCCGCTACCGCCGGTTCGAACCCGGCAAGGCCGAGGTGGTCGCCGACGACTACGCGAAATGGTTCCTGTCGCGCCTGCGCCAAGTCGATCGCGCGCTCTCGGATGGCCGCGAGTGGCTTTGCGCCGGCCGGTTCACGGGCGCAGATATTTCAGTGGGTTATGCATTGTTGCTCGCGCGGACGCTGAAGCTGGATGTGAACTTCTCGCCCGCGGTCGCCGCCTATTGGGAGCGGCTGCGCGAGCGGCCTGGATTCAAGGCCGCGAAGAAGGCCCAGAAGATCGAACTGGATGAGGCGCTGTCGTCGTGATCACGCTCTTTGACCACCCGCTTTCGCCCTATGCGCAGAAGGTGAAGATCAGCCTGATCGAGAAGGGCCTGGCCTATGAGGCGGTGCTGCCCGGCGGCCTGGGCGCGGGCGGAGCGGCCGGCGATTTCGTCGAGGCCAATCCCCGGGCGGAGGTGCCGGCTCTCGTTGATGGCGAGGTGCGGATCTTCGATTCCACAATCATTCTTGAGTATCTCGACGACGCCTATCCGACCCCGCCGATGCGTCCCGCCAGCCCCGCGGACCGGGCGCGAGTGCGGATGCTCGAGGAGGTGATGGACACCCACTTCGAGGCCATCAACTGGGGCCTTTCCGAGATCCGCTGGTTCCGCCGAGCCGAGGGCGCGGCGGCCGAGGCGCTTACCGCGGCGGCGCGCCGGCAGACCGACGGCTTCTATGCGTGGCTGGAACGCGAGCTCGGCGACCGGCAGTGGTTCAACGGTGAGACGTTCGGCTGGGGCGACCTCAGCGTCGTACCCTACCTGAATGGCTCGGTCGGCCACGGCCACCCGCCGCCCGCCGGCTCCAGGCTGGAGTCCTGGCTGGCGCGCGCCAACGCCCGCCCGTCGGTGGCCCGCTGCGTCGCGGACATCGCCGCGCTCAACGCGGCTGGTGCGGCGATGACGAATGTCGCCGAGCTGGTCGAGAAGGGCCTTTTCAAGCGCGAGTACCGCGACCATCGGCTGGAGTGGATGATCAAGTCGGGCGGCGTCGAGGTGGTGCTGAAGGGGCTGGAGCGCGACAACATCCGCTTCGCGCCGGACTTCGGCTGACCGGCGCGGAAATCGGTCCGATCTTGACGTGGCGTCCCCGTTGCGGCCCCCGGCGGCTGGCGTAGGCTCCGCCCGGACAAGAATAAGAGGAAACCGGCCATGAGCCCCGCCGACGACCAGGCGGCCGCCCCGACGCTGGCGCCGTTCAAGCCCTTGCCGCAGAAGGCTCCCGACCTCTCCGTCGAGAAGACGGCGGACGGCGCCTACTACGTCAGGTCGAACCACCCGCCTGCCGAGGGGCCGCGGTCGATCGCGCACCTGCTGGCCGAGCGCGCGGCGGAGCATCCGGACCGGCCCTACATCCTGCAGCGCGAGCCCGGCCACGGACCCTGGCGGGGCGTCACCTATGGCGAGGCCAAGCGGGCGGCGGACGGCATCGCGCAATGGTTGCTCGACCACGGCCTCACCGGCGCCGACAGCGTCATGGTGCTTTCCGCCAACTCGGTCGAGCACGCGCTGATGATGCTGGGCTGCTACACGGCCGGCGTGCCAATCGCGCCGATCAGCCCGGCGTACAGCCTGATCTCCACCGACTACGCCAAGCTGAAGCACTGCTTCGCCACCGTCCGGCCCAAGGCGATCTTTGCGCAGGACAGTGCGATGTTCGCCCGGGCTTTCGAGACCCTGAGGGCGCTGGATCCGAGCCTCCAGTTCATCTCGGTAGACGGCGGTGCGGGCACGACGCCGCTTTCGGATCTCACCGCGACCGAGCCCACCGCGGCGGTGGAGGCGGCCCGTGAGGCGCTGACCCACGCGACGGTCGCCAAGTACCTGTTCACGTCCGGCTCCACGGGCATGCCCAAGGGCGTTCCGCAGACCCACGGCATGTTCGCAGGCGTGATCGCCGGCACCGAGGGCCTGCGCGCCGAGCCGGCCGATCCCGACGTGATCCCGCAGTCGCTGGAATGGATGCCCTGGAGCCACATCTCGGCCGGCAACATCAGCTTCAACGGCGCGATGTGGGCGGGCGCGACCCTGCACCTCGACGAGGGCAAGCCGATCCCCGGCCAGTTCGAGACCACTATCAAGAACCTCTACGAGGTCTCGCCGATGGTGTTCGGCTCCGCGCCGGTCGCTTTCGGCATGCTGGTGGAGGCCATGGAGCGCGACCCGGCGCTCCGGAAGAGCTTCTTCAAGAACCTGCGCAGCATGGGCTACGGCGGGGCGACGCTGTCGACCGACGTTTCCGAGCGGCTGCAGCGCCTGGCTGTCGCCGAGACTGGTCACCGCATCCCGCTGACCACCATGTACGGCGCGACGGAGACCCAGGGCATCACGGTGGTGCACTGGATCACCGACCTGGTCGGCCTGATCGGCCTGCCGCTGCCGGGCATCACGCTCAAGCTGGTCCCCAACGGCTCGAAGCTGGAAGTGCGTGTGAAGGGGCCTACGGTCACAACCGGCTACCACAACGATCCCGAGAAGACGGCCGCCGCCTTCGACGAGGAAGGGTTCTACAAGCTGGGCGACGCCTGCCGGTTCCTCGACCCGGAGCGGCCGGAACTGGGCCTCGTCTTCGACGGCCGGGTCACCGAGGACTTCAAGCTGGACTCCGGGACTTGGGTGTCGGTCGGCACACTTCGGCCGGAACTGGTCGCCGCCTGTAGTCCCTACGCCTTCGACATGGTCATCGCCGGCCAGGACAAGCCCTTCGCCTCGGCTCTGATCTGGCCCTCTCCGGCGGCTCTGCCGACCCTGGGCGACAATCCGCTGGCGAAGCTGAACGAAGTGCTGCGGGCGCGGATCGCGGAATTCAACAAGACCTCGGGTGGCTCCTCGCGCCGCATCGCACGGTTCGCGGTAATGCTGGAACCGCCGTCCATCGACGCGGGCGAGATCACCGACAAGGGCTATGTGAACCAGCGCGCCACGCTGGATAACCGCAAGGCCCTCGTCGACGCGATCTACGCTGAGCCGCCGGGCCCGGGTGTGGTGGTCGTCTAGATGACCGAGATCATCCTTCACCATTACGACACCTCGCCCTTCTCCGAGAAGGTGCGGCTGATGCTGGGCGTAAAGGGGGTGGCCTGGCGCTCGGTCATCCAGCCGGTGATCATGCCCAAGCCGGACCTGATCCCGCTGACGGGTGGCTATCGCCGCATCCCGGTGATGCAGATCGGGGCGGACGTCTATTGCGACAGCCAGGTGATCCTGGCCGAGTTGGAGCGGCGCTATCCGGACCCGCCGGTGGTGCGTGGGGCTGACTGGGCCGTGAACCTCTGGGCCGACCGGCTCTGGTTCCAGGCCAGCGTGGCTGTGATCTTCGGCGAGATCGGCGATGCCGTGCCGAAGGAGTTCGTCGCCGATCGCGAGAAGCTGTCCGGCCGCCCCTTCGATGTGGCGGCGATGAAAGCGGCGGCGCCGTTCATGCGTGCTCAGTGGCGGGCCTACGCGGCGTGGCTGGAAGAGGGTCTCGCGACCGCGGATTTCCTGGGGGGATCCACCCCGTCGCTGGCCGATGTGGCCGCCTGGATGAACGTCTGGTGGACCCAAGCCGCGGCGCCCGGCCAGGCGCGGCTGATGCTGTCTGGTTTCGACCGAACGCTCGCCTGGGCCGACCGGCTGCGTGCGATCGGACATGGCAGGCGTACCGAGATGCAGCCGGCCGAGGCGCTGAAGGCGGCGATGACGGCCGAGCCGGAGGCGGATGTCGACTGCGATCCGGCCGACCTTTCAGGCCTGAAGCGCGGCGATAAGGTGGTGGTGCAGGCCGACGACTACGGCCGCGACCCCGTCGAAGGGACCCTGGTGGGTCTGACCCGGGACCGCGTCACCCTGGCTCGTGAGTGCGGCGAGCTGGACGTGACGCATGTGCATTTTCCGCGGGCCGGCTATGTGCTGGCTCGCCGCTAGGAGGACCTTTCCATGAACGACCGCGTGAGCGTGGACATCCAGGGCGGCGTCGCCGACGTCCGCCTGGTTCGCACCGACAAGATGAACGCCCTCGACAATGCGATGTTCGAGGCGCTGATCCAGACCGGCGAGCGGCTGAAGGGCGAAGCCGGCCTGCGCGCCGTGGTGCTGTCGGGCGAGGGGCGGGCGTTCTGCGCCGGGCTCGACATGGGCAACTTCTCGCAGATGGCGTCGGGCGAGCGGGCCAAGGGCCAGGGCACGACCGGCGCGCTGGTGACCGCTAACCGTACGCCAGGGGGCTCGAACCGCGCCCAGCACGCCGTCATGGTGTGGCGCGAGATCCCGGTGCCGGTGATCGCCGCCGTGCACGGCGTGGCATTCGGCGGCGGCTTCCAGCTCGCCTGCGGTCCCGATATGCGCTTCGTGGCGCCCGACACCAAGATGTCGGTCATGGAGATCAAGTGGGGCCTGGTGCCCGACATGGCGGGCCTGGTGCTGATGCGCCAGCTGGTCCGGGACGACATCGCCCGCGAGCTGACCTATTCGGGTCGGATCTTCTCCGGCGAAGAGGCGCTGCAGCTCGGCTTCGCTACGCGCGTCACGGCCGACCCGCGGGCCGAGGCGCTGGCCTATGCGAAGGACGTGGCCGGTAAGAATCCGCACGCCATCCGCGCTGCAAAGCGCTTGCTGAACCTGGCCGCCGAGGCCGATCAGCGCGAGATCCTGATGGAGGAAAGCCGGGAGCAGACGGCCCTTATCGGCTCGCCCAATCAGGTCGAGGCCGTCATGGCCAACATGCAGAAGCGGGCGCCGAACTTCGCTGAGGCCGAGGTCGAGACCCCGGCGCCGGTTCCGTTCGGCGCCGCCTGAAGCCTTACGAGCCGGGCGTCTGGGTCGCGAGGGCGGCGAGCTTCGGGTCGCCGCTCCGCACCATCACGGTGCGGTAGGTGTTCCGGACGCAGGCGCGGTGCGCGTCGATGAGCGTCGTCATGACCGCTTCCTTGGCGCAGGCGCGCTGCGCAGCCTTCCAAACGTCGCGGGAAACCTGTTCGGGAGCCTTGCCGGCGACCGGCAGGGTGTGGGTCTGGGCGAGGGCCGGCGCGGCCAGGAAGGCGCTCGCGGCGGCGGTCAGGGCGAGAAGTCGCGTCATCACGGTCGTACCTCTGTCGGTCAGGGCCAACCCGATCCGGAACGCTCCTCCCACCGGTGCGGATCTCAAGCTCCAGCTTCCGGTCGCACGATCAGATAGTTTGGGTACGCGAACTCGCAAGGGCTGCTGCGCGATTTGGCGAAGCAGCCCTGCAAAGGAGATTTAGTTCGAAGCCAGTTCCAGCTTCGCCGCGGCGGCGAGCGCCGGGTCGTTGGCCTTCGCGACGGCCTGGGCGATCGCGTACTTGTAGCACGAGGCGTACATCTCGCGCGGGAAGCTCGCGCCCACGGTGGCCTGGCGGCAGACCTTCTTGGCCGCGGCGGAGATTTCGGTGTGCAGCTGCTCGGTCGACTTGCCGACGGTGGCGATGCGGACCGACTGGGCGGCGGCCGGCGAGGCGATGAGGGCGGCGACGGCGGCGGCGGTCAGGAGACGGATCATGATTTCGCTCTGTGGATCAGGGTTGCATCAACCCCTTTCCGGCGTTCCTCTCGGCCGAACAGTCGGAGACTGCCGCTCCCGATCTGCCACCAGCCGATGAGCAATGATTCCGTCGTTCCCGGGGCCGCGCAAGCCTAAAGTTGCTGCGGCGCAGCAATATTGTTGCATTGCACAGTGAACGGCGATCACCCGCGGCCGACGAAGGGCATCTTGGTCGCCATCACCGTCATGAACTGTACGTTCGCCGAAAGCGGCAGCCCGGCCATGTAGAGGACGGCGTCCGCGACGGCCGCCACGTCCATCACCGGTTCGGGTTTCAGCGACCCGTCGGCCTGCGGTACGCCCTTCGCAATCGCTTGCGTCATAAGGGTTTCGGCGTTGCCTATGTCGATCTGGCCGCAGGCGATGTCATAGGCCCGACCGTCCAGCGAGGTGGAGCGGGTGAGGCCCGTGATGGCGTGCTTGGTGGCGGTGTAGGCGATCGACCGGGGGCGCGGCGCGTGGGCCGAGATCGACCCGTTGTTGATGATGCGGCCGCCGCGCGGGTCCTGGACCTTCATGAGGCGGAATGCCGCACGGGTACAGAGAAAGGCGCCGGTGAGATTCACGTCCACGACGCGCTTCCAGTGGTCGAGGGCATGATCCTCTAGGGCTGTCGGAGGCGCGCCGGTCCCGGCGTTGTTGAACAGCAGGTCAAGGCGTCCGAAGCGATCCTTCGCGGCCGCGAAGAGGGCGTCGACCGACGCCTCATCGGCGACATCGGCCGGCTGCACTAGCGCCTCGCCGCCCTGGGCCAGGTCGGCGGTTTCCTCCAGCTGGGGCGCGCGGCGACCCGCCAGCACCACGCTCCAACCCTCTCGCAGTAGCGCCAGGGACACAGCTCGCCCGATACCCGTCCCGGCGCCGGTGATGATGGCGACCTTTGGCATTGCGCTCTCCCGCGGGCGACCTTAGCCCTCCGCCCACCTGCCATACCGGAGATGCGAGGACCATGGCCGAGCTGCCCCCGCCGCCGACCGACGTGGAGATCGTCGTGGTCCATCCGCCGCGACTGGCCCCGTTGGGTGGCGAGGCGGCGTTCAGCGCCGTCCGCATCGCGCCCGAGACGCTCAGGACGGAACCTCGACTCGACGAGGCGCTGAAGAGCGCGCCGGGCGTGTCGCTGTTCCGCCGCACCGGCAGCGGCGCCGCCAATCCCACGACCCAGGGGCTTTCGCTGCGATCCATCGCGCCGTCGGGCGCGGGGCGGGCTTTGGTGACCCTGGACGGCGCTCCCCAGAACGACCCTTTCGGCGGCTGGGTGATCTGGAGCGCTCTGCCCTCCGAAGGGATCGAGAGCGCCACCGTGGTGCGCGGCGCCGGCGCCGGCCCTTACGGCGCCGGGGCGCTGACCGGTGTCGTCGCCCTGGAGGAGCGCGCCGCCGTGTCGGGCCTGGCCGCGGCCGAAGTGTCGGCCGGCTCGCGGGACAGCTACCGCGGCGTGGTCTCCGGCGGCCTGCCCGGCGTTCTGGCGACGGTGGCCGCCTCGCGAAGCGACGGATACCACGCCGTCCGTGGGGCCCGCCGGGGGGCGGCGGACACGCGGCTGCGGATGGATGACGCCTCGGCTGCGCTGCGGGTCCAGCGCGACCTCGGAGAGGTCCAGGCCGCTGTACGGGTCGCCGCCTTCCAGGTGAACCAGCAGGCCGGTCTATCCGGGGCGCGGTCCAACGCGTCCGGCGCCTCATTGACGCTGACCCTGGCCCGTCCGGCCGAGGAGGGCGTCGGCGGCTGGCGCCTGCAGGGATGGGCCCGCGCCAGCGACCTTGAGAACAGCTCGGTCGCTGTCGCCGCCAGTCGGGCGACCACGACACCCGCGAACGACCAGTACGACACGCCCGCGACAGGGTACGGCCTCAACGCCGCCTGGCAGGGCCGGCAGGGCGCCCTGGCCTGGGAGGTCGGGGCGGACGTTCGGCTGGCCGATGGCAAGGAGCAGGAGCTGTTCCGCTTCCAGAATGGCGCGTTCACCCGGGACCGGACGGCGGGCGGCAAGACCCTGGTGGCCGGCGCCTACCTCGAGGCCGCCGTCGACGAGGGGCCGTGGCTGGCCACCGCCGGCGTTCGGGTCGACCGGGCGCGGGCCTACGACGCCGTGCGCATCGAGCGCGACACAGCAACCGGTGCGGTGCTTCTGAACCAGGCCGCCGCCAACCGGTCGGACACGGTGCCGACGGGCCGCCTCGGCCTGCGCTACGAGGTGGCTGACGGCGTCCATGTGCGCGGGGCCGCCTACGCAGGATTCCGCGCCCCGACCCTCAACGAGCTTCACCGGCCCTTCCGGGTCGGCAACGACATCACCGAGGCCAATCCGAACCTGAGGCCGGAGACGCTGCAGGGCGTGGAAGCCGGCATCTCCGGCGAGGGCGCAGTGCGCTGGGCGGCTACCGTCTTCTACAATCGCCTGAAGGACCCGATCACCAACGTCACCATCGGGATCGGCCCGGGCAACTTTCCCACCGCTGGCTTCGTCCCAGCCGGGGGAACCTTGCGTCAGCGCCGCAACGCCGGCGAGATCGAGGCCTGGGGCCTGGAGGGGGAGGCGTCCGGGGCGGCGGGCGAGAGGGCTTCCTGGCGGGTGGCCGCAGCCTACACCGACGCCGAGGTGAACGGGGGCGTCGCCGCGCGGCAGCTTACGGGGCTCCGACCCGCACAGACGCCGCGTTGGACGGCGACGGCCGGCGTCAACTGGCGCCCGCTCGAGGCTCTCTCACTGGCGGCTGACGCGCGGTACGAGAGCGCGCGATGGGAGGACGACCTGAACACCCGGCGCCTGGGGGCTGGCGTCCAGGTCGACGCCCGGGCCGCCTGGCGGCTGTCGCCGACCCTGGAGGCCTTCGTGGCGGCCGAGAACGTCTTCGACGAGACGCTGGAAGTGGGGGAGACGGCGGACGGCGTCGAAAGCTACTCGGCGCCGCGCACGATCCGGGTGGGGATCAGCTTCCGCCGCTGATCACTCGGCCTTGGGCGGCGCTGCGCCGCCCATCATGGCCGCGAACTCGGGACGGATGTCCTTGGCGCCCTTTTCAGCAATGTGCTGGGCGATGCGGGCGCCCATCGCGGCCATGGTCTGGCCTGTGAACTCGGCCTTGTTGCCACCCACCCAGGCGATCGACGCCTCGCGGTTCTCGTTCAGCTGCTGGAACTTGGGGGCCACATAGCGGGCGATCAGCTCGTAGCTGAGCTTCTTCTGCTCCCAGGGCGCCCAGTTGTGGTCCATGAGCAGGAAGGCCCCGAAGCCGCCGCTTTCGTCCACAAGCTGCTGGATACGGTTCACCGCGTCCTCGGGCGTGCCGATCACGGCGGTTCCGCTCTCGATCAGCGCCTTCACGGGGTCGGGGCCCTCGGGGACCACCGGCAGGTTTGCGATCTCGCGGAAGTAATAGATCCACTTCTCCAGGCCGAAGCGGATGTCCGCCATCGCCTGTTCGCGGGTGGGCGCGATGTGCATCGGCCCGACCAGGCGCCAAGCCTGGCGATCCATGGTCTTGCCGTGGTCGGCGGCCAGGTCGGTGGCGATGTTCCAGTTCGAGGCCAGGGCGTTGAAGCCCGCGGCGCCTGTCGCGCCCAGCGACAGCAGGCCCAGGCCGTGGCGGCCCGCGGCGCGCGCGCCGGTCGGTGAGACCTGGCTGGCCACCGAGATCTCCACGGACGGACGCGAATAGGGCGTCATCTGCAGGCGGGCCTGCCAGAGCTCGAACCAGTCGGACTTGTGAGTGACCTCCTCGCCACGGAGGAGGCGAACCAGGACGTCCAGGGCCTCGTCCATGCGGTCGCGCTGCTTTTCAGGCGGAATGCCCATCATGCGGGCGTCCGAAATCAGCGCCCCAGGACCGACGCCGAACATCACCCGGCCGCGGGTCATGTGGTCGAGCTGGTTGATGCGGTCGGCGAGCATCAGGGGGTGGTGGTAGGGCAGGGAGGAGACGCCCGTTCCCAGCCGGATGTGCTTCGTGCGCTCGGCGGCGGCGGCGATGAACAGCTCGGGGCTGGCGATCAGCTCGTAGCCAGCCGAATGGTGCTCGCCGATCCAGGCTTCCTCGAAGCCCAGGCGGTCCATGTGCTCCACGAGCTCCAGGTCGCGCTGGAGGGCGAGCGTGGGGTTCTCGTCCACGGGGTGGAAGGGAGCGATGAAGGCGCCGAAGCGCAGGCGCGGGCCGAACATATGGATCCTCCGGAGCCGCGGTTCGTCCGCGGGCGTTTCGGAGTCGACCATAGCTGCGCCGAAGGCGGCCCGCGAGGCTGTCGCCGCGTCAGCGTCGAGACTTGCCCCGGCCCTCGCGCTCCCGCTCCAGGAAGCGCAGCACCGCCCGCTCGCAGGCCCGGGTTTCGGCGCTCGCCTTCACGTCCAGTCGTCCATCGGAATAGGCTTCCAGCACGGCCGGGTGGATATAGGCGCTCCGGGCCACGGCGGCGGTGTTGCCCAGCAGTCCGGCCACGGCCTGGACGCAGGTGTTGGCGACCCGTCTCGCCTCGGCTTGGGCCGCCGCCGGTTTGCTGAGGGCCAGCGCTTGGGCCGCGGCGACGGTCCCCGCCCAGGTGCGGAAGTCCTTGGCCGAAAAATCCTCGCCCATCGCCTCTCGGATATAGGCGTTGACGTCGGCGCTCTCGACCGCGTGCTGCGCCCCGGCGTCGTCGACGTACTGGAAAAGCCGTTGCCCCGGCAGGTCCTGGCAGGCCTTGACCACGCGCGCCAGGCGTCGGTCGTTGAAGCCGGTCCGATGAACCTTGCCGCTCTTGCCGCGGAATTCGAACACCGCCCGGGTCGCGCCAATCCTGGCGTGTCGGTCGCGGAGCGTCGTGAGGCCGAAGCTTTTGTTCTGGCGCGCGTATTCGCGGTTGCCTACGCGGATCAGCGTCAGCTCCATCACGCGGACCACAGCGGCCAACACCTTCTCCCGGGGGAGGCCGCGACGGGCGAGGTCGGCGTCCACGCGCCGGCGCAGCCGAGGCAGGGCGCGCCCGAAGGCGATCACCCGGTCGAACTTGTGGCCGTCGCGGGCGGCGCGCCAGTCGGCATGGTAGCGGTATTGCTTGCGGCCCTTCTGGTCCCGCCCCACGGCCTGGATGTGGCCGCTTGCTGATGGACAGATCCACACGTCGGTCCAGGCGGGAGGGATCGCCAGCGCGCGTATGCGGTCCAGCGTCGTCTCGTCGGTGACGGGCCGGCCCTTCGCGTCCACATAGTTGAAGCCGTGTCCCCGCGCGGGTCTGCGGCGCAGGCCGGGGTCCTGGTCGCTGACATAGGTCAGGCCTCGCGCGGCGGGCGGCGTTGGTGCGGCGGTGCTGTGGGTGTCTTTCGGCATCCCGGCCTCTCTCCCGGCCGGGCGGCAACGTGGTATGCGGACGCCGGTTCCTTTCGACGCCGCAGGATCAGCTTGAACTACCGCCACGCCTTTCACGCCGGGAACTTCGCGGATCTGGTCAAGCATGCGGCGCTTCTGCGACTGCTCTCCGGGCTGACCGCGTCCGGCGATCCGCTGACAGTGATCGACACTCACGCTGGTCGCGGCCTCTATGATCTGGCCGGTCCCGAGGCGAGGAAGTCGGGCGAGGCCGAGGCCGGGATCGTGAGGCTCATGCAGGCCAGGGACGCGCCCACAGAGTTCGCGCCACTCACCCGTTCGGTTTCGGCGCTCAATCGCGGCGGCGATGTACGGCGATATCCGGGCTCGCCCTGGCTCATCGCCGAGGCGCTCCGGCCGGCCGACCGCTACTTGGCCTGCGAGCTGCGCAAGGAGGAGCATGACGCGCTGGCGGCGGCCCTGAAGGGGCGGTCCAATGTGCGGACGCTGAACGTCGACGGCTACGCCGCGGCGGTCGCCGAGGCGCCGAGTCGTGGCCGGGTTCTCGCCCTTATCGACCCGCCGTTCGAGAAGCCGGACGACTATGAACGCATTGTCGACACGCTGAGCGCGATGCGTCGGCGCAACCCGGCGGCTCAGGCCCTCGTCTGGTTGCCCTTGAAAGACCTGGAGACCTTCGACGGCTTTCTCCGCGACCTGGAGGACGAGGTGGACGCACCGCTGCAGATTGCGGAGGCGCGGGTGAGGCCCTGGAGCGATCCGATGAAGATGAACGGCTGCGCCCTGGTTCTGATGGGCGGGCCTGACCTTGAGGCGCCGCTTGCCGCGATCTGTGGCTGGGTCGCGCAAGCATTGGGCGCCGGCGGCGGCGCGCGGGTTTATCGGCTCTCGCCACAATAAGTTCGCAACGGCGGGCCTCCTCCAGGTGTTATGTTGCGGTGCACAATCCGCACAGGGAGATCCCCATGGCGACGTTCGAGCTTTCCCCGACCACCGAACCGCGTGTCAGCCCGCAGCTGCTCGTCGGCGCGGCCTCGCCCCTCTGGACGTACTTCGGCGCCGCGGCTTCGGCCGGCGTCGCCTACTGGTGGATGACCCGCTGGACCAGGCCGATGAATCTAGAGGCGCTGTTTGCAGGCAGGCCGGCGGCGCCGGCGTTGCTCGTCGAGGTGGTCGCCGCCGAGCTAGAGCCGGTGGACGGCGAGTCCGCGCCCGTCAGCCCAGGGCTGGAGGCGCTTCCCGAACCCGGGCCCTCGGTCGAGCTGATGGTCGAGAGCGACCCTATCACCGCCCCGCAGGCGCTTGCGGAATGCGCGCCTTCGGCTGAGCTGGTGGGCGAGCTGGCGCCTGAGGTTACGGCGGCGGCGTTGGAGCCGGGCATCGACCCTGCGGCCGAGACGCCCCCGAAGCACCGGGCCCGCAAGGCGGCGCCGGCGACCGACGCCGAAACCTGATTTGGCCAAGCGTGACTTGGCGCGGGACCGCGCGTTCGTCTAACAACGGCCGGTGCTGAAACGCGCCTTCGACATCGCCGTCTCGGCCGCAGGCCTCGCGCTCGCCTGGCCTTTGCTGCTGGGGCTGGCCCTTGCGGTCCGCGTCGATAGCCCGGGCCCGGCGATCCACTGGTCCCGGCGCGTCGGACGCGGGAACCGAATTTTCGGCATGCCGAAGTTTCGGTCGATGCGGATCGACACGCCGGACGTTGCGACCCACCTGCTGGAGGATCCCGCCAAGTGGGTCACGCCGCTAGGCCGCTTCCTCCGGCGCTCCAGCCTGGACGAGCTGCCGCAGCTCTGGAGTGTCCTCAAGGGCGACATGAGCCTGGTGGGTCCACGTCCGGCATTGTTCAACCAGGACGACCTCGTGGCCCTGCGAACCGAGGCCGGGGTCGACAGCCTGCGCCCCGGGGTGACCGGATGGGCCCAGGTGAACGGGCGCGACGAACTGCCGATCGGTGAGAAGGTGAAACTGGACCGCGAGTACCTGGAGCGCCAGTCGTTCGGATTCGACCTGGCGATTCTGCTGGCCACCGCTCGCGTGGCGTTCACAGGGCGCGGCGTAAGTCATTGATCTGTCGGCAACGGACCTAGGCGCAGGGCGTTCTGTGGGCTCTCGGAGGCCCCACCGTGAGCCAGCAGCCTGTCCAGACGCCACGATCCGCCCCCCCTCGGGCCGCGCCTCCCGGCGCACAGCCGGGACAGCGCCGGCGTATCCGCGATCGGCTGGCGCCTCATCGGCTGCGCCCCCCGAAGATCCAGCCGCCGAGCCGCAAGTCTCTCAAGGTGATCGCGGCGACCCTCGCCCTCATCGCCTTGGCAGTCGCGGTGCTGGCGGCGGTCTGGGACTGGAACTGGTTCCGCGGGCCCTTGGAGCGAGCCGCCTCGGCCAGGCTGCATCGGCAGGTGGAGATCGCCGGGGACCTCAACGTCCGGCTCTGGTCCTGGCAGCCCAGCGCGACCGTGGACGGCATCAGCATAGCCAACCCTGCATGGGCGGGCCGCGACAAGCTCGGGTCCATCGAGCGGTTGTCGGTCAAGGTGCGACTGATCCCCCTGCTAGGGGGGCGGGTCGACCTGCGCCTCCTGCGTGTCGATCGTCCGAACTTCCGCCTGCTGGCGGACGGGAACGGGCGCAAGAACTGGGATTTCTCCGACGGTCGCAAGCCGGAGCCGGTTCGTCTGCCGCCGATCCACAGCTTCGTCATCAGCGAAGGGCGGCTCAGCTATGTCGATGCCCGCCGCGACGTGCGTTTCGTTGGCACGATCAACGCGCGGGAGCGCCTCGGCGAGCGCAATCATGGCTTCGAGGTGGTGGGGGAGGGTACGATCAACCGCGCGCCCTTCCGGGCCGAGATCACCGGCGGCCCCCTGCTGAACATCGAGCGGGACCGGCCATACCCCTTCGACGCGGAGGTCCGGGCCGGCCGGACGTACATCACCGCCCGCGGTCAGGTGCCCAAACCCTTTGACCTGGGCCGCTTCACCCTGGTGGCCACGGCGCGCGGGCCTGATCTTGCCGATCTGTTCCCCCTGACCGGCATCGCGCTGCCGAACACCCCGCCGTACAGCCTGCGCGGACATCTTTCCCGCGAGGAGCTTCTCTGGCGCGTCCGCGATCTGTCCGGCCGCGTGGGCGACAGCGACCTCTCGGGCCGCTTGTCGGTGCAGACCGGTCTGGCCCGCCCGTTGCTGAAGGCCGATCTCCAGTCCCGCAGCCTCGATTTCGACGACCTGGGCGCACTGTTCGGCGCGGCCCCGAAGGCGGGGCCTGGCGAGACAGCGTCGCCGGAACAGGCCGCCATCGCTCGCAAGATGGCGGCTCAGCAACGTCTGTTTCCGGACGCGCCGCTGGACGTCGGCCGCATCCGCGCCATGGACGCAGACGTCCGCTACCGTGCGCTTTCGATCCGCGACACGCCGATCCGCCTGTCGGCCGGCGAGGTGCGCGTGAAGCTGGACGACGGGCTGCTCCGCGCCGATCCCGTGCGCCTGGACCTGCCCCGCGGCCGAGTGGACGGCCATGTGGTTCTGAACGCCCGCAAGGCGACGCCGGCGACAGAACTGGATCTGCGGTTGTCCAACAGCCGGATCGAGGCGCTTGTCCCGATCAGCTTCCAGGGCGGCACGCCGATCAGCGGCCCTCTGGTGGGCCGCGCCCGGCTGTCAGGAAGCGGGAACAGCGTTCACAAGACCTTCGCCAGCGCGGAAGGGCAGGTGGTCGTCGTCGCTTCTGGAGGCGAGATCCGCAAGGCGCTCGCAGAGCTGATGGGGGTCAACGTGACCAAGGGCCTCGGCCTCCTGCTCAAGAAGGACGCCTCCACCACGGAGCTCCGCTGCGGCGTCGCCAGCTTCCGCGCGGACAATGGGATCATGCGGGCAAACAACATCGTCTTCGACACCGGCCCTGTGCTGGTGAAGGGCCACGGCACGGTCAATCTGGACACCGAGCGCATGGACATCCGGCTGCAGGGCCACAACAAGAAGTTCCGGCTCGTGCGCGCCCTCGTCCCGGTGAAGGCGCAAGGACCGCTGATGGCGCCGAGGCTCGGCGTCGAACTTGGGCCGGTGGTCGCCCAGGGCGGCGTCGCGGCGGGTCTGGGGAGCCTCCTGTCGCCGCTGGCGGCGATCCTGCCGTTCGTGGACCCAGGTCTGGCGAAGGACGCCAACTGCGCCGCCCTGGTCGCCGATGCAGGCGCGGACGGCGCGCCGGTCAAGAGAGCCGCGGCAGGCCGTTGACGCCGGCGGGAGGAGCCCCTCAATCTCCACTCTCAAGGTGGGGATCAGCAAGGTGACATGGCGATGATGAGCAAAGGTGCGATGCTGGCGGCGGCGCTGGGGATCGGCGCAATGGTGGCCGCCGGCGGGGCGATCGCTCATGACGACGTCATGCCGAAGAACGCCAGCGCGGCGACGAAGGCTGCCTATGCGCGGCATGACAACTTCAAGAAGCTGGGCGCGGCGTTCAAGGGACTGAACGACGAACTGCGCAAGGGCGAGCCATCGAAGGCGGTGCTCAGCGGCAATGCGAACACCGTCGCCACCCTGGCGAAGAGCCTGCCCACCTGGTTCCCGCGCGGCAGCGGCGTGGAGGCGCGGCCGATGAGTGAGGCCAAGGCGGAGGTGTGGACCGACGCGGCCGGCTTCTCCGCGGCGGCTTCCGCGTTCCAGACGCAGGCCGCGAAACTGGGCCAGGTCGCGGCCGGCGGTGACGTCGAGGCGCTCAAGGCCCAGACCCGCCAGACGTTCATGGCCTGCAAGAGCTGCCACGAGAAGTACCGGCAAGAGAAGAAGGGCTGAGCATGCCCACCCCGTCGGAAGGCGTCAGCGTCCGGCTCTGGGACTGGCCGGTCCGGCTGGTCCATTGGCTGCTGGTCGCGCTGATCCTGTTCTCGTGGTGGTCTTCGGAAGACTACCTGAACTGGCACCGCTGGAGCGGCTACGCGATCCTGGGACTCGTTCTGTTCCGCGTTTGGTGGGGCTTCGCCGGCGGCGGCGCGGCCCGGTTCGCCAACTTCGTGAAGGGCCCGGGCGCGATCCTGGCCTACCTGAAGACGGTCGGCCGGCGTGACACGGCCGTCACGCCCGGCCACAACCCCCTCGGCGCGCTCAGCATTCTGGCGATCCTGGGGGTGCTGCTGGTCCAGGTGGGGACGGGGCTTTTCACGGTCGACATCGACGCGTTCGAGGGCGGGCCGCTATCGGACCGCGTCAGCTTCGAAACCGGCCGGGCGATCGCCGAGATCCACGAACTCACGTTCCGTGCGCTGCAGGCGCTGGTCGTCCTGCACCTGGCGGCGATCGCCTATTATCTGGTCTGGAAGCGCACGAACCTGATCCGGCCGATGATCACCGGGCGGCGGGTGCTGCCCAGCGATCCCGGGTTGCCCAGCGCTCCCCTTTGGCGCCTCGTGCTGGGCGCCGTGCTGGCCGGCGCCGCAGCGTGGTTCGTGTCGAAGGGGCTTCGGCTCTAGCTGCGTTCGGCGGCGTCGCGCAGGCACGTCAGCCAGGCGTCTTCCCGCAGCTTCTCGGCCTCGCGCAGCTTGGTCTCGGCGTCGCGCACCGCGGCGTCGTGCTTGCGCCACTCGGCCACGGCTTCCTCACGCGCGGCGCGGGCGGCTTCCAGGGTCGAGTAGCGGGCGAGGACGGCGCGGGTGGAGTAGTTCACCGGCGGGCCCACGGTCTCGCGATCCGGGTAGAAGCCCGTGATCGAATCCGGCGTCTCGCTCTCGATGTGGAAGACGTCAGCCCAGCCCGCGTGATGGCGCATCAGGGCCCAGGGGCGTTCGATCCGGTTGCTCACCAGGTGTCTCCGTCGAAGGTGTCTTGTCGTTCCGACCGCGAAGCGCGGCGCATGGCTTGCCTTTAGCGCGGCGCGTGGCCGCGTCCAACGCGGTTTTGGCTTCCATTCCCCAGCGCAAGCGTGAGAAAGCCGCTGCCATTCATCCAGTTCATTCTTCGCGTGGGTTTCCGATTTTGAGCAAGATCGTGATCGGCCGCCAATTTTGCGGCCCGCCGAACTCCGGCAATGGCGGCTATGTGTGCGGCGTCCTCGCCAAGGGGCATGATGGTCCCGTCACGGCGGTGCTGCGCGCGCCGATTCCGCTGGACGCCGAACTCGACCTCGAGCCGCGGGACGGCGGCCAGGCGCTGCTGGGCGCCGAGGGGGCGCTGATCGGCCAGGGGCGACCCGCGGTCCAGGAACTGCCCGAGCCGCCGCCGCCGCCCAGCCTGGAGGCCGCGCGCGCGGCCGCCGGCCGGCACATCGGCCTGACCCAGAGAATTCACCCGATCTGCTTCACCTGTGGCACGGCGCGCGACGATGGCGACGGCCTGCGGGTCCTGCCGGGCCAGGTCGAAGGCGCCGAGACGGGGATCGTCGCCTGCACCTGGACGCCGCATGCGAACTTCGCGGGCGAGGACGGGATTGTTGCGTCGGAGGTGGTCTGGGCCGCCCTGGACTGCCCGGGCTACTTCGCGTGGGTGGAGAAGGAGGGGCGCCACGGCGCACTGCTGGGCACGATGACGGCCGAAGTCCGCCGTCCGGTCCGCGCGGGCGAGGAATACGTGGTCGTCGCCTGGCCGATTTCGAAGGATGGCCGCAAGGAGGTGGCGGGCGTCGCGCTGTACGACGGCGAAGGCCGACTGGCGGGTCTCGCGCACCAGGTCTGGATTGTCATGGGCGCCTTCCCCAAGGCTGCGGGCGTGCCTGCCGGCGCCGGCGTCTGACGCTTGCGCGCCGGATCGCGGCGCTCCAAAACCGGCCGTCGGGAGGGATTTCCATGCGCGCGGCCTCGGTCTCGGACTTTCGCGAGCTGGCGCGCCGTCGCCTGCCGAACATCTTCTTCGAGTACATCGACGGCGGCTCGTACGCTGAAGTGACCCTTCGGCGGAACGTCGAGGACCTGGAGGCCATTGCGCTGCGCCAGCGGGTCATGCGCGACATGACCCAGCTCGACATGAGCGTCCGGACGCTGGGCCAGACCCTCAAGATGCCCGTGGGCCTGGCCCCGGTCGGCATGGCGGGGATGTACGGCCGCCGGGGTGAGACCCAGGCGATCCGCGCGGCGACCGCGGCCGGTGTGCCGTTCTGTCTGTCGACTGTCGGCGTCTGCTCCATCGAGGAGGTCGCCGCCACGGGCACGCCGCCCTGGTTCCAGCTCTATATGCTGAAGGACCGCGGCTACATGCGCGAGTTGCTGGCCCGGGCGAAGGCGGCCGGCTGCCCGGTGCTGGTGTTCACGGTCGACCTTCCGCTGCCCGGCTCCCGCTACCGCGACGTGCGGTCGGGCTTCACGGGCTCCACGCCGCTGCAGGCGGCCCTGAACCAGGCCTGGGACGGCGTCACTCATCCGGGCTGGACCTGGGACGTCTTCGTCAATGGCCGGCCGCACACCCTGGGGTCGGTCCAGGCTGCGGTGAAGGAGGGCCGCCGCGTCACCGACTTCCTGGCCTGGATCGCGCGCAACTTCGATCGCTCGGTCACTTGGAAGGATATCGACTGGGTCCGCGAGAACTGGGACGGCCCGATCGTGATCAAGGGCGTGCTCGACGTGGAGGACGCCCGGGAGGCGGTCCGCGCCGGGGCGCAGGGTCTCGTCGTGTCGAACCATGGCGGGCGCCAGCTCGACGGCGTGCGATCCTCGATCTCGGCCCTTCCGGCGATCGCCGACGCGGTGGGCGGCGATCTTGAGGTGTTCATGGATGGCGGGGTGCGGTCCGGGCTCGATGTCCTGAAGGCCCTGGCGCTGGGCGCCAAGGCCTGTTTCGTCGGCCGCGCCTGGGCCTGGGCGCTCGGCGCGGGCGGCCAGCCGGCCATCGAGAAGATGCTGGATATCCTGCGGGCCGAGCTGGCCGTCGCCATGGTCCTGACCGGCTGCGACAACGCACGCGACGCTGGCAGGGCGCTGCTAGACCGACCCTGATCTCGCGCACCAGGAGAAATCGCTTCCCGATCACGGGAATTCTATTGTGCACTGCGAAACCGATTGTTTTCCTGCGAGTTGAACCCGCTCGGTACGGAGGACGGGTATGCGTGACGGTAAGTACCTCGCCTATTCGCTGAGCCACGACGAGGACGTCTGGCGCTGGAGCGTTTACGACGAGGACGGCGTAACGGTGGCCGACGGCGCCCATGCGACGCAGGACGCCGCGCAGGCGGCCGTGAACGTCACGCTGCGGAGCGCCGGGATGGATCTCGGCCTCGGCGCCTGAGCCGGTTTGCGGGGATCCCGGCCTCACTCTAGCTTTCCGGCATGCTCAGATTGAATCTCGCCAGCCTGTGGCGCTTCGCGAAGCGGTTCGAGGCGCGGGTGTTGATCGCGCTGGTCCTGGCGACCGGCGCGGTCCTGGCCTTCCTCCAGCTGGCCGACGAGATGGTCGAGGGGGAAACCGAGGCCCTGGACCGTCAGCTGGTGCTCTCGCTTCGCACCCCGGGGGATCTCAACAATCCGATCGGCTCGCACAACGTCGAAGAGGCGGTGCGCGACGTGACGGCCCTTGGCGGAACGACTCTGGTGGTCCTCGTGACGCTGGTCGGCGTGCTGGCGTTCGCCTTTCACCGCCGTTACCGGCACGCCGTGGTGCTGGCGGCGACTGTGCTGCTGGGCACCCTGTCCAGCAATCTCACCAAGGCGTTCTTCGAGCGACCGCGTCCCGACCTCGTGCCGCACGAGGTGGTCGTCTATTCGGGCAGCTTCCCGAGCGGCCATTCGACCATGGCGGCCACCACCTACCTGACCCTGGCCATGCTGGTGTCCAGCCTGGAGCCGCGCCGCCGAACGAAGGCGCTGGTCTACGGCCTTGCGGGCGTGGTGCTGGTCGGGGTCGGGTTCAGCCGCATCTACCTTGGCGTCCATTGGCCCAGCGACGTCCTGGCCGGATGGTGCCTGGGCGCGGCCTGGGCCCTGGCCGCCTGGCTGGCGCTGCGTCTCCTGAACGCGCCCACGCGGGGAAGCTAGGCGAACCCCGAGAGGTCGGGGCGCCGCCCGTTCCAGCCCGAGACCCGTTCGAACGTGGCGCCGATGGAAACGACGCTGGGTTCGTCCCGCGGACGCCCCAGGATCTGCAAGCCCACGGGCAGCCCGGCCTCGGTCAGGCCGCAGGGGACGCTGATCCCCGGCAGGTCCAGGTAGTTGGCGGCGCGCGTCAGGCGGCTGAGCGGCGACACGGTCTCGTCCACCGTCGCGAGCGGCGGCGCCGGAATGGGGCAGGTGGGCGATACCAGGCCGTCGTAGGCTGCGAGCCAGGCATTGAACTCGGCTTGGCTGGCGGCCCGTTCCCGATGGATTTCCGCCAGGCGCGCGTCGCTTACCTCGCGGCCGGCTTCGAAGCGACTGACGATCCAGGGGTCCATGACGGCGCTGTGCTGCGCGATACGGTCGCGCCAGATCCGCCAGCCTTCGCCGGCCATCAGCCAGCCGTTGGCGCCGAACGAGTTCTCCAGCGCCCGGGGCGGTTGGACGACGTCGATGGCGAAGCCGGCTTCGCGCAGGCGGTCCAGCGCTTCAAGGTAAAGCCGCTCCACCGCGGGATGGAGCGGGCCGAGCTCGTCAGGCGGAATCGCGGCGAGGCGGCGTCCACGCGGCGCCGAGGCCAGCGCTGTCTCGGCATCGAACGGCCCCCGGTCGGCGGTCTCGCCGTCAGGGCCCGAGACCGCCGCGAGAGCGCGGGCGGCCGTCGCCACGTCGCGGGCAAGGGTCCCGACCGTGTCCAGCGACGGGCTCAGCGGGTGAACGCCCTGAAGGCTCACCAGCCCGCGTCCTGGCTTCAGACCCACCACCCCGCAGATCGCCGCCGGGATGCGCACCGAGCCGCCCGTGTCGCTTCCCATAGCTGCGTCGCAGAGACCGGCGGCCACCGCCACGGCCGAGCCGGAGGACGAGCCGCCCGGCGCGCGATGGACGGCGGAGCCCCAAGGGTTCCAGGGTGCGCCCACGGCCCGGTTGGTTCCCCAGCCGCCATAGGCCAGTTCCACGGTCTGGGTCTTGCCGACAACCTGCCAGCCGGCCCTGAGTAGTCGGTCGACCACCAGGGCGTGCCGGGCCGGAGCGGGGTCGAGGGGGACCCGCGCGCCGCCGCCCGTGGGCACGCCTGCCACGTCGATCAGGTCCTTTATCGCCACTGTCGGCCCTGTGGCGCTGTCTGTCGCCAGCGGCGGGTCGAAGACCTGCGTGAAGGCGTTCAGGCGACCATCGTAGCGGCGGATACGGTCCAGCGCGTCTCGGGGAGTCATGGGGTGACCATCGCCGCGGAAAATCGGCTAGGGAAGGGGCATGTCCGCCAACCTCTACGACCTCCTCGCCGGCCGCTTCCCCGCGGACCGCACCAAGCCGTGCTTCCTTCTGAGCGACGGCTCGGCCATCAGCTACGGCGCGTTGGAGGCTGGCGCGGCCCATGTGGCGGGCCGCCTCCGCGCCGAGGGCGTTCAGCCGGGCGACCGGGTGGCGCTGCAGGCGGAGAAGAGCGCCGAGGTCATCATGATCTACCTCGGGGTGCTGAAGGCGGGCGCTGTCTTCCTGCCGCTCAACAGCGCCTACACCGCGGCCGAGGTCGACTATTTCCTGAGAGACGCCGAGCCGAAGGTCTTCGTCACCGACCCGCCGGCCTGGGTGGCCGAGGCGCGCCGTCATCCCGCGCTGGCCGAAACGGCCCCCCGCGAGGCCGCCGACCTGGCCTCGCTGATCTACACCTCGGGGACGACCGGCCGCTCCAAGGGCGCGATGCTCAGCCACGGGAACCTGGCCGACAACGCCCTGGCGCTGCACGCCGCCTGGGGCTTCACGCCTGACGACGTGCTGCTCCACGCCCTGCCGATCTTCCACGTCCATGGCTTGTTCGTGGCCCTGCACTGCGCACTGCTCAGCGGCGCGCCGATGGTCTGGCTGTCGAAGTTCTCCGACGCCGAGGTGCTGGCGGGCCTGAAACGCTCGACCGTGATGATGGGCGTGCCGACGTTCTACACGCGGCTTCTGGCCAACCCTGCCTTCACGCGGGAGGCGTCGGCCGGCGTGCGGCTGTTCATCTCGGGGTCCGCGCCGCTCCTCCCGTCGACGTTCGACGAGTTCGAGGAGCGCACCGGCCAGCGCATCCTCGAGCGCTACGGCATGAGCGAGGCCGTCATCATCACCACCAACCCTCTGCACGGCGAACGTATCGCGGGGTCGGTCGGCTATCCGCTACCCGGGGTCGAGCTGCGGATTGCCGGTGGGGAGCAGACCGGGGTCATCCAGATCAAGGGGCCCAGCGTCTTCTCCAGCTACTGGCGAATGCCCGAGAAGACGGCCGAGGAGTTCACCGCGGACGGCTTTTTCATCACCGGAGACATAGGCCGACGCGATGCGGACGGGCGGGTCTGGATTTCGGGCCGCGCCAAGGACCTGATCATCTCGGGCGGCTACAACGTCTATCCCAAGGAGGTCGAGCTGGTGCTCGACGAGATGCCCGGCGTCACCGAGAGCGCCGTGATCGGCGTACCTCACCCCGATTTCGGCGAGGGTGTGGTCGCGGTGGTGATCGGCGAGGGTGAGGAGGCGGCGCTGATCGCCGAGGCGCGGCGCCAGCTTGCGGCTTACAAGGCGCCGAAGCGGGTGGTGTTCGTGGGCGAGCTGCCGCGCAACACCATGGGCAAGGTACAGAAGAACCTGCTCCGCGAGCGCTTCGCGGACCTGTTCAAGGGCTGAACGGTCGGGCAGGTTCGCCCTCCACGAAAGATCGGGAGGACGGGATGGACCTGCAGCTCAAGGGCAAGACGGTGGTGGTCACGGGCGCGACGCGCGGCATCGGGCGGGCGATCGCCGAGGCCTTTGCCGACGAGGGCGCCAACGTCGCCATCTGCGCCCGCAACGCCGACCAAGTGGCCGAGGCGGTGAAGGCGCTCGAGGCCAAGGGCGTGAAGGCCTGGGGCCGCGCCGTGGATATCGCCGACGGGGCGGCGTTGAAAGCCTTCGTCACCGGGGCCGGCGAGGCCCTGGGCGGGATCGACGTGCTGGTCTCCAACGCCAGCGCCTTGGTGCAGGGCAATGGCGAGGACGCCTGGAAGGCGATGTTCGACATCGACATCATGGGTGCGGTGCGGACGCTGGAGGCGGCGCTGCCGTTCCTGGAGAAGGCGGGCGCCGCGAACGGCGACGCCTGCATGGTCATCACGTCTTCCATCTCCGCGGCGGAGTCCGACAACCCCAACTCATACGGCGCGATGAAGGCGGCGCAGATCCATTTCGCGAAGGGCGTGGCGCGCCAGTACGCGCCCAAGAAGGTCCGCTGCAACGTCGTCTCGCCGGGCACGGTCTTCTTCGAGGACGGCGTCTGGGGCCAGGTGAAGCGGGGGATGCCCGCCTTCTTCGACCAGATGATCCAGCGCAATCCGACCGGGCGCATGGCGACGCCGGAGGAAATCGCCGCGGCGACCGTGTTCCTGGCCAGCCCGCGGTCCGCCTTCACGACGGGGATCAACATGGTGGTGGACGGCGCGCTCTCGCGCCGGGCGAACTTCTAGACCCGCAGTTCCGACGCGCGACGGCCGCCAGGGCGGATGTCGCCCTGCTGCACCTGACGAAGGCGGGCCACGTAGATCGGGCCCGCCGCCATCAGCACGCCGAGGACGTCGGCGGCCACCTTTACGGGCGAGATGAGCTGGCCGCCGATGCAGGGAGCCAGTTCGGCCATCAGCACGACCCAGGCCGCCACCAGCGGAATGTCACCCCGGCGGACGTAGGGCATAAGGATGTAGGCCGTCGTCACCCCAGCGTAGAACAGCATAAGGCGCACGAGGAACGGCTGGGCGAACGGCGTCAGCGAAGCTGCGAGCATCGCCACGCCCATCACGGCGCCCACGGGCACGTAGAGCGAGCGGGGCAGGACCGCGGCGCCAGGCGATTGAACTTGATGTCCGATCATCATCGCCCAACAGCGTAAACGCGGCGGGTCACCTCAGGCTTAAGGTTCTTGGTTTAGGTCCGGTGTCCGACTTCGCGCAGGGCGCGCATATCGTCGCGGCGCAATCGCGCGGAGGCCTTGCCTACCGACGGGCGACGCGGTCAGAAGGGCGACCATGGACAAGCACTTCTTCGACCTGCGCGCGACGCACAATCCCCATCGCTGGTATCTGCCGCTGGACACGTCCGTCTGCGTGGGCCCCCCCGGGTCGCTGTTCATGTTCGGGGGTGTCGGCCTGGCGTCGGCAGTGGCGGCGATGGAGCGCACCTGCGGCCGGCCGCTGATCTGGGCGACGGCGCAGTACCTGTCCTACGCGCGGCCGCCGAGCGTCGTGGATCTCGACGTCTGGACGCCGGCCGAAGGGAAATACAACACCCAGGCGCGCGTCGTCGGCCACGTGGACGACAAGGAGATCCTGACGGTCAACGCGGCGCTCGGCGCGCGGCCGAGCGAGCTGTCGCACCAGTGGCTTCAGATGCCGGACGCGCCGCCGCCCGAGGACTGCGACGGCGCCGATCACTGGCGCGGCTCGGAGGAAGGGCTGCACAGCCGCATCGAGGTGCGCGTCGCGCGCGGGCGGTACGGCAGCGACCGGCTAGGCAACCCGCAGGCCGACGGCCGCTCCCTTCTGTGGATCCGCCCGCGGGAGGGCTTCGCCATCGACGCGCCGATGCTGGCGATCATGGCCGATTTCGTGCCATCGGGCCTGGGCGCGGCGCTGGGCAAGCACGCCGGGGGCAACAGCCTCGACAACACCCTGCGGATCCGGCGCATCGTGCCGACGGAATGGGTGCTGTGCGACATCCAGATGACGGGCGTCCACGGGGGCTTCGCGCACGGGGCCATGTCGCTCTACGCCCAGGACGGCGAGCTGATGGCCACCGCGAGCCAGTCACTGATCGTCCGCATCCGCGAGAGCGTGACCGAGCGCTGATCGCAGCCGGAGCGGATGACAAAGCCGTAACGCGCGCGGGATGTGACACGCAGTGTAAGAAGCGCCCAAAGCAGCGCGGGCGGACAGCCCGCGTCATGGGAGCTCCGTTGCACATGACCATCCGCCCCGTCTGGCTCGCCGCAGCGTCCGCCGCGGTCCTCGTCTCGGCCTGCGCCACGACCACTCCGCCGCCACCGCCGCCGGTGGTCGAGGCTCCGCCAGCGCCCCCGCCGCCGGCGGCGCCGAAGGCCCAGGTCGGGACGTTCGGCTTCGACGTCTCGGGCATGGACACCGGCGTAGCGGCCGGCGACGATTTCTTCCGATATGCCGTCGGCAAATGGGCGGACCGCACCGAGATCCCGGATGACCGCTCGAACCTGACCGCCTTCTCGGTGATCTCCGAACAGGCCGCCGCGCGCACCCGAGCCATCATCGAGGATCCCGCCAACGTGTCTGCCCCGGCCGGCACGGAGGCGCGCAAGATCGGCGACTACTTCGCCAGCTTCATGGACGAGGCGCGGATCGAGGAACTCGGGGCGGCGCCCCTGAAGCCCGAGCTCGACGCCATCGCGGCCATCCGCACGCGCAAGGACCTGTCGCGCGCGCTCGGCGCGGCCGTCCGGGCGGATACCGACGCCTTGAACGCCACCAACTTCTACACCGAGCGTCCGTTCGGCCTGTGGGTGGCCGAGGATCTGAACGACACCACCAAGTATCGGCCTTATCTGATGCAGGGCGGCCTCGGCTTGCCCGACCGGGAATACTACCTGGCGGACGGCGCCCGGTTCGTGGAACTCCGCGCCAAGTACCTGGCCCACGTGGCGGCGATGCTGAAGCTGGCCGGGTATCCCGACGCCGAGGCGGCCGCCAAGCGCGTCGTGGCGCTGGAGACGGCCATCGCGAAGACCCACGTCTCGGTGGACGAGAGCTCGGACGTCGCCAAGTCGAACACCGTCTGGACCCGCGCCGAGCTCCCGAAGAAGGCGCCGGGCCTGGACTGGGACGCCTTCCTCACGGCGGCCGGTCTGGAGGGCCAGCCGCGCTTCGGCGCCTGGCAGGCCCCGGCCATCGCCGGGATGTCGAAGCTTGCCGGCGCGCAGCCGTTGCAGTCCTGGCGCGACTACCTCGCCTTCCATACGGTCGAGCGGGGCGCGCCTTACCTGTCCAAGGCCTTCGTGGCCGAACACTTCGCGTTCAACGGCCAGGCGCTCAGCGGCACGCCCCAGCAGCGCGAGCGCTGGAAACGCGCCGTCGACTTCACCTCCGCCGCGCTCGGCGAGGCCATCGGCAAGCAGTACGTCGAGCGCCACTTCCCGCCCGAGTACAAGGCCAAGGCCGAAGAGATGGCCCAGAACGTCCTCACCGCGTTCGGCCATCGCATCGACAACCTCGAATGGATGACGCCGCAGACCAAGGCGGAGGCGCGCAAGAAGCTGGCGAACTTCCGCATCTACGTGGGCTATCCGGACGTCTGGCGCGACTATTCGGACCTGCAGATCATTCCCGGCGACGCCTACGGCAACTGGTATCGCGCCACCCTCTTTGAGTACCGCCGCAACGTCGCCAAGCTGGGCAAGCCCGTGGACCGGAAGGAGTGGTTCATGACGCCCCAGACGGTGAACGCCCTGTTCGCCCCGAGCCAGAACTCGATCATCTTCCCGGCGGCGATCCTGCAGCCGACCTTCTTCGATCCCAACGCCGACGCCGCCGTGAACTACGGCGCCATCGGCGGCGTGATGGGGCACGAGGTGAGCCACGGCTTCGACGACCTGGGGGCCCAGTTCGACGCCGAGGGCAACCTGCGCAACTGGTGGCAGCCGCAGGACCTGCAACGCTTCAAGGCCGAAACCAAGAAGCTGGCCGACCAGTACAGCGCTTACGAGCCCCTCCCGGGCCTGAAGATGAACGGGCAACAGGTCCTGGGCGAGAACATCGCCGACGTGGCGGGCCTTGCTGCGGCCTACGACGCCTATCGCCTGTCGCTGAAGGGCGCGCCGCCGCCGGTGATCGATGGCTTCACGGCTGACCAGCGCTTCTTCCTGGGCTGGGCTCAGAACTACCGCAGCAAGTACCGCGAGGCGGCGCTTCGGCGGCAGGTGGTGACCAACGTCCATTCGCCCGGCCCCTGGCGCGCGGTGACCGTCCGCAACCTCGACGCCTGGTATCCGGCCTTCGACGTCAAGGAAGGCCAGACGCTGTACCTGGCGCCCGTCGACCGGGTGAAGCTCTGGTAGGCGTCGTCCGCATCGAAGATCCGGACGATCCCCGGCTTGAGCCCTACCGGGCGGTCCGCGAGCGCGACCTCGTGGGCCGCGAGGGACTGTTCATCGCCGAGGGGCGGGTGGTGCTGGAAAAGGCGGTGCGGGCGATCCCCGAGGGCCTCATCTCGGTTCTCGTGGCCGAGCACCGCCTGCAGTCCCTGGCCGACGTGCTCGCCGAACTGCCGGTGGGCACGCCCGTCTACGCCGCCGCACAGGCGGCGATGGACGCCGTAGTCGGCTTCCCCATCCACCGCGGTGTGCTGGCGGTGGGGCGCAAGCCCCGCCGCGAGGCCGAGGCCCTGCTCGCGAGCCTTCCCGAGCGGGCGCTGGTGGTGGGGCTCGTCGGCATCGCCAACCACGACAACGTGGGCGGGATCCTGCGCAACGCCGCGGCCTTCGGCGTCGATGCCGTGCTCATCGACGACACCTGCTGCGATCCCTTCTACCGCAAGGCCATCCGGGTCAGCGTCGGCGGCGCGCTGACCGTGCCCATCGCCCGCACGCAGTCTGGAGACGCGATGGTCGGCCTGCTCCGGGCGGGCGGCTTCGAAACCCTGGCGCTGACGCCCGCCGGCGAGGCGGAACTGGACGACATCTTCCCGGCGGGCCGTATCGCCGCCCTGTTCGGGGCCGAGGGGCCGGGCCTGCCGGCCGCCATCCTTGAGCGGGTCTCCGGCGTACGCATCGCCATGTCGGGGGGCTTCGACTCCCTCAACGTGGCGACCACGAGCGGCATCGTCCTGCATCGGCTGGCGCGCATCAGGGGCGAAAGGGCCGCTTAACAGGTTCCGGGGCACAACATCGGCGGGGGAGGTGCGCCTGGCGCACCAGGAACAGGCCGATGACGCGCCAATCACCGCGAAAGGCAGTCGCCATGCCGCCGGGGCTGGAAGCCTCCCGGGCGGTGTTCGACCGCGCGACCCGGCTCGCCCGCGCGCTGTTCGGACCGATCATGGCCCAGGTCACGCTGGTGACGGACGACGGCCTCTGGCGCAGCCGGTCCGGCTCGGAGCCCCTGGTCTCAAACGGCGCCGGTGTGATGGAGGTCGTCCGGCGCGGCGAGGCTCTCTGGGTCGAGGACGCCCTCCAGGATCCGAACTTCCGCAACGAGCCCGAGGTGACGACGAAGGGCGTCCGGTTCTTCGCCGGGGCGCCGATCCGGCTGGATGACGGGACGACCCCCGGCGCGCTCTGGGTTGCTGGGCTGGAGCCGCGGACGCGCGACCCGGCGCTGCTGAGCGACCTGCAGGACCTGGCCGACTTCGTCGCCGACGAGTGGACGAGGGCGAGGGCGGGCCGGGCGCGGGCCAGCTACGAACAGGCCGTGTCGGCGATCGTCGGCGCGATGCCGGTGGCCATGGTGCTGCTGGATCGGGATTTCCGCCTTCTCTACGCGAGCCCGCCCTGGCTCGAGTCCCGCGGACTGCAGGGCCAGCAGGTCGTGGGGCGGAACATCTTCGAGCTTCGCCCGGACCTGTTCGAACGCTGGCGGGCCGGCCTCGCGCATTGCATGCAGGGCCATGACTACAACATCGAGCGGCTGCGACTGCCGCGGTCGGAGGGCGGCGACCAGTGGGCGCGCGTCCAGATAGGCCCCTGGCGGGACAAGGGCGGAGAAGTCGCCGGGCTGATTATCACCTGGTACGACATCACCCAGCTCGTCGAGGCGCTGGAGTCGTACGAGCGATCGGAAGATCGGCTGAAGGTGGCGCTGCAGCTCGCCGAACTGCACGTCTTCGAGATGGACTACGTGCGCCGCGAACTCATCAAGGTCGGCGCCGGCGACACCTTCTTCGATCCGCCCAAGACCTACGAGGAGCTCGAGGAGGACATCTGGGCCACCGTGGATCCGCGGGACCGGGAGTGGCTGCTGGAGATGTGGCGCCGGCACCGCGAGTTCTGCGAGCCTTACCACCCGCAGTACCGGGTCGCCCGCGCCGATGGCCAGGAGGTCTGGGTCGCGGCGACCACGAAGCTGATCGTCGACGAGGAGAACAAGCCGGTTCGCCTCGTGGGCGCCTTGCGAAACATCACCCGCCAGAAGGCCGCCGAGCGCGCGCTGGTTCAGGCGAAAGAGGACGCCGAGGCCGCCAACCGGGCAAAGAGCGCCTTCCTCGCGACGATGAGCCACGAGATCCGCACGCCCCTGAACGGCGTCCTGGGCATGGCGCAGGCCCTGGCCGCCGACGGTGACCTGTCGGGAGCCCAGCGAGAGCGTATCGAGGTGATCCGGCAGTCGGGCGAGAGCCTGCTGACGATCCTCAACGACGTCCTGGACCTCTCGAAGATCGAGGCGGGCAAGCTTACGCTCGAGACCGCGCCGTTCGAGGTGGATGCGCTGGCCAAGGCCGTTCACGCGACTTTCCAGGCGATCGCCGAAGCCAAGGGACTGACCTTTGAGTTCAGCGTCGATCGCGCGGCGCAGGGCGTCTACGAGGGCGATCAGGTGCGGGTGCGCCAGATCCTGTGGAACCTGGTCTCCAACGCCCTGAAGTTCACCGCCCGTGGCGGGGTCAAGGTGCGCATCGGGCGCCGGGACGGGGCGCTTTCGCTGACCGTGTTCGATTCCGGCATCGGTATGTCGGCGGACCAACTGGCGGGCCTCTTCCGGAAGTTCGAACAGGCCGACGCCTCCACCACCCGCAGGTTCGGCGGGACTGGGCTGGGCCTTGCGATCTGCCGTGAGTTGGCCGAGACGATGGGCGGCAGCATCAGCGCCACCAGCGCCCCCGGCATGGGGTCCACCTTCACCGCCATTCTGCCGCTCCGGAAACGGACTCGCGCGACGCCGAGGCCGACCCGCCACGGTCCCGAGCCAACGCCGGTCCCGACGCAGACCCGGCCGATCCGCGTGCTCGCCGCGGAGGACAACGCCATGAACCAGCTGGTCCTCAAGACGTTGCTGGCCCAGATCGGCGTGGAGCCGGTGATGGTCGCGGACGGCAAGGCGGCCGTGGCGGCCTGGGAGCGCGAGCCCTGGGACGTGATCCTGATGGACGTCCAGATGCCGGTGATGGACGGACCCACGGCCACAGCGCAGATCCGCGCGCGGGAGCGGTCGGAAGGACGGCCGCGGACGCCGATCGTTGCGCTGACAGCCAATGCGATGGCGCATCAGGTCGCCGAGTACCTGCAGTCCGGTATGGACGCCTGCGTCGCCAAGCCGATCGAGGCGCGTCGCCTGTACGAGGCTCTGGAGGCAGCGTTCGACCAAGGCGCGGCCCCGGGCGCGGCTGTGGCCTGAAGGGCAAGAACCGGAGGCCCTCGACGGCGGGTGTGTGAGCGCCGGGGGAGAGCGAGAGCCTCCGGTCCCTCTCGCTGGAGGGGATGGGGCGGAGTGGCGTCAGGCCGCCCCGCCGAACTCCACGGCCGAGACCACCACGTCCATCACCGTGTCGCGGAAGGCCACGAAGCCCGGCTCACCCGTGGCGGCGCCCGCGGCCACCATGAGCGGCAGCAGGTGTTCCTCGCGGGGATGGGCCTCCCGTGCATGCGGCGCTTCCTCCCAGCGGGCGAGGGCGGAGTCGCGGGCGCCAGGATCTTTGACCGCCTGCTCGAGCCAAGCGTCGAAGACGGCCGAGCGCTGGGTGAAGTCCGGTGAGAAGCCGCGCATGTTGTGCCAGCTCATGCCCGAGCCGACGATCAGTACGCCCTCGTCCCGCAGGGGGCGCAGCGCCCGTCCCGCGGCGAGGTGCGCAGCCGGGTCGAGGTCGGACCGCAGCGAGAGCTGCACCACGGGGATGTCGGCCGCCGGTGTGGCCAGCAGCAGGGGAATGAAGACGCCGTGGTCCCAGCCTCGCGCAGGGTCGTCCTGCGTCGCGATGCCGGCCCCGGCCAACAATTCCCGGACCCGGGCGGCGAGTGCGGGCGAGCCGTGGGCGGCGAAGTCCAGCCGGTAGGTATGCTCGGGAAAGCCGTAGTAGTCGAAGATCAGCTCGGGCCGGGCGGCGCTTCCGACGGTGAAGTCGGCGGTCTCCCAGTGGCCGGATATCATCAGGATCGCCCTCGGGCGCTCCGGCAGGGAGGCCACCAGGCCCTTCAGATAGGCCGCGGTGCGGTCCCAGGTGTTCGCCGGACCGCGGCCCCACTCCATGAAGAAGCAGGGGCCCGCGCCGTGGGGGAGGAAGACGGTGGGCAGGGTCATGGCGAAACCTGGGACCTTTCGAGGTTCAGAGGGTGCGGTCAGGCGAGGATGCGGTTGATCCAGGCCGAGAAGGCGGCGCCGTATCCGCGCAGGAACTCGGTCGTGGAGTCGTTGACCAGTTCGCCGGTCTCGCCGAACAGGGCGTAGGCGCCGCCGATATAGGCCTCCTGGCTCAGCAGCGGCACGTTCAGGAACACCAGCGACTGGCGCAGGTGGTGGTTGGCGCCGAAGCCGCCGATCGCGCCGGGCGAGACGCTGATGACAGCGCCCGGCTTGCCGTTCCAGACGCTGTGGCCGTAGGGGCGCGAGCCCACGTCGATGGCGTTCTTCAGGACGCCAGGGACCGAGCGGTTGTATTCGGGCGTCACGAACAGCACGGCGTCGGCGGCGGCGATTTCCTTGCGGAAGCGCACCCACTGGGCCGGCGGATCGGACTCCAGGTCCTGGTCGAAGTGCGGCAGGTCGCCGATCTCGACGAAGGTGAACTTGAGGTTCGGGGTGAGGGCGGCGAGGGCCTGCGCCACCTTGCGGTTGACGCTGTCCTTGCGGAGCGAGCCGACGACGACGGCGACGTTGCGGACTTGGGACATGATCGTTGTTTCCTTTGCGAGAGGGATGAGGCGTCAGGCGGCGGCGTGGGTTAGCCGTTGCCGGGCGCGGAGGTTGTCGAGGGCATAGGCGCCGGCGCCTGCGGCGCTGATCAGCAGGAAGATGAAGCTGAACAGGATCGCGGGTTCGCCGCCGTTCAACACGGGGAAGAAGCCGGCGGGCGCGTGGAACATGAAGTAGGCCACCGCCATCTGGCCCGAGGCGACGAATGCGGCGGGGCGGGTGAAGAGGCCAAGGGCCACGAGCGCGCCGGTGACCACCTCGATGACGGCGCCGACGCCCATCAGACTCAGCAGCGGCTGGACGCCAGGCTGCGCGCCTTCGGGAAAGCCGGCGAGCTTGACGAGGCCGTGGCCGATGAAGAGCAGCCCGGTGATGACGCGGAGTGCGGCGAGAGCCTGCGGGGTGAAGCGGCCACGGGGTTGGACGGTGGACATTCGACGATCCTTCGGGGGCCCGCGGCCGGATCGCCTCGGGGTGACGGGAAGATGGTCGCCTTCTGAGGCGTTGATAATCCCGTCGTTCCGGAGGATTGTTTTGCCGAATAGGAAGCAATCCCATGGACCGATTGGACGAAATCCGCGCCTTCGTCGCGGTCGCCGAGGCGCGCAGTTTCACGCAGGGCGCGAAGAAGCTGGACGTCTCAGGCGCCCAGGTTTCGAAGCTGGTGGCGCGGCTGGAGAACCGCCTTGGCGCGCGGCTGCTCAATCGCACGACACGGGATGTGTCGCTCACGGACACTGGGCAGGCCTATCTGGAACGCGCGCGGGAGCTTCTCGAAAGCTTCGACGCGCTCGAGACGTCGGTCCGCGACCAGAGCGGGCCGTCCGGCACCCTGAAGGTCTCTGCGCCGGTATCCTTCGGTAAGAACCAGCTGACGCCGGCGTTGCTCGACTTCGCTTCGGGCTGCTCGGCGGTCTCGCTGGACGTCAACTTCTCGGACCGGGTGGTGAACCTGGTCGAGGAGGGATTCGACGTGGCCGTCCGCATCGGCCACCTGACGGACTCATCGCTTGTGGCGCGCCGGCTTGCGGCCGTGCGGATGGTGACCTGCGCCGCGCCGGCCTATCTGGCGAGCGCGGGAACGCCTTCGGCCCTGGAGGACCTGACCACGCACGAAGCGATCCTGGACACCAACGCCCGCGATCCGACGGTCTGGCGCTTCGGACCGCACAGCGACCTGCGTGACGTGCGGGTCCACGGACGCCTGCGCTTCAACGGGGCGGAAGCCTGCGTGGCGGCGGCCGTGGCGGGCTTCGGCGTGGTCCGCACGCCGGCCTTCGCGGCGGCGGAGGATCTGCGAGCCGGGCGCCTGGTTCCGGTCCTTTGCAACTTCGAGCCGGAACTCATCCACGTTTACGCCGTCTACCCGCACGCCCGCCACCTTGCGGCCAAGGTGCGCGCCTTCGTGGACTTCCTGGCCCAGCGCTATGCCGGCGAGCCGGAATGGCACCTGGGCTGGGGCAGTCTGCACCCGCGTTCGTGACGGGGGCTCAGGCGAAGGCGATCCAGCGTCCCGCCGCCGCGGTCGTGATCCAGACCAGGATGGCGGCGTAGGCAAGGGCCTTGGTGAAAGGACCGCTTTCGGCGCTGCGCCCGCCGGAGATGACCTGGACCGCCATGGCGCCGAGGATCCACGCGGTGAACGCCCAGGCGAAACCCTTGTTGGCAGGGTCGAGGCGGGCGAAATCATCGGGGCTGATGACGAGGTGGGTGGTCACGTACTGCGCCACGATCAGGGCGAGGGCGCCCGCCAGGTAGACGATCCGGGTCAGCCCGCGGGTGACGAAAAGCGCGATCAGGCCGCCCGCGAAGATCACGTGCCAGAGGCCGGGGTTGATCAGCTTGCCGACCCCGAAAACCCACAGCGACGCCCCCCAGAGCAGGAGGCCCGCTACGCCGGCCGTGCGAGAGAGCGCCCCGATGCGGCCGTCGGCCCGTGCGACGGGCATGCTGACGCCGTAGGTCAGCACCAGCGCCGCTGCGAGACCCAGCATCTTCGCGGTGAAGGCCTCGGAGGTATAGAGCCGCTCGGCGTTCGATGCGCCGATCAGCAGGCCGGTCAGGATCACGCCGATGACGCCGACGTGCATCCACGTCCTGGAGCCCCGGTGCACCTCTGACGGCGGTTCGTCCGTGAGGCCGTAGCCGATCAGGCGCAGGTTCAGCAGGATGCTGGCGCCGCCCAGGAGGGCCAGCGACAGGATGTGGCCGACTTCCCATTGGGCGAAGTACGGCTTGATCGCCGCGCCCGGCCAGACGTCATCGAGGTTGGCGACCCACCCGGCGAGCGCGGGGAAGATGTCCTGCGGCGCCATGGTCATTGGACGTCCTCCCCGAGGTCGATCGCGCCGCGTTCCGAGGTCGCGCAGGCCTGGGCGACGTTGGCCCAATGGGGCAGGGGCTTGCCGCACTCGAACCAGTCGTAGGCGATGAAGCGCCCGAAGGTGATCACCAGGATCCAGGCGCAGATGGAGACGAGGGCCGAGGCCTTCACCGCGGGCGGCGTGCGGGGCGCGACGTCCCACGCGTCGCGGTTCCGCTGAACCCGGAAGTGGAAGACGAGGATGTTGATCGCTGCGAGCGCGAGAAAGATGAGCTTCAGGCGAAACCAGAGATTGTGGTAATAAAGCAATGGTTTGGCGTAGAATAATGCGACCCCGGTCACGATCATCAGCGCGAAGCCGAAGACGGTGAGCGGCAGCACGCGATCGCTGATGACCGACACGGGCGTCCGCCGGAACGCGACGCCCAACAGTCGCAGGTCGACCAGGAAGATGGTCCCCGCGAACAGCATCAGCGTCAGCACGTGGGTGCCTTCGAGCAGGCCCCAGAAATTCAGCGAGCTGGCGAGCTGCTCGCTCCACGAGGGGTCGTATTCCCCAGGCCCCTTGCCCAGCTGCGACAGCCAGACCACGACATCACGAATCAACGGGTGCGCCCTCCCCAAGGCATACCGTTTCTTCTACAGGCTGCGGCGTGCGTGTCGATTGCTGAATGTTTCGCGGCGGTGACACGTCAGGCGGGCGTGCGCCGTGATCAGGTGGCGCAGGAAAGGTCGTCCAGCGCCGCATTTAGGAGTGTCAGGGCCGTGCGCAGGGCCGACAGCCTGACCTCGGCGCGGCCCACATCCCCGAAGCGCTCGACCCGGTGGACCGTGGGGCCTCCACGCCGCGCGCAGGCGAAATGCACCAGGCCGGCCGGCTGCTCCGGACCGTCCTCCGTGAAGCCGGTGATGGAGATGGCGACGTCAGCGCGCGAGGCGGCCAGGGCGCCGTCGGCCATGGCGCGGGCGGCAGGTTCGGAAACCGGCCCGTCCTCCGCGAGCACCCTGCGGGAAACGCCGATCAGCTCGTGCTTGGCGTCATTGGAATAGGTGACGAAGCCGCGTTCGAACGCGTGGCTGCGGCCGGGAATATCCGTGAGCAGTGACGCCAGGAGGCCCCCTGTGCAGCTCTCTGCGGTCGCAAGCAGGAGCTCGCGGTCGCACGCTCGCCGGAGGACCTCCTGGGCCAGCCGCTCGATGTCGTCCGGGATGGCCGGGTCGAGGGCTTCGGCCATCGTATCAGTGGGGACGCGGCGCCTTCGGAGGCTGGGCGGTGAGCTCTTCCTTTCGGGCGCTCATCTGATCGCCGATCGCCTTCAGGTCCATGTCCGAGCGGCGGACTTCCGGGAAGTACTCGGACTCCTCCTCCTCGACGTGATGGTCGATCATCTCCTGGAGGACCTTCACCTTGGCGTCGTAGTAGTCGTCCGTCGGCGCCATGCCCTCGAGCTGACAAATGAGATCCTTCGCAGCGGCATGCTCCACTTCGGCCTCGTTCACCGTGTCCTGTTCGTCCACGAACTCGCGTGAGGCCGGATAGAAGATCTCCTCCTCGAGCTGCATGTGCACCTTCAGCTCCATGGCGATCTTGCGGAAGATCTCGACCTTCCGACGTTCGTCGGACTTGGCCGCCTCGTAGGCCTTGAACAGGTCCTCGACGGTGCGGTGGTCGCGCATGAGCAGAGTGACGCCGTCCTCGACGGTCATCCGGGCGCGGCCGTCCTTCGTCAGGCCGGGGTCCTTCGAGGCGGACGGCTTGGCGGAGCCGGGGGTGGCGCTGGCCATGGGTGTCTCCTGGGTAAGGGTGAGGTCGGCGCTATGAACCCCCGCCGGGCGCGCAGGTTCCGGTCTTGATTTTCCCGGCCGGGCCGGGTCGTTAGGCGCATGAGCAGCGGGCCCCGAGTCATCGTCGCCGGCGCAGGGGTCTTCGGCCTTGCGAGCGCCCTGGCGCTCGTGGACGCCGGTTGCCGGGTGACGGTCTGCGACCCTGGCGGGCCGAACGCCTCGAGCGTGGCTGCCGGGATGATCGCCCCGGTCTTCGAGGCTGTGCTCGATGACAGCGCCACCCCCCATTTCGACCTCCTGATGCAGGCCCGGGACCTGTGGCCCGGCTTCGCCCAGCGGGCCGGGATAGCGCTGGACCGGTCGGGCGCTCTGGCGGTTGGCGAAGACGGCTGGCTGGACGGGTTGGCGGCGCGCTTCCGCGGACTTCACGAATGGCCGACGGAGATCGGGGGCGCGGCGGCGCGCGAGCTCGCCCCCGGCCTGGCCGACGACTTCGACCGGGCGTTGCTGACCCGCGAAGACTGGCGGGTGGATGCGCCGGCGGCGCTGGAGGCAATGGCGGCCGCTGCACGGGCGGCGGGTGTCGTGTTCGAACGCCGCACGGTGACCGACCGGGCCGAGGCGGACCTGCTGGTGGTGGCCACCGGCGCGGACGGGGAGTTGGCCGCCGTGGCTCCGGAACTGTCGCACCTGGCGCCGATCAAGGGGCATATCGTGCGTCTGCAGGCCTCAGCCGCCGGCGCGGTGGTGCGGAGCAAGGGGATCTATGCGGCGCCGGGCGCGACCATCGCGTTCGGAGCGACCATGGAGGCGGGCGTAGCCGACACGACCGTCGATCCTGGCAAGACCCAGGCGCTGCTTTCGGCGGGACTGCACCTCTTTCCGGGGCTCGGCGATGCGCCGGCCGAAGCGTCCGCGGGCGTCCGCGCGGCCACTCCCGACGGCCTGCCGATGGTGGGCTCGAGCCAAGCGCCCGGCGTGATCCTGGCCGCCGGGGCCCGACGGAACGGCTGGCTGCTGGCGCCGCTGGTTGGTCGCCTTGTGGCCGCCCATGCGACCGGCGGCGACGTCGGGCCGCTCGCGTTAGGCTTCGATCCCGGGCGGTTCACTGGAGGGTAGGATGGGCGGCTTCTGGCTGAGCGACGAGCAGCAGGCGATCCGGGATGCGGTCGGGCGTCTGTGCGAGGCCTTCGACGCCGCCTACTGGCGCCAGACGGACGAGTCCGGCGTCTTCCCCGAAGCCTTCGTCTCGGCGATGGCCGAAGCCGGGTGGCTTGGCGTGGCGATGCCGACCGAGCTTGGCGGCGCGGGGCTGGGCCTCACCGAGGCGGCGATCGTGATGCAGGCGGTCGCCGAAAGCGGGGCCGGCTTCTCGGGCGCCAGCGCCATCCACCTCAACATCTTCGGCCTGATGCCGGTGGCGAAGTTCGGGAGCGAGGCGCTGCGCCGCGCGTCGATCCCGCGGATCATCTCGGGCCAGGATCGGACCTGCTTCGCGGTCACCGAGCCCGACGCCGGGCTCGACACCACCAGCCTCTCGACCCGCGCGGTGCGGACCAACGACGGCTACGTCGTCCGGGGGCGGAAGATGTGGACGACCAACGCCCAGCGCGCGACCAAGATCCTGCTCATCGCCCGGACCACGCCCAAGGAAGAGGTCAAGCGGCCGACCGAGGGGCTGTCGCTGTTCTACACGGACTTCGACCGCACGCGGATCCAGGCCACGCCGATCCCCAAGATGGGCCGCAAGGCCGTCGAGTCCAATGCGGTTTTCATCGACGACCTGCACATCCCTGCGGAGCATCTGATCGGGGAGGAAGGCCGGGGCTTCTACTACCTTCTGGAAGGCCTGAATCCCGAGCGCGTGCTCATCGGCGCCGAGGCGGTCGGCCTCGGCCGGGCGGCCCTCAAGCGGGCGGCGGGCTATGCGAAGGAGCGGGTCGTCTTCGGCCGCCCGATCGGCCAGAACCAGGGCGTGGCCCACCCGCTGGCGCGGGCCTGGGCCGAACTGGAGGCGGCGAACCTGATGGCCTTCAAGGCCGCCGCCCTCTTTGACGCCGGCCGCGAGTGCGGGGCCGAGGCGAACGCGGCCAAGTACCTCGGCGGCGAGGCCGGCTTCAACGCCTGCGAGGCGGCGGTTCTGGCGCACGGGGGCATGGGCTACGCCAAGGAGTTCGACGTCGAGCGCTACTTCCGCGAGGCGATGATCGCCCGCATCGCGCCGGTCAGCCGCGAGATGATCCTCAACTACATCGCCGAGCGGGTGCTGGGCCTGCCCAAGAGCTACTGAGGGCAGGCCCGGGCGGCTATTTCGGCAGGCGGAAGGCGATGGGGATCGAGACCCTCGCGCCGCCCACGGCCCGGCCGTCGACGGTGCGCGGGCTCATCCGGAAGTACCGCGAGAGCCGGAGCGCGGCGGCGCCGAAGCCGAAGTCGTCCGGAGTCTCGGACTCGACGGCGCAGGCGGTGACCGCGCCGGCGTCGGTCACTTCGCAGGAGATCACCGCACGGCCCTCCTTGTTCAGGCGGGCGGCGCGGTCCGGGTAGAAGCGCGCAAGCTCCTCGGCCCCGGGCTTCCGGAGCCAGGTGGGGTTGCCGATGTCGGGCGTCCGCGGCGGTTGCGGGGGCGACAGGGGCGGCGGGTCGGCGAGCGCCGGGCCGGGCGACGGCGGCGGGTCCACGAGGGGCGGCAGTGGCAGGGGCGGGACGGTCGGCATGGTGTCGGCCGTGGTCGGCGGCCGCGGGGTAGCGGTCGTCCTGGGCGGGGTCTTCGGCGGCGGCGGCGGCTTGGGCGGCTCCCAGGTCTGCACGACGATCGGAGGTGTCTCATCCATCGGTTCCGGGGCGGGCGGCGCGAACTGCATCAGGGCGAGGTAGGCGGCCACGAGGGCGTGCGCGCCGAGGGAGACGGCGACGACGAGGGTCGTCGTGGGGGACATCCGCCGGCCGTGCGGGACGCCGTCATAAAGACTGTAGGTACGAGATATCATGGCGTTGTCCTTGAGAGGATTACGCCTGTAGTCCGCGCGACAATTACAGCAGTAAAATGGCGAAAGGTCGCAGGCTTTGCGGCGTCGTTCCCGGCAGGGTTAGCCGGGTGTTAACCATGATCGCAGACTCCTGCCTCATGGCCGTCCAGGGAATCCGGGGCATCGTCGAAGCTGCGATCGAGCGCGCCTCCAAGGCGACGGGCGTCGATTTCGGATTCCTGATGAAGACCGCGGGGCGCGAGAGCAGCTTCAACCCGCGCGCCCAGGCCTCGAGCTCGTCCGCGGCCGGCCTCTTCCAGTTCGTCGGCCAGACGTGGCTCGCCACCCTCAAGCAGCACGGCGCCAAGCACGGCTACGCGCGCTACGCCGACCTCATCACCAAGGGCTCGGACGGTCGTTACCGGGTGGAGGGCGACGAGGCGCGGCGCGCGGTCATGGACCTGCGGCTCGATCCTCACGCCGCCTCGGTGATGGCCGGCGAGCTGACGGCCCAGAACGCCGCCTACCTGAAGGGCCGCGTCGGGCGCGACCCGACGGCGGGCGAGCTCTATGTCGCGCACTTCCTGGGGCCGCAGGGCTCGGCGAAGCTGATCAAGGCGGCGGAGGCCCAGCCGGGCGCCGAAGCCGCCTCGCTGTTCCCGGACGCCGCGCGCGCCAACCGCTCGATCTTCTATCGCAACGGCCGGGCCGCCACCGTCGGCGAGGTCTACGCCAACCTGACCCGGACGGGCGGCAGCCAGCAGGCCGTTTCGCCCCGCGAGGTCGCCGACCCCGAGGACGGCGGCTTCATCCAGTACGCCTCGGCCCGCCGCACCTCGCGCGAGCGGGAGCAGGACGCGCTGGTGGCGATGATCCTCAAGGGCGCGCAACCGGCCGACCAGGCCGGCGTGGGCAGCCGGCTGGCCGGCTCGCTGTTCACCAGCGAGATGCTCAAGATGCTGTCGGACAGCCGCGATAGCTGAGCCCGCGGCGCCTGGCGGCTAGAGCGCGTTCCGCAAAAGTGGAAACCGGTTTTGCGAGCGAACGCGCTCAAACTTTTGATTTAGAGCCTTTTTATCCCGTTCAAACGATTTCATTTGAACGGGAAAGGCTCTAGGCCGCCGCACCGCTTTCGAACATGGCGTCGATCTCGGCTTCGCCGTAACCAAGCTGGGCCAGGACCTCGCGCGTGTGCTCGCCGAGGCGCGGCGCGCGGGGCAAGCGGTCGACGTCCGCCCCCGGGAACCGGGCCGGCGCGGCGGGCGAGCGGTACGTGCCGCCCTGGCCGTCCTCCACCTCGACGAACGCGCCCGCCGCGGCGGCCTGTGGGTCCGCGGCGACGTCGGCCGGCGTCTGCATCGGCGCCCACACAAGGTCGGCGGCGTCGAGGCGTCGGGCGATCTCGTCCATCGGCAGGGCGCCGAAGGCCGCGTCGAGTTCGGCGGAGAGCTCGCGGGCGTTCTGGCGGCGAGCCTTGCCGGTGGCGAAGCGCTCGTCGGTGACGAGATCGGGCCGCCCGGCCGCCTCGCAGAATTTCTCCCAGCCGCCGCCAGAGCCGCGCGGATTGTGCACGAACCAGCGGCCGTCCGAGCTCTGGAAGTAGTTGGCGATGGCGTTGATCGGGTTGTCCCGCGAGCGGATCGAGGCCAGACGGCCCAGCTTGAGCTGGACTGCGAGGTCCGAGCCGATGAGGTAGATCCCGGAGGCCAGAAGGGAGGTCTGCACCAGGCGCCCTTCGCCGGTCCGCTCACGCTCGTAGAGCGCGGCCAGGATCGCCGAGACCGTGGCGAGCGAGGTGGTGTGGTCGCCGATGCCCGAGCTGCGGAGGAAGGGTTCGGATCCCTTGGGCGCAGTCATGTACGAGACGCCGGCGCGCGCCCAGAAGGCGGTGACGTCGAAGCCCGGCAGGTGCGCCTCCGGGCCCTCCAGGCCGTAGCCGGTGATCACCGCATAGACGAGGCGCGGGTTGGCGGCCCGCAGGGTCTGGTCGTCGAGACCGTACTTCCGGAGCGAGGCGGGGCGCACATTGGTCAGGAACACGTCGGCCTGGGCGGCGAGCCGGGCGAGCGCCTCCCGGCCCGCGGGCTGGGTGATGTCGAGCACGGCGCCGCGCTTGCCGCGGTTGTCGAGGTCGAAGGTGGGGTTCGAGCCGAGGTCGTTGGCGAGGTCGGCGAAGATGTGACGCATGTTGTCGCCACCCGGACGCTCGACCTTGATCACGTCGGCGCCCCAGTCGGCCATGATGCCGGCCGCACCCGGACCGGCGATGTAGGCGGAGAAATCGACGACCTTCAGACCCTGCAGCAGCACGCGCTCGCTCCCTAATTATGCGCGCTAGGTTAGAGCAGGTGACGGAACGGCGCCTATGCCACCGCGCGGTCGTTGGCGGGACGTCGTGCGGCCAGGGCCTCGGCGATGGCCCGCGCGGCGGCGGGAACGGCGACCGGTCGGCGGAGGAGGGCGTCGGCGCCGGCCGCCAGGGCGGCCTCGGTCTCGTCGGCCTCGCCGTGGGTCAGCGCCAGCACAGGGGTGCGGGCGGCCTCCCCGGCCAATCCCCGCACCTGGCCGATCACCGGGGCGTCGCCGCAGACCACGAGGTCCAGGTCGCAGATGCGCGCCAGCTCGACGGCGCGGCGGCCGTCGGCGGCGTGCACGACCTGGTGGCCGAGCTGTTCCAGGCAGGCGCGCAGCATGGCGGCGGAGAGCGCATCGGGCTCGACCGTGAGGATCCGCAGTCGCCGGGCCACCGGCTCGGGCGGCGACGCGACGGGCCTGGCCAGCGCGGCCGCCGGATCGAAGGGCAGTTCCAGCGTGAAGCAGCTTCCCACGTTCGGGGCGCTCTCGGCGCGCAGCTCGCCGTCCATCAGGCGGGCCAGCTGGTGTGCGAGGGGCAGGCCGAGCCCCGCGCCCGGACTGCCGGCGCTGGTGCGCGCGATCCGCTGGAAGGGTTGCAGGGCGGCGGCCAGTTCATCCTCGGACAGGCCGGGCCCGGTGTCGGCCACCGCCACCGCGATGCGACGGGGCGAGGCCCGGCTGACGCGGATCTCGACCCGGCCCCGGACAGTGAACTTCACGGCGTTGCCGACGAGGGCGGTCAGGAGCTGGCGTGTGCGCGCGGGATCGGCCACCGCGGCGCCTGGCCCGGCGGCAAGCGCCTCGTCCACCTGGGTCACGAGCTCCAGCCCCTTGGCCGCGGCCGCGGCCCGGTGGGCGGCCACGACCGTGCGGACAAGCGCCGGCAGGTCCATGGCCCGCGGCTCGACCGTGAGGCGGCCGGACTCGGCGTTCTCGGCGTCCACGGTCGTCTCCAGCACCGCCAGCAGGTCGTTCACCGCATCGAGCGCGGCCGACACCTGCTGGCGAGAGGGCGGGGCGCGACCCTGGCTGGCCGTCGAGGCCAGCATGTGCGCGACGCCGGTCAGTCCGTTGCGGATCTCGTCGGAGAGGGTGGACACCAGGTCGGACTTGGAGCGGGCCAGGCGACGGGCCGCCTCGGCCTGGGCCGAGCGTTCGGCCATCAGGGTCTCCCGTTCGGCGGCGAGACCGTACTGCGCGCGCAGGATCCGGTTCACCAGCAAGGCCAGCGCCAGAGAGAGCGCGGTCGCCGCCAGGCCCAGGCGCGCCGCCGACGCGTCCTCCGGGTGCAGGAAGAGGGCGATCAGCGGCCCGGCGAACGCCGCCGGGGCCACGACCAGCAGGCTCGGCAGCCAGGTGGCGGTGAAGACCACGCAGATCATCGCGGCGCCGAGGGTCAGGAGCAGCAGCGTCTCACGCGCGGGGCCGGCGAAGTGGGCGAACACGGCGAGCTGGGCGATCACCGCGGCCCAGATCAGGCCGGCGAGGATCTGCATCCGCGCCCGGCTGCGAGGATCGGTCGCAGCCGGCGTCCTTAACCAATTGACCGCGCCGTAGAAGCAGCCCCAGCCGATGGCGAAGCCCGCGAAACAGGCGCTCATCCAGGCCGCGTTGGCCGCATGGCTGGCGGCCCAGACGAACACCGGCAGGCATATGCCGAAGGCGATCAGCGCATAGGGCAGCAGGGCGGCCTGGGCCTTCATTCCCTGTTCCGCCACGGAGGCGGCGAGGGTCGGATCGGTGGGCTGTCTGGCGGCCAAGGCGCGGTCCTTCCGCAGGCTGGGAAGGGGACCGTACGGCGCGCGCGTTCGCGGCCGGTTACGCGAGATCCTTAATCCACAGATTCGGCCGGCAACGAATGGTTAAGCTTACGCGCGCCAATCTCGAATCGCGGGACTCCGGAGCTGATCCGGATGGGGCGAGAGGGGCGATGACGACAACGCGGTCAGCGCTGACGGATGGCGACATCCGCACGCTGGTGAAGGGAGCGACGCCGGACGAGCGCGCCCTGGCCGCGCGGAAGCTCTGCGCCAGCATGAGCCGTTCTCCCTTGTCGGACGAAGACCGCGAACTGGCGGCCGACATCCTGCGGGTGATGGCCGCCGACGCCGCCGAGCTGGTGCGCAAGGCGATCGCCGAGACCCTGCGCGCCTCGCCCATCGTCCCGCGCGACGTGGCGGTGCGGCTGGCGCGGGACGTGGAGTCGATCTGCCTGCCGATCCTGGCCTTCTCGCCGGCCTTCACGGACGCCGACCTGGCCGAGATCGTCCGCCTTGGTGGCCCCGTGCGGCAGATCGCGATCGCAAAGCGCCCGACACTGTCACGCGCCGTGACGGAGAGCCTCGCCGACTATGGCGCCGAGCGCGCGGTGGCCGTCGCCTGCGCCAATCCGGGGGCCGATTTCTCGGACGACGCGCTGGAGCAGCTCGTCGAGCGGTTCGAGGCCTCGGAGCAGGTGCTTGCCGCCATGGCCTATCGCCAGGCCCTGCCGCTGTCGGTGACGGAGCGGCTCGTGCGCCTGGTCAGCGAGAATGTCCGCGACCACCTGGTGAGCCACCACGGGGTCTCGGCCGAGATCGCGCTGGAGGTCGCCACCGGCTCTGCGGAACGGGCCACGGTCGACCTCGTGGACCAGGCCGGGCGCAGCGCCGACGTCAAGAGCCTGGTCGCCCACCTTCACCTCGAACGGCGGCTGACCGCCTCGCTGCTGCTGCGCGCCCTGGCGCACGGCCATATGACCTTCTTCGAGTGGGGCGTCGCCGAACTGGCGGGCGTCCCGCACCATCGGACCTGGCTGATGATCCACGACGCGGGTCCGCTGGGCCTGCGCGCCATCTACGAGCGGGCAGGGCTGCCGGCGCGCCTGTTCCCGGCCTTCCGCGCAGCGGTCGACACCTTCCATTCCATGGAGTTCGACGGCGGGCCGAAGGACCAGGAGCGGTTCCAGGAACGGATGCTGCAACGCTTCCTGACCCAGCCGGCCGCCGCCTCGCGCGAGGACGTGGACTACCTGCTGGACCGGATGGACCGGGTGGCGAACGACGCACGGCCCTTGGCCGAGAGCGCCTGACCCTTGCCTTCCCTAGGGGGCGGGTTCCAAGCTGCCCCTATGGAAACGCCCAAAACCCCGGAAAAGGGGCCCGCCGAGCCGAAACCGGCCGCCACCATCCTGCTGCTGCGCGACCAGCCCGAATTCCAGGTGCTGATGGTCAAGCGGCACCACCAGATCGACTTCGCGTCCGGCGCGCTGGTGTTCCCGGGCGGCAAGACCCACGCCGGCGACACCGACCCGGCCTGGGCCGAGCACACCGTCGGCTGGCACGCCTTCGACGACGTCCAGCGCACGCTGCGCATCGGAGCGATCCGCGAGGCCTTCGAGGAGGCCGGGATCCTGCTCGCCGAACATCATGACGGGGCCCATTTCGCCGCCGCCTGCGATCCGGCCGTGCGCGAGGCGGTGGATCGGGGCGAGGTCCACTTCCTGGACGTGGTCCGTGAACTGGGCGTGCGTCTGCGCCTAGACGCCCTGTCGGTGTTCGCCCGCTGGATCACCCCGACGATGATGCCGAAGCGCTTCGACACCTGGTTCTACGCCGTCCGGGCTCCCGCCGATCAGGTCGCGGCCTGCGACGGGCGCGAGACCGTGGATGCGGAATGGATCGCCCCGCAGGAGATCCTGCGCCTGGCGGAGGCCGGGGAGCGGACGGTGATCTTCCCGACGCGCATGAACGTGCAGCTGCTGGCCGAGGCGCAGAGCGCCGAGGATTGCGTCGTCCGCGCGGAGTCGCGGACGCTGGTCACGGTGCTGCCGCAGGTGGAGCGTCGGCCGGAAGGCGCGGTGCTGGTCTTGCCGCCGGACGCCGGCTACGGCGTGGTGGCCGAGCCGATGGAGCGTATCGGGGGCTGAGGCCCAGTCAGGCGTCGAAACGGATCAGGCGCCGAAGGCGGCGATCTGGCCTTCGAGCTCGCGCACGAGCGCCTGGCCGACCGGGTGATCCTCGGTCTTGATCTCGTCGCGGGCGGCGGCCTTGATCGCGTCGATATGGGCGTCGATCAGCGCCATCGGCGCCTGCAGGCGCTTGGTCTTGTCGTCGATCAGCCGGCACAGCAGGCCGGCGATGCGGGTGATCAGCGGGAAACCGTAGGTGGCGCCCAGACCCTTCAGGTCGTGGGCGCGCAGGTACAGGCTTTCCATGTTCTCGGGCGTGGCGCCTTCGCCGCGGACCGTGTGGCGCGCGCCCTCGAGCTTGGTGATCTCGTCGTTCAGCCACTGGGTGAAGTTGCCCGACAGGCTCTTCAGCGCCGCCTCGGCCTTGGCGATCGCGGCCGGGTCGATGGCGCCCAGACGGCCACCGCCGACCTTCAGCCGAAGGGCGTTGGGGGCTGGGAACATCTGGCCGGGCTTGTGTTCGCTCACGTGACTCTCCCGAACGATCACCACAACGGTAGGGTGAACCCGTTAATAAGCGATGATGGTCGAGCCTGTTATGCGACGCAGGATCACACCGAGAACTGCTCGGCCAGCACCCGTTCCCCCAGGCTCCGGCCGGCGTCGAACAGCATGCAGACCTGCACGTCCCGGTCCTCGGCGATGTAGACCTCCATGACGTGCTGGGCCTCGTAGTTGTCGGCCGTGGCGCTCACGGGGCGCTTGGCGCCTTCCAGCACCTCCAGCCGGATCCGCGCGGTGTGCGACAGCAGGGCGCCGCGCCAGCGCCGGGGCCGGAAGGCGCTGATCGGCGTCAGCGCCAGGATCTGCGAGTCCATCGGGATGATCGGGCCATGCGCCGACAGGTTGTAGGCGGTCGACCCCATCGGCGTGGAGATCAGGGCCCCGTCGCAGATCAGCTCGGGCAGGCGCACCTTGCCGTCCACCGAGATGCGCAGCTTCGCCGCCTGGCGGGTGGTGCGCAGAAGGCTGACCTCGTTGAAGGCGATCGCCTCGTGGGTCTCGCCGTTCACGTCCACGGCCTGCATCCGCAGGGGGTGGATGACCGCGCCCTCGGCGGCGTTGATCCGCCCCAGCAGGTCGTCGTCGGCGAACTCGTTCATGAGGAATCCGACCGAGCCCTTGTTCATGCCGTAGATCGGCTTGCCCGAATGCATCAGGGCGTGGACCGTCTCCAGCATGAAGCCGTCGCCGCCCAGGGCGACGATCACCTGGGCGTTGTCGATTCCGGCGTCGCCATAGCGCGAGACGAGATTCTCACGCGCCTCCTGGGCCTCGGGGCGGCTGGACGCGACGAAGGTGAGTCGGGTGACGAAGGCGGACTTTTTCATCGGCCGGTAGAGGGGCCGAAGCTTTGCGGTCTGTCAAACGGCGGATAGCGCCCGGGCGGCCTGGCGGAAGGCGGCCCCTGCGACCTCGGGCGAGACGGGCGCGAACGCCACCGACGCCTTGCGCGCGCCCTCGGCGCCGCCGCCGGGTCGGCCGTTGTTGAGCTTGCGGGTCATCGCCAGGATGTCGGGGAAGACGCTGCGGTCGATGCCCACGGCGGCGCAGGCCAGGGCCAGCAGCTCGGGGCGGTCGGAATCCAGCGTCGCCTGCACCTGCGCGGTGTCGAAGCGGCCGAGGACGGCGAGCGCGCCCGCGAACAGGCCGAGACGGCCCTCGCGCAAGGCGCGGATGAGGTAGCCGGGGCGCAGCTGGCCGGCGGCGTGCAGCTTGTCGATCAGGCGCCGCTCCATCGCCTCGCGCTCGCCTTCCCGCGTCGTCCGGGGCAGGGCCTCGGAGTTGAGGTGGGCGATGCCGGCGTGGGCCTCGTTCAGCGAGGCGGCGAGGGCCTCGTCCAGGATGGCGACGTCCAGGCGGAAGCGGTCGGCCAGCCCCTGGCGCAGCGCCAGCCCCACCCACAGGTAGAGGCGCTTGGCGAGCTGTCCCGTCAGCTTGGGGTGCTGGGAGAGCGGGGTGCGGAGGGCCGCGATCTGCCGCGAGGCCTCGACCAGCTCCTCCATGTCGCGGGCCGAGAGCTCGGCGGAGGTGTTGCCGGCGAGGGCGGTGAGCACGGCGGGCTCGGCCTGCTCCAGGATCGCCGACACCACGGTGCTCGACAGGTTGGGGCGGCGCGCGACCTCGATCTGATGCTCGATCGTGGCCTCGACCAGCAGGCGGACGAGGTCGAGGTCGCGGAGCACCGGGCTCTGCGAGATGATCGGCCGGGCGATCTCGATGTCGTCGAGGGCGAGGACGTTGACCAGGGCGTTCGGCGCCCAGTCGGCGGCGGCGAGCTTCTGGGAGAGGCGATGGCGGATGTCGCGCTCGGCCTCGACCACCAGGCTCATGAAGATGGAGGAGAGCAGCCCCTGGATCGACGGGGACTTCATCGCGGCCCCGACGTGCGGCGCGTCGCAAAGATCCGCGATCCCCAGGAGGAGGCGTTCGCGGTCCGCCGGCTGGCGGCTCTTGGCGAGATCGAGCAGACTTTCGCTGCTCATCGCGAGGCTCAAGCCGGACTCCCATTTCTACAGTACGAACACGGCTGTAGCGGACTCTGGGCCTTGGGCGTGAAGACATGCTTAAGGATGGGTCCGAACGGGAGGAATCGTCGCCATGGCCGCACCGCTGCTGCTCGCTCTGGACCAGGGCACGACGTCGACGCGGGCGATCCTGTTCGACGCCGCGGGGACGGCGCTCGCGGAGGCGGGACGGCCGCTGGCGCAGCACTATCCGCAGGACGGCTGGGTCGAGCACGACGCGGACGAGATCTTCGAGGCCTCGGCGGCGGTGCTGAAGGAGGCGGTGGCGAAGGCGGGCCGCGACCTGGCGGACGTCACCGCCATCGGCGTCACCAACCAGCGCGAGACCGTGGTGCTGTGGGAGCGCGCCACGGGGCGGCCGATCCACAGGGCCATCGTCTGGCAGGACCGGCGCACAGAGCCGCTGTGCGCGCGGCTGCGGGCGGCCGGGCGCGAGCCGCGGGTGACCGAGCTGACCGGGCTGCTGCTCGACCCCTACTTCTCGGGGACGAAGCTGGCGTGGCTGCTGGACAACGTGCCGGGGGCGCGGGCGGCGGCCGAGGCCGGCGACCTGCTGGCGGGGACGATCGACGCCTGGGTGATCTGGAAGCTGACCGGCGGGCGGGTCCACGCCACCGACGCCACCAACGCCTCGCGCACGCTGCTGTACGACCTTCGGAAGGGGGAGTGGTCGGCCGAGATGGCGGCCATGCTGGACGTGCCGCTGGGCATCCTGCCGCAGGTGCGGGACTGCGCCGGCGACTTCGGCGAGACGGACCCGGCGATCCTGGGGCGCAGCGTTCCGATCCGGGGCGTGGGGGGCGACCAGCAGGCGGCGCTGATGGGGCAGGGCTGCATCCGGCCGGGCGAGATGAAGGCCACCTATGGGACCGGCTGCTTCATGCTGATCAACACGGGCGAGACGGCTCCGGTGTCCGGGGCGCGGCTGCTGACCACGGTGGCGGCGCAGGTCGGTGGGCGGGCCACCTATGCCCTGGAGGGCGCGATCTTCATCGCCGGGGCGGCGATCCAGTGGCTGGGCGAGGGGCTGCGCATCCCGGGCGGGCCGCAGGCGGCCGAGGCGCTGGCGGCGGAGGCGAACGACGACCTGGGCGTGGTGCTGGTGCCCGCCTTCACGGGCCTCGGCGCGCCGTGGTGGGACGCCGGGGCGCGCGGGGCGCTGTTCGGCCTGACCCGGGATGCGGGGCTTCCCGAGATCGCCCGGGCGGCGTTCGACGCCTGCGCGCTGCAGACGCGGGACCTGATCGAGGCGATGCGGGCGGATGCGCCGAAGGCGTTCTACGGCGAGGTGGAGATCCGGATCGACGGCGGCATGTCGAGGAGTCCCTGGTTCAGCCAGCGGCTCGCCGACCTGACGGGGGTGGGCGTCTGCCGCGCCACCTACCAGGAGACCACGGCCCTGGGCGCGGCGCTGTTCGCGGGCGTCGGCGCGGGCGTCTACCGCGACCTCGCGGAGGCGGCGGCGGCGCGGCCGAGGACCGAGGCGTTCCAGCCGCAGCTCGACGTCGACCCGCGCGAACGCGCCTACGCCCGCTGGCTCGACGCCGTGGCGCGGGTGCGGACCAGCTAGAGCAGGCGCACGCCGGGCGCGGTCCCCGGCGGGCAGGCCGAGAGGCGTCCGACGATGGCGGCGTGCTCGAAGCCGCGCACGCGGGCGGCGGTCAGGACCGCGTCGGCCGCCGTGGAATTGGCGGCGATCAGCAGGCCGCCGCTGGTCTGCGGATCGGTCATCAGGTCGCGCCGGGCGAGGGGCAGGTCCGCCGGCGCCAGGACGCGGTCGCCGTAGCTGTCCCAGTTGCGGCCCGAAGCGCCCGTCCGCACGCCGGCGCGCAGAAGGTCCTCGACGCCCGGCAGGGTCGGGACGTCGGGCTGGAGGTCGGCCATCAGCCCGCCGCCGACCGCCATCTCCAGCGCGTGGCCGACGAGGCCGAAGCCGGTGACGTCGGTGACGGCGTGGACGCCCGCCATCCCGGCGAGGTCGCGGCCCAGGACGTTGAGCTGGGTCGTGGTGGCGATCAGCGCCGCGTACCCCGCCGCGTCCAGCCGGCCCTGCTTGAACGCCGCCGACAGGACGCCGACGCCCAGCGGCTTGGTCAGGATCAGGACGTCGCCCTCGCGGCCGCCCTTGTTGGTGAGGATATGGTCCGGATGGACGAGGCCCAGGGCGACGAGGCCGTAGATGGGCTCCTCGCTGTCGATGGAATGGCCGCCCGCCACCGGGATCCCCGCCGCCGCGCAGACCGACGCGCCGCCCTCGAGGATGCGGGCGATGGTGTCGGAGTCGAGCTTGCCCACCGGCATGCCGACGATGGCCAGGGCCATGATCGGCGTCCCGCCCATGGCGTAGACGTCGGAGATGGCGTTGGTGGCGGCGATGCGGCCGAACTCGAACGGGTCGTCCACGACGGGCATGAAGAAGTCGGTGGTGGCGACCAGCGCCTGGCTGTCGTTCAGCCGCCAGACCGCGGCGTCGTCTGACGTCTCGTTTCCGACCAGGAGGTCGGGGAAGGCGGCGGCGGCCGGCATCCGGGCCATGATCTCGCGCAGGGCCTTCGGCGCCAGCTTGCAGCCGCAGCCGCCCCCGTGGGCGAGGGATGTCAGGCGGATTGTCTCGGTCATGGGCTCTCCCTGCGGTCGAATGCAGCTATAGCAGGGCCATGAGCCTGCAGCGCGCCGACGATGTCTCCGCCGCCGCCCTCGCGCGATTCGACATGCTGATCGACGTGCGCAGCCCGGGGGAGTTCGCCGAGGACCATATCCCGGGGGCGGTGAACCTGCCGGTGCTGACGAACGCGGAGCGGGCGGAGGTCGGCACGATCTACGTGCAGGAGTCGCGGTTCAAGGCCCGGCGGATCGGCGCGGCGCACGTGGCGCGAAACGTGGCGCATCACCTGGAGACGGCGCTGGCCGACAAGCCGGGGGACTTCAAGCCGCTGGTCTACTGCTGGCGCGGCGGGATGCGGTCGAACGCCATGGCGCTGATCCTCTCGCAGGTCGGATGGCGGACGGCGGTGCTGGACGGCGGCTACCGCACCTATCGCCGGCACGTCACCGCCCGGCTGTACGACGGCGCGGCGCCGCACCGCTTCATCCTGCTGGACGGGCACACGGGCTCCGGGAAGACCGAGTTGCTCGGCAAGCTGGCGGACCGGGGCTTCCAGACCCTCGATCTCGAAGGGCTGGCGGAACACAGGGGCTCGCTGTTCGGCGCCCTGGCCGGGCGGCCGCAGCCCAGCCAGAAGCTGTTCGAGAGCCGGCTGCTGGCGGCGCTGGACGCCCTGGACCCCGCGCGTCCGGTGATCGCCGAAGCGGAGTCGAGCAAGATCGGCGACCGGATGATCCCGCCGGCGCTCTGGTCGCGCCTGGCCGAGGCGTCGCGGATCGAACTCGCGGCCGAACGCCCCAACCGGGCGCGCTACCTGGTGACGGCCTACAGCGACCTCGTGGCCGACCGCCCGGCGCTGGAGGCCGCCTTCGCCCGCCTGCCCGAGGCGCCGAGCCGCGAACGCCTGGCGGCTTGGCGCGCCATGGCCGACGCCGGCGCGTTCGCCGCCCTGGCCGAGGCGATCATGGCGTTCCGGTACGACCCTGCCTACGACCGGTCCCGGCGCAAGCACGACCGCCCGCTGCTGGGCGTCATTCCCGTGCGGCCGGACGATCCCGCGGACCTCGAGGCCGCCGCCGACCGGATCGCCGCGCTGGCCCGCGCTTGACGCTGGCTCGGCGGGGGGCGAGTTTCGCGGCTCAAAGAGACAAGGAAAGGGAGACGGCCCATGGCGGACGGTTCTGTCGCTGGCGTGACCTCGCTGCAGGGCAAGGTGAGCGCCGAGGAATGGAAGGCGCGGGTGGACCTCGCGGCCCTGTATCGCCTGGTGGCGCTCCACGGGTGGGACGACCTGATCTACACCCACATCTCGGCTCGCATCCCGGGGCCGGACCATCACTTCCTGATCAACCCCTACGGCCTGCTCTTCGAGGAGATCACGGCCTCGTCGCTGGTGAAGATCGACCTCGACGGCAACATCCTCCAGGACACGCCTTACTTCATCAATCCGGCGGGCTTCACGATCCACTCGGCGATCCACGGCGCCCGTGAGGACGCCAAGTACGTGATGCACCTGCATTCCGACGACGGGGTCGCGGTGGCCGCGCAGGCCGACGGCCTGCTGCCGCTGTCGCAGCATGCCCTCATCGTGCTGCCGCGGCTGGCCTACCACGACTACGAGGGCATCGCCCTGAACCACGACGAGCGCGAGCGGCTGGTGGCGGACATCGGCGACAAGACGCTGATGCTGCTCCGGAACCACGGCACCCTGTCGGTCGGGGAGAGCGCGGCGGACTGCTGGGTGGGCATGTACTACCTGGAGCGGGCCTGCACGATGCAGGTGAAGGCCATGAGCGCCGGCCGCCAGAACGTCCTGATCGCGCCCGAGGCCTCGCAGGCCGAGGTCCGTTCGCAGGTGGCGCGCGGCATCGGCGGCGCGCTTGCCTGGCCCGGCTGCCTGCGGAAACTGGATCGCGAACTGCCCGGCTACGACGCCTGAGGCGCCAGACTGCAACAAGCATAGGCATGCGGGCGCCCGGCCATCGGGCGCCCGTTTGCTTTTCGCGGGGAAGTTTCAGGCTCGCAACGCACAGCCATCCTGCTGTCACTGGACCACATGTATCTGGCCGCCTAAGAGCCGCGACAACTGTGTGTAATCCGCCTGCGTGACCGCGGGCGACGGAGCCTTCCAGCTTGATCCGACGCCACTTCTTCCTCCTCGCGGCCTTCGTGGTCCTCGCCGTCATGCTCGTGGCGGGCGGGTTCAAGGTGCTGACCAAGAAGCCCGCCGAGTCCGGTGGCGCGGGCGGCCCGCCGGCGATGAGCAAGGCCGGCGGCGGCGCCGGCGGACCCGGGGGCCGGCGCCCCGGCGGCTTTGGCGGCCCGACCCTGGTGTCGGTGACCGTCGTCCAGCCACGCACGTTCGAAGACACCATCGAGGTGCTGGGCGTCGCCAAGGGCCGGCAATCTGTGACCCTAACCGCCGCCACCACCCAGCTCGTCGAGCGCGTTCGCTTCCGGGACGGCCAGCGCGTGCCGCGCGGCGCGGTCCTCGTCGAGCTGAAGGCCACCGAACAGGACGCCGGGGTCTCGCAGGCCGAGGCGCGCCTCGTGCAGGCCCGCCGCGCGTACGACCGCTACCAGGCGCTGGGCCAGCAGGGGTTCGCCTCCAAGGCCGCCATCGACCAGTACGAGGCCGCCTGGCGCTCGGCGCAGGCCGACCTGGCCGCCGCGAAGGCGCGGGAATCCGACCGGGTGATCCGTGCGCCGTTCGCGGGCGTCGTGGGCTTGTCGGACGTGGCGCCCGGCGCGCTGGTCAATCCCGGGGCCCCGATCGTGACCCTGGACGACACCTCGGTGATCCGGGTGGATTTCCAGGTGCCCGAGCGCTACCTCGGCCAGCTCCGCCAGGGGCAGGCGCTGCTGGCCACGGCCGACGCCTTCCCGGGCGAGACGATCACCGGACGCATCGCGCAGCTCGACACCCGCGTCGACGAGCGCACCCGTGCGATCACCGCCCGCGCAGAGTTCCCGAACACGAGCGGCCGCCTGAAGCCGGGCATGCTGATCCGCGTCGGCGTCTCCCGCGGGCAGCGCACCAACGCCAGCGCGCCGGAATCGGCGGTCTCGGTGCAGGGCGACGCGGCGTTCGTCTATGTGCTGAACCAGCAGGGCCAGCGCACCCTGGCCGAGCAGCGGCCGATCGTGACCGGCGTGCGCCAGCAGGGCTTCGTCGAGATCGTCGACGGCGTGCAGCCGGGTGACCGGCTGGTGGCCGACGGCCTGAACAAGATCCAGCCCGGCCAGCCTGTCCGCGTCGCGCGCGGTCCGGGGGGCGGAGCCCAGGGAGCGCGGCCGACGGCGGCCCGGCCCGCAGCATGATGCTTTCCGACATCTCCGTCCGCCGCCCGGTGTTCGCCGCGGTGGCGGCGATCATCCTCTGCGTGGTGGGCTTCGCTTCGTTCGGCGCCCTGACGGTGCGCGAACTGCCCAGCGTGGACCCGCCCGTCGTCGGCATCTCCACCACCTATCGCGGCGCTTCGGCCGAAGTCATCGAGGAGCGGATCACCGAGGTCATCGAGCGGCAGATCGCCGGCATCGAGGGCGTCGACCGGATCAACTCGTCCTCGCGCGATGGCTCCTCGCGCATAAACATCTCCTTCAAGCTGGACCGCGACCTCGACGCGGCCGCCAACGACGTGCGCGACGCGGTCAGCCGGGTCTCGGCGCAGCTTCCGGAACAGGCCGACCCGCCGCAGATCCAGAAGGCGAACGCCGACGCCTCGCCGATCATGTTCCTGAACTTCACGTCCACGACGATGAACCGGCTGCAGCTGTCGGACTACGCGCAGCGGTATCTCGTGGAACGCCTGTCCACCGTGCCGGGCGTGGCCAACGTCAACGTGGGCGGCGCGCAGTTCTACTCCATGCGCGTCTGGCTGAACCCGCAGGCCATGGCCGCGCGCGGGATCACCGTCGAGGACGTGGAATCGGCGCTGACCAGCCAGAACGCCGAACTGCCGGCCGGCTCGCTCGAGGCCCCGACCAAGGACTTCACCATCCGGGTCGCCCGCGGCTACGCCACGCCCGAGCAGTTCGCCCGGATGCCGATCGTCCCGTCGCGGACCGCGACGCAGACGCAGGGTTCTGCGGCGCTGGGCGGCGCGTCGGCCGGCGCGGGCGCGGCCCAGGGCGCGACGCGGGATGTCACCACCGCCACGGCGGCGCAGGGCTACATCACCCGTCTGGGCGACATCGCCCGCGTGGAGGAGGGACCAGACGAGCGCCGGCGGTTGTTCCGGTCCAACGGCCGCGACATGGTCGGGGTCGCCATCTTCCGCCAGAGCCAGGCCAACGACCTCGAGATCTCGGACGGGGTGCGCGAGGCGATCAAGAGCATCAACACCGGCCTGCCCCAGGGCACGAAGCTGGGCATCTCGGTGGACTATACCGAGTTCACGCGCCACGCGATCGAAGAGGTCTGGATGACCATGGCGATCTCGCTGGCCTGCGTGGCCCTGGTGAACTTCCTGTTCCTGGGCACCCTGCGGGCGGCGATCATCCCCTCGGTGGTGGCGCCGATCTGCATCCTGTCGACCTTCATCGTCCTGGCCCCGCTGGGCTTCTCGATCAACCTGCTGACCCTGCTGGCGCTCGTGCTGGCCATCGGCCTCGTGGTCGACGACGCCATCGTGGTGGTCGAGAACATCCAGAGACGCATCGACGAGGGCGAGCCGCCGATCGTCGCGGCGCAGCGCGGCGCGCGTCAGGTGTTCTTCGCGGTGGTCGCCACCACGGTGGTGCTGATCTCGGTGTTCGCGCCGCTGATGTTCCTGCCGGGCTTCATCGGCCGCCTGTTCGTCGAACTGGCCGTGGCCGTGGCCGCCGCCATCGCCTTCTCGGCGCTGCTGGCCCTGTCGCTGTCGCCGATGCTGGCGTCCAAGCTGCTGCGCCCGGCGCAGGGCGAGGGCTGGCTCGCCCGCCGCGTCGACGCGGCGATGCACCGGCTGAAGACCTCGTACCACGCCTCGCTGGAGGCCATGCTCGGCCGGCGCAGCGCCTCGATCGGCGCCTCGGCGCTGGTCGTGCTGCTGGGCCTTGCCGCCTGGGGCGTCTTCAGCGTCCTGCCGCGCGAGCTGACGCCCGAGGAAGACCGTCGCCGCGCCCAGGTGATGATCATGGGCCCCGAGGGCGCGGGCTTCGACTACACCCTCGCCGCCAGCCGGCAGGTGGAGCAGATCCTGTCGAAGTACCTGAAGGACGGCACGCTGGAGCGGTACGTCTTCTCGATGCCGCGTTTCGGCAACAACTCGTTCAACACCGGCGGCGGCAACGCCATCCTCTCGGACGAGGCCAAGACGACGGCGCCCGAGCTGGCGGCGAAGCTGAACCGGGAGCTGTCGTCGATCACCTCGGTGCGCGCGATCGTCTCGCCGGAAGGCGGGCTGCAGCGGGGCGGGCCGGGCGGCGGCGGGGGCGGCGGGTCCAGCCTGCAGCTCATCGCCACGGGGACCGACTATCCGGAGATCGCCCGCTGGATCCAGCCGCTGCTGGCGGCGGCGAACAACAATCCGGGCCTGGCGCGGCCCCGCCTGGACTACGAGCCCACCAGCCCGCGGGTGGTGGTCAACATCGACCGTGAGAAGGCCGCCTCGCTCGGCATCTCGGCCCAGACCGTCGGCCGGGCGCTGGAGACGCAGTTCGGCTCGCGGCGGGTCACGACCTACATCAAGAACGGCCAGGAATACGACGTCCTGCTGCAGACCGACCGCGAGCGGCGGCAGACCGAGCAGGATCTCAGCCAGCTCTATGTCCGCGCCAGTTCGGGCGAACTGGTGCCGCTGTCGTCGGTGGTGACCACGCGGATCCGCGGCGACACGCCCGACCGGTCACGGGTCGACCGGCTGCGCTCTATCACGCTCACGGCCCAGCTCAACCCGGGCTACTCCATGGGCGAGGCGATCCAGTTCCTGAAGGACGAGGCGGCCAAGCAGCCCGGCCAGGTGACGGTGAAGTGGGGCGGCGGCGCGCGGGACTACCTGGAGGCCTCGGGCTCGGTGGGACTGGCCTTCGCCATGGCCCTGCTGCTCGTCTTCCTGGTGCTGGCCGCGCAGTTCGAAAGCTGGATCCACCCGGCGGTGATCATGTTGACGGTGCCGGTGGCGGCCGTGGGCGGCCTGTTCGGCCTGCTGGTCGCGGATTCCTCGATCAACACCTACAGCCAGATCGGCCTGATCATCCTGATCGGCATCGCGGCCAAGAACGGCATCCTGATCGTCGAGTTCGCCAATCAGCTGCGCGACGAAGGGCTGTCGATCCGGGAGGCGGTGATCGAAAGCGCCTCCCTGCGCCTGCGGCCGATCATCATGACCTCGATCTCGGCCGCGGCAGGGGCCATTCCGCTGATCCTGCAGGGCGGAGCCGGGGGCGAGGCGCGGCGCAGCATCGGGGTGACGATCTTCTTCGGGGCGATCTTCGCCACCCTCGTCACGCTGTTCATCGTGCCGGTGTTCTACAACCTGCTGGCGCGGTTCACGAAGTCGCCGCTGGCCACGGCCCGTCGCATCGAGGCGTTCGAGGACGCCGAGCGGGCGCGGGTGGCCAACGCGGCCGAGTAGGCGCAAGCCGAAAACCGAAACGCCGGCCCTTTGGCCGGCGGTTGAGTGCCCGATCGGGCGCCGGGCCGGCGCCAGGGACCTGCTACATAAGGGGGGGTGTCAGGTCCCTGGGCCCGGCCGGCGGCGGGGGGCGCCGCCATTCGGATTGGGGTGTCGATCCAGACAGATGCTCATCGTCGACCGCACAACCATGAGGGCGAGTCGCCTGCGCGTCAAGGTTGTCCGGCGACGAGGTCTTGGGGCTCTGGTCCGGCGGCCTACTCCGGCTTGTGGCCGGTCTCGACCATCAGGTAGGCGATCAGGTCGTGACGGTCCTTCTCGTCCTTGAGGCCGGCGAAGGTCATCTTGGTGCCCGGCAGGAAGGTCTGCGGCTTGGCCAGCCACTGGTCGAGATGCGGGCCATCCCAGTTGAAGCCGGCGGTCTTCAGGGCGTCGGAATACTTGAAGTCGGGGTTGGCGGCGGCCTTCTTGCCGAAGATGCCGTGCAGGTTGGGCCCGGTCATGTTTGCGCCGCCGGGCGTGATGGTGTGGCACGACTGGCAGAGGCCGAACTTGGCCTTGCCGTTCTCGACGTCGGCCGTGTTGTAGGGGGCCGGCAGCGAGGCGAGGATCTTCTGCTTCTCCTCGTCGCTGATCTCGGTGGCCGCGGACGGGGCGGCGGCGGTCGGCGCCGGGCCGGCGGCCTGTTCATCGGCGGCGGGGGCGGCGGGCTCGGACTTGCCGCAGGCCGCGGCCAGCAGGCTCAGGGCGGCGGCGGCGAGGATCGGACCATTGCGCATCAGGACTCTCCGGGGTGGAAACGCCGGGCAACCTAGCGCCGCCGCTTGGCCGCGCAAGGCGCGAGCGACCCAACCGGTCAGCGCCGGCGCCGGCGCTCCCGGTTCACGGCCTCGTCGAGGGCCTGGAGGAAGCGGGAGCGGTCGGCCGCGGCGAAGGGGCGGGGCCCGCCGGTGATCTCGCCGGTCGAGCGGATGTGCTCCATGATCGCCCGCTGGGCGAGGGCCGAGCCGATGGAGTCCGGCGTGAACGGCCGCCCGTTCGGCGCGATGGCCGCCCCGCCGGCCTTCAGGACGCGGTCGGCCAGGGGAATGTCGTTGGTCACCACGATGTCGCCGGGCTGCGTCTCGCCCGCGATCCAGTCGTCGGCCACGTCGGGCCCCGCCTCCACGATCCGCCGCTCGATGAGCGGCGAGGCGGGGATGGTCACGAAGCTGTTCGAGACCACGAAGACCTTCAGGCCGTAGCGCGCGGCCACCTTGTAGGTCTCGTCCTTCACCGGGCAGGCGTCGGCGTCGATGAAGATGCGCATGCGAGGTCTGCCGATGAATGGGGGCCTGGCTGGTGCCGGATGCAGGGCTCGAACCCGCGACCTTCGGTTTACAAAACCGCTGCTCTACCAGCTGAGCTAATCCGGCGCGTCCAGGGTGGGCCGCTTATGCGGTGAAACGGGGCGTGCGCCAAGGGGCTCGCAGGTCGCGGGCGGCGGCGTATGGTGGCGGAAGGCCAAGAACGAACGGGAGGGAGCCGCATGCGCTTCGAGGACTATCGCGCCCATGACGCCGTGGGACTGGCGGAGCTGGTGGCCAAGAGGGAGGTGAGCGCGGCCGAGCTGCTCGACACCGCGATGGCCCGGGCGGCCGAGGTCAACCCGAAGGTCAACGCCATCGTGTACGACCTGAGCGACCGGGCGAAGGCCGAGGCCCCGGCGGCAGGACCGCTGGCGGGCGTGCCGTTCCTGCTGAAGGACCTTGGAGCGCACTACGGCGGGGCGCCGACCTCGTTCGGCTCGCGGATGTTCGCCGAGGTGAAGGCGCCGGCCGACAGCGCCCTGACGCGCCTCTACAAGGCGGCCGGGCTGAACATCTTCGGCAAGACCAACACCCCGGAGTTCGGCATCTGGCCGGTGACCGAGCCCCACCTGTTCGGCCCGGCGCGCAATCCCTGGGACCTGTCGCGGACGCCGGGCGGGTCGTCGGGGGGCGCCTCGGCGGCGGTGGCGGCGGGCATCGTGCCGGCGGCGCACGCCAGCGACGGCGGCGGCTCCATCCGCATTCCCGCCGCCTGCTGCGGCCTGTTCGGAATGAAGCCGTCGCGGGGGCGGGTGTCGTTCGCCCCGGCGGGCGAGGGCTGGGCGGGGGCCTCGATCCAGCATGCGGTGACGCGTTCGGTGCGGGACAGCGCGGTGCTGCTGGACATCGCCTGCACGCCGCAGCCGGGCGATCCCTATTTCCTGGCCCCGCCCGAGCGGCCCTACGCCGAGGAGGCGCGCCGGGATCCGGGCAAGCTGCGGATCGCGTTCATGGACACCGCGCTGACGCCCGGCGTGACGATGGACCCCGAGGTGGTCGAGGCCGTCCGCGAGACGGCGCGGCTGTGCGAGGGGCTCGGGCACCATGTGGAGCAGGCCGCCCTGGGCGGCGACCACGCGGCCATGCAGGCGGCGGCGCGGACGATCCTGTGGGCCAGCGTGGCGGCCAACGTCGACGCCGAGATCGAGCGCCGGGGCCGGCCGCTGGCCGACGGCGACATCGAGCCGGCCACCCTGGACATCTATCGCCGGGGCAAGGAGACGCCGGCGCCGGAGTACGTGCGCGCGGTGCAGACGGTCCATGCCTATGGCCGCGCGGCGGCGGCGCTGTTCGAGCGCTACGACGTGCTGCTGCTGGCCACCCTGGGGCAGCCGGCGATCCCCGTCGGCTGGCTGCTGGAGGACCCTAAGGAAACCGTCCAGCGCCTGTTCGCGTACATGCCGAACACCCAGGCGTTCAACAACTCGGGCCAGCCGGCGATGACCGTGCCGCTCGCCTGGAGCGCGGGCGGCCTGCCCATCGGGCTGCAGTTCGTGGCGCGCACGGGTGATGAGGCGGTGCTGTTCCGGCTGGCGGGCCAGCTGGAGCAGGCGCGGCCCTGGTTCGACCGCGTCGCGCCGCTGTAGCCCCGCGATTGCACGGCAGGCCGGGCAAGTCGGGAAAGCGTGCCGGGACGGGACGCCGGTGTTTCCGACGGCCCTGGTCAGCTGGGGGGCGGACCAGGCGCCTGACGTCCGGTTCCGGACGTCCGCTGCGGATGGTCCAGCCTTGGCCGAGCAGGGTCGCATAAGGCTGGGTTGGACCGTCCGCGGCGATCAGGGGGACGTCCGCCGGCGCTGCTGGAAGAGGTAGGCCGCGACGACGCCGGTGGCCACGAGGCCGATCAGCAGGGTCGAGACGGCGTTGATCTTGGGGTCCACCCCCAGGCGCACCTGGCTGTAGAGCCGCATCGGCAGCGTCGTCGCCCCGGGGCCGGAGGTGAAGCTGGCGATCACCAGGTCGTCGAGCGAGAGCGTGAAGGCCAGCATCCAGGCGGCGGCGACGGCGGGGCCAATGCCCGGCAGGGTCACCAGCGCGAAGGCCTTCCAGGGCGGGCAGCCGAGGTCCTGCGCGGCCTCCTCCAGGCTGCGGTCGAAGGCGGCGAGGCGGGCCTGGATGACCACCGTGGCGTAGGCGAGGGTCAGGGTCGCGTGGCTGAGGGTCACGGTCCAGAAGCCGCGCGGCAGGCCGGCGGAGACGAACAGCAGCAGCAGCGACAGGCCCAGGATCACTTCGGGCATCACGAGGGTGGCGTAGACGCCGCCGGCCAGGACGGTGCGGCCGCGCCGGGCGCGGGTCAGCGCGACGGCGGCGGGCAGGGCGATGGCGGTGGCGAGCGTGGCCGACAGGGCGCCGACCCGCAGCGTCACCCAGATGGCGTCCAGGAGTTGGGTGTCCCGGAAGAGGGCGGCGTACCAGCGGGTCGAGAACCCGCCCCACACGGTGACCAGCCGGCTCGCGTTGAACGAATAGACCACCAGAACCAGGATCGGCGCGTAGAGGAACGCGAGGCCCAGGACGACCGAGCCGATGTTGAAAGCGGACGGACCCTTCCTCATCCGACGACCTTCCGCTGCTGGCGCTCGAACAGCAGGATCGGGACGGTGAGGGTCGCCAGCAGGGCGATGGCCACCGCGGAGGCCGCCGGCCAGTCGCGGTTGGCGAAGAACTCGGTCCAGATGACCTTGCCCAGCATCAGCGTCTCAGAGCCGCCCAGCAGGTCGGGGATCACGAACTCGCCGGCCATGGGAATGAAGCAGAGGAGCGCGCCGGCCGCCGCGCCGCGCAGCGACAGGGGGAACGTCACCCGCCAGAAGGCCGACAGCGGGGTGGCGCCCAGGTCCTGCGCGGCCTCGATGAGGGTCTCGTCCTGGCGGTCCAGCACGGCGTAGAGCGGCAGGACCATGAACGGCAGGTAGGCGTAGACGAGGCCGAGGACGACGGCGGTCTCGGTGTTGAGGATGTCCACGGGCGGCAGCCCCGCCGCGCCCAGCAGGACATTCAGCAGGCCCGCGGGCTTCAGGATCGCGATCCAGGCGTAGATGCGGATCAGGAAGCTGGTCCAGAACGGCAGGATCACCGCCATCACCAGCGCCCGCCGCACGCCTTCCGGGCAGCGGCTGATCCCGTAGGCGATGGGATAGCCGATGAGCAGCAGAAGGCCCGTGCCGATCGCCGCGAGGCGCAGGCTGGAGAGATAGGCGTCGATGTAGAGCCGGTCCTGCCCGAGCCGCGCGTAGGTCTCGCCGTCGAGGGCGGCCAGGAAGGCGCGGACGCCGTCGAGACCCTGGCTCCAGTCGATCCGCGGGGCATAGGGCGGCATGGCCAGCGCCGTGTCCGACAGCGACAGCTTGGCCACCAGAAGGAAGGGGAAGGCGAAGAAGATCGCGAGCCAGAGCAGCGGGACGATCGCCGCCAGGCCCGACCGCTCGCGCCTCATCGGTCGAGCACCACGGCGCTGGAGGGGGCGAAGGTCAGCCAGACCTGGTCGTCGCAGCCAAGCGGGCGTTCGACGGTGCGGGTGGCGTTGGCCCGCGCGGCGCGCAGGGTGCGCCCGGAACCGATCTCCACCAGATAGGTGGTCCAGTCGCCCAGGTAGCCGTAGTCGAGGATCCGGCCGGCGATGACGTTCGGCCCGGGCGGCGGCGCTTCGGTGTGGACGACCATCTTCTCGGGCCGCACGGCCAGCCAGGACACGGCGCCCGGGGCGCCCGGCGCGGTCCCGTCCGCCTCGAAGACGCCCTCGGCCGAGGTCAGCCGCACGCGGCCGATGGCGGCCGCCTCGAGCCGGCCCTCGAAGAGGTTGATGTCGCCGATGAAGCCCGCGACGTAACGGTCGGCCGGCGCCTCGTAGACCTCGGCCGGGCGGCCGACCTGGACGATCTCGCCCTCGCGCATTACGGCGATGCGGTCGGCGACGACCATCGCCTCGTCCTGGTCGTGGGTGACGATCATGAACGTCATGCCCAGGCGCTGCTGCAGGGCCATCAGTTCGAACTGGGTTTCCTCGCGCAGCTTCTTGTCGAGCGCGGCCATCGGCTCGTCGAGGAGCAGGATGCGCGGCCGGGGCGCCAGGGCGCGAGCCAGGGCCACCCGCTGGCGCTGGCCGCCGGAGAGCTGGTCGATCCGCCGCCGGCCGTGATCCTGGAGGCGAACCAGGGCCAGCATCTCGTCCACGCGCGCGGCGACCTCGGCCTTGGCCATGCCCTGACGCTTCAGACCGAAGGCCACGTTCTGGGCGACGTTGAGGTGGGGGAAGAGGGCGTAGGACTGGAACATCATGTGGACCGGCCGCCGATGCGGCGGATCGGCCTGGATGTTGCGGTCCTCCAGCAGGATGCGGCCCTGGTCGGGCTGTTCGAACCCGGCGAGCATCCGCATGAGGGTGGTCTTGCCGCAGCCCGAGGGGCCCAGCAGGGCGAAGAACTCGCGCTCGTAGATCGAGAGGTCCACGCCGCGCACGGCGGCGGTCTCGCCGAACGCCTTGGAGACCCCGTCGAAGCGGACGAGGGGGCGCGCCTGCGGGTCCGCCCAGGGGGCGAAGGTCTCGCGCACGCCGCCGATCTGGGGCCGGCCGCTCACCGGCCCGTCAGGACGCGGGTCCACTGCCGGTTCACGTCGCGCAACAGGTCCTGGTCCTTGGTGGTGGTCACGAAGAGCCGCTTGGACACCTCGGCCGTCGGGTAGACGTTGGGGTCGGTGCGGATCGCCTCGTCCACCAGCGGGGTCGCCGCGGTGTTGGCGTTGGCGTACTGGGTGTAGTTCGAGGCCCGGGCGATGATCTCGGGCCGCAGCATGAAGGCCAGGAACCTGTGCGCCGCCTCGACGTGCGGGGCGTCCTTCGGGATCGTGAAGACGTCGAACCAGACCTGGCTGCCTTCCTTGGGGATGGCGTAGGCGAGCTTGACGCCGTTCTTGGCTTCCTCGGCGCGGGTCCTGGCCTGCAGGACGTCGCCCGAGTAGCCGATGGCCACGCAGATGTCCCCGTTCGCCAGCGCCTCGATGTATTCGGACGAGTGGAACTTGCGCACGTAGGGCCGCGCCTTCAGCAGCAGGGCGGTGGCCGCCTCGTAGTCGGCGGGGACCTTCGAGTTCGGGTCCTTGCCCAGGTAGTTCAGCGCGACGGCGTACATGTCCTCGGAGGCGTCGAGGAAGTAGACCCCGCAGTCCTTCAGCCTGGCGAGGTTGGCCGGGTCGAACACCACCGCCCAGCTGTCCACCTTCACGCCGGGCAGGCGCTTGGCCACCGCGTCGACGTTGTAGCCGATGCCGATGGTGCCCTGCATGTAGGGCACGGCGTACTTGCCGCCCGGGTCGAAGGCCGCCAGGTGCGCCATGAGATCGGGCGAGAGCTTGTCGAGGCCCGGGAGCTTGTCCTTGGCCAACGGCTGGATCGCGCCGGCGGTGATGTAGCGGGGCAGGTTGTGGTTGGACGGCGCGACGATGTCGTAGCCCGTGCCGCCCTGCAGCACCTTGGTCTCGAGCACCTCGTTGGAATCGAAGGTGTCATAGGTGACCTTGATCCCGGTCTCCTTGGTGAACTGGGCCAGGAGCTCGGGGTCGATGTAGTCCGACCAGTTGTAGATCCGCAGCTCGCTGCCGCCGGCCGCCGATTTCTCGCCTTCGGCCTTGGGTGAGCAGGCGGCGAGGGCCAGCGCAGCCGCCATCGCCAGGGTCGCCATCCATCCGCGCATGCGCCATCCCCCCAAAGTCTCGCGGCGCACGTTATAGGTCGCTTCGAAGCCCCGTTAAGCCCGAATTGCCCAGAAGACGCCGATGACCCCCGCCTGGACCGCCATCGCCCCCATCCTGATGCTGGTGGCCTCGAACGTGTTCATGACCTTCGCCTGGTACGGGCACCTTAAGGTGGAGCACCGGCCGCTGTGGATCATCGTGCTGGTGAGCTGGGGGATCGCCTTTTTCGAGTACTGGCTTGCGGTGCCCGCCAACCGTATCGGTCGGGCCGTCTACAGCCCGGCGGAGCTGAAGACGATGCAGGAGGTGATCACCCTGTCGGTGTTCGCCGTCTTCTCCGTGCTCTACCTCGGGGAGAAGCTGACCCTCAGCCATGCGGTCGGCTTCGGGTTCATCGCGCTCGGCGCGTGGTGCGTGTTCAAGAACCCCTTCTGAACGCGCCGGGCGGGGATCACCGCCGCCCGGCGCCCCAGCGGTTCAGCCGCCGACCATGGCGACGACTTCGTTGGTCTTGGAGATGAACTTCACGCCCTTCACCCGACCGTCCTTGTAGCGGTCCCAGGCGCTCTTCACCTCGACGGGCGTCGGGCCCGCCGCCCCCGGCGTCGCCGGCTTCTGGGCGACGACGTCAACCTCGTAGATCCCGTCCGGCGGGGTCGCCGCATAGACCCGAGGCAGGAAGCCCACCTGCGTCCAGCCGCCGCCGTCCGTCGAGGCCTTGGCCTCCAGGTCGAGGCCGCCGCCGGACGCGGCGGTCGCCTTGGCGGACTGGATGGACAGCACCTGCTCCTGGCCGGCGTACATCGGCGCCTGGCGGGCCAGCGATTTCTTGGGCGCCGGCGCTTCGGCCGTGGCCGCCGGCTCCGCGGCCTTTTCACTGCAGGCGGAAAGCGAAAGGCAGGCGAGAGCGCCCGCCGCAAGCAACATCTTGCGCATGTCTTCTCCCGATCCCGGCGGCTTATCGTTGTTCCGACTCACGGGCCGCCGCCCGGTCCCGCGAGCTTGAGTGTGCGCGGATACCCGAGGTTGGCGAGCATTTCTTGCATCGCTCGCTTTGGCGAAGGGCGCGGGCGGCCTATAAGCCCCGGTTCCGTAGTCGAACCACGCCCGCGCGAAGGCCCATGTCCCGCATCCTCATCACCTCGGCCCTGCCGTACATCAACGGGATCAAGCACCTGGGGACGCTGGCCGGCTCCATGCTGCCGGCGGACGTCTATGCGCGCTTCCAGCGGGCCCGGGGGCGCGAGACGCTCTACCTCTGCGCCACCGACGAGCACGGCACCCCGACCGAGCTGGCCGCCGCCGAGAAGGGGCAGGACCCGGCCACCTTCTGCGCCGAGGCGCACGATGTGCAGCATCGGCTCGGCCGCGAGTTCGGGCTGTCGTGGGACCACTTCGGACGTTCGTCCTCGCCGCAGAACCACCGGCTGACGCAGCGCTTCGCCCAGCAGCTCTGGGAGGCCGGCTTCATCGAGGAGCGGGTGACCCAGCAGGTCTATTCGCACGCCGACAAGCGCTTCCTGCCCGACCGCTACGTGATCGGAACCTGCCCGCACTGCGGCTACGAGGCGGCCCGGGGCGACCAGTGCGAGAACTGCACCCGCGTGCTGGACCCGGCCGACCTGCTGCATCCGCGCTCGGCGGTGTCGGGCTCGACCGACATCGAGATCCGCGGCTCCAAGCACCTGTTCCTTCGCCAGAGCCAGTTCTCGGGGAAGCTCCGGGACTGGATCGAGGGCAAACGCGGAACCTGGCCGCTGCTGGTCACCTCCATCGCGCTGAAGTGGCTGGACGAGGGCCTGCAGGACCGGGGGATCACGCGCGACCTCGAATGGGGCGTGCCGGTCAACGCCTGGGAGTGGGGGCCGAACCCCGAGGGCCAGGTTCCCGACATCGAGGGGCTGGCCGGCAAGGTCTTCTACGTCTGGTACGACGCGCCCATCGAATACATCGGCGCGACCTGGGAGTGGGCCGACGCCCGCGCCGCGGAGGAGGGCCGGGGCCCTGCCGACGAGTCCGAATGGCAGCGGTGGTGGAAGGGGCCCGAGGCGGCCGACGTCACCTACGTCCAGTTCATGGGCAAGGACAACGTGCCGTTCCACACGGTGGGCTTCCCCTGCACCCTGATGGGCGTGAACACGCGCGAGAGCGCGCCCTGGAAGCTGGTCGACGAGCTGAAGGGCTTCAACTGGCTCGACTACTACGGCGGCAAGTTCTCCACCTCGCAGGGGCGCGGCGTCTTCATGGACCACGCGCTGGAACTGTTGCCGGCCGACTACTGGCGCTGGTGGATCATGGCCAACGCGCCCGAGACCTCGGACTCGACCTTCGCCTGGGAGCAGTTCCGCGACCAGGTGAACGCCGACCTTGCCGACGTGCTGGGCAACTTCGTGAACCGGATCTGCAAGTTCACCGAGAGCCGATTCGACGGCGTGGTGCCCGAAGGCGGCGCGCCCGGGGCGCTGGACGAGAAGCTGGAGGCCGACGTCCTCGCCAAGCTGCGTGAGCTGACGGGGCACATGGAAGACCGGGAGTTCCGCAAGAGCGCCACGGCGCTGCGGCAGCTGTGGGTGCTGGGCAACCAGTACCTGACCGAGGCCGCGCCCTGGACGGCCATCAAGACCGACCGCGATCGCGCGGCGGTGGCGGTGCGCTACGGGCTGAACCTGGCGGCGCTGTTCGCCAAGGTCTCGGAACCGTTCATCCCGTTCGCGGCCGAGAAGATCTCGCTGGCGCTGGGGGAGGCGTTCCCGGCGACCTGGCCGTCGCTGGACGGGCAGGGCGTGCTGGCGGCGCTGGAGCCCGGTCGGAAGATCCAGGCCCCCGAGGTGCTGTTCCGCAAGATCGAGGACGCCCAGGTCGCCGAATGGCGCGAACGCTTCGGCGGTCCCGAGACGGCCTGATCGCAAAGGCCCGGACGTGGGGGCTCAGTGGCCCCCGCCGCCGTTCTTGTGGCTGAGGTGGGTGGCGACTTCCTCCGGCGTGATGTCCAGCGCGTCCGGGACGACGGCGTTGTATTCGGCCGTCCGATTGAGGTCGATCGCGATGGTCCGGTGCCCCTGCCACATCATGTGCAGCGCCACGTAAAGGACGATGGCGAGGCCGATGAAGCCGATCCAGCGGTACTTGTGCAGCAGGCGGGCGATGGCGTGCGCCGCGACGCCCATCAGGGCGATGGAGAGCAGGAGACCGAAGACCAGGATGGTCGGATGTTCACGCGCCGCGCCGGCGACGGCCAGCACGTTGTCCAGCGACATCGAGACGTCGGCGATCAGGATCTGCAGGAAGGCGTCCTTGAACGACTTGGCCGGACGGTCGGTGGGTTCGGTGGTCGGGTCGTCGTCCAGCACCGCCTCGGCGTCGGACTCGTCGTCCTGGGCCTGGTTCCGCAGCTCGCGCCACATCTTCCAGCAGACCCAAAGGAGGAGCAGGCCGCCGGCGAAGAGCAGGCCGATGACGCCGAGAAGCTGGGTGGTGATCAGGGCGAAGCCGATCCGCGTGATCACCGCCGCGCCCAGGCCCCACAGGATCGCCTTTCTGCGCTGGTCGGGCGGCAGTCCCCCCGCCGCGAGGCCCACGGCGACGGCGTTGTCGCCCGCCAGGACCAGGTCGATCATCAGCACTTGCAGGAGGGCGGAGAAACCGCCGGGCGAGAACAGCTCTTCGAACATGCGGCCTCAATGCGTCAGCGCGCGTCCGGCTGCAACAGCCCATGCGGGTCGGGCGGTCGGCGACCATGCCCGCCGCCCGCCCTCCGGCGCCGCGACGTTGGTGGGGGGCGCGGCTCCGGTCCCCCGTCGCTTCAGACGGCGGCGGAGGCCAGTCGGCGCCGTTCGCGCAGCGCCGCGCCGGCCGCGCCGAACCCCAGGATCATCAGCACCCAGGCCGAAGGCTCGGGCGCCGCGGAGCCGCCCGGGCAGACCCGCGTGCCGGGCTCACAGGGATCTCGCGGCGGTCCGGCGCCGGGTATGAACGCCAGCGGGCCGTTGCTCACGATCGGCCCGGTGTCGAGCGACAGGGTCTTGGTTCCCGCAAGGTCGAACTTCGCCAGCTCGAACTGCGTCGCGACGTAGAGGCCGCCGTCGCCATAGGCGAGGCCGGTCACGGGGGCGTCGGTGTAGACCGTGGCGCCGCCGGAGTTGAACAGGATGGGATCGATCGAGGCCCAACCATACTGGCCGCCGGAGTCGAAGGCGGCGAACACCTTGCCGCCGCCGTAGGCGAGGCCGGTGATGTCCACGAGTCCATAGTCGTGGGAGTCGATGAGGCCGCCCGCGAGGTCATAGTGGGCGAGGGTGCTGCCGTAGGAGACGAACAAGCCGCCGCCCGTGAAGGCGACGCCGGTGACCGCCTCGGGAACCTCGAAGGTGCTCTGGAAGGCGAGGTCGGCGTCGTAGGTGTCGACCCAGAACGAGGCGCCGGAGAGACCGCTCTTACGGGCGCCCGCGTACAGGGAGCCGCCGCCGGCGGACAGCGCGTCCCAGCTCACGAACGACAGACCGTACTCGCTGGCCTGCAGGTTGCCGCCGAGATCGTAGCCATAGAGCGTGCCGCCTCCGAGGAAGCCGTCGCTCGTGCCGCTGACGAAGACCCGCCCGCCCATGTAGGCGATGCCCTGGATGGGGAACGCCGCGGCGAAGCCGGATGCCGGGGCCAGGGTGTCGCCGGCGAACAGGCCGACCGTCGGCGCATTGCCGTTGAGGCTGAAGATGCTGGCGCCGTCGATGACGGTCCCGGCCTGGGCGCCGCCCAACGAGATCGCCAGGACCGAGGCGGCGGCCGCTGCGAATTTGCGAATCTGGAGTTGCATGGTGATCCCCACTGAAGTTCGGGGGTGATCAACCAAAGGCGGTCCGGCGCGGGTAGGCGCGTCGGCGTTCGAGTTGTTGCGAGTTGAGGCGACTTCGCCTCTCAGGCGGCGTCCGGGCCGGGTTCGTACTGTGGGCCGCGCGACCAGGAGCCCGCGAAGGGCATCGCCAGCAGGGCCGCCCCTCCGTTGGAAAGGGCGGCCGGACCGAAGTCGCGGAAGATGTGGGCGCTCACCTCGGCGGAGATCGAGCCTTCCGGCGCCAGCGGGTTGGCGGCGGCCAGTTCCTCGAAGCGTGCGTCGTCGGCCTCCACGTCGCCGCTGAGGTCGCCGGTGCGCTCCATGATGTTCGCCCCCGCGACGGGGGAACCGCCGCCCAGGCGCTGGATGGTGAGCGATATGCCGTCCAGCACCTCGGCCTTGTGGCGCAGCACGGCGTTGTAGATCGAGAAGATGAAGAGGCCGCTCCGTGCATCGGCCGCCACGGAGAACAGCTGGGTCTGGGTCGGAAATGTCCACCCTTCGAACAGCATGTCCTCGACCCGGAGCCGGAAGGTGAGGAAGCCGTTGTCGGCCCGCCGGATCAGCACCTGGTCGTGCATGAAGCGGCCCGGCAGGCCGATGGCCGGTCGCGTCGTGCGCCAGAAGCCCTCGTAGTCGGCGCCGCGCAGGGCGGTGAGCGCCTGCGCCTCCTGGAGCACCGCCTCGGGCAGCCAGCCGGCGAGCGGGCCGAAGGCGCCACCGGCGGCGGATTCGCTCGCCACCCCGAGCTTCGCCGCGAGGGAGTCGAGGTCGGCTTCCCAGTCGAGCTGGGTGAAGCCGGGCCGGCGCTGGGCGACGAGGTTGGTCAGGTTGGCCAGGTTCTCGCCCGACGGCGCCTGTCGGCCGCTCAACCATCGGCTGACCACGGACTTGTCGACCGCCAGCTCGGCCGCCAGCCGTCCGCGGCTCAGCGACAGGGCCTTGAGGGCGAGCAACAGTCGCGATGGAAACTCGCCTTCGCCCACGCCGTCCTCCCTGCCCAAGCTGCGCCTTAGCATGCAGGTTTGACGCGTGTTGTCAGGGGGCGGGCTTTGACAAACGCCATGGCGGCGGCGGAATCCGTGGCGGCGCCCGCTCAACCTTCACGCGCGGCGGCGCGACGCCTCGTACAGCGCCACCGCGGCGGCGGCCGATACGTTCAGGCTCTCGAACCCGCCGGGCATCGGGATCCTGGCCAGCTCGTCGCAGTGTTCGGCCACCAGCCGGCGCAGGCCTTCGCCCTCCGACCCCATCACGATCACCGTCGGACCGCCGTCCAGCGCCTGGTCGAGGGCCTGCTCCGCCTCGCCCGCCATGCCGACGGCCCGCCAGCCGGCGCCCGTCAGCTCGTCGAGGGCGCGCGACAGGTTCACCACGCGCGCGACGGGCACGCGCTCGACCGCGCCCGCGGCCGCCTTGGCGAGGGCGCCGGTCAGCTTGGGCGCGTTGCGATCCTGCAGCACCATGCCCACGACGCCGAACGCCGCGGCGGAGCGGAGAATCGCCCCGACGTTCTGGGGGTCGGTCACCTGGTCCAGCATCAGCACCACGGCCCCTGGCCGGGGCTCGAAGTCGGCGAGGTCGGCGTCCTCCAGCGGGGCAGGGCGCACGGCCACGCCCTGGTGCACGGCGCCCTGGGGCAGCCAGAGGCCGATCTGGTGGGCGTCGGCGACCTCGATGGCCATCAGGCGTCCGAATCTGGCTTCGATCTGCTTCGCCTTGTCGGGAGTCGCCACCAGGCGCAGCGGCGCCGCCCGTCGGGGATTCGCCAGTGCGGCCTCGACGGCGTGCCAGCCCCAGATCCAGTCGTCGGTCTGAGGGGCGCTCCTGCGGTCGTGGCGAGGGGAAGTCCCCGGTTTTGAACCGGATTTCGGGCGGAATTTCCGACCGTTTCGGGCGTCGTTGCGTTCCGAATGCGAGGCCACTATAAGACGCGCTCCGATTTGGGGCCCCCCTGGGGAGGTCGCCGCTTTTGGACCGTGAGACGGGCCGCTTCAAGCCCCTCGCATCCGGAAGCGGAGCGTCTTTCGAAGAGACCCCGAACTGGCTCTGAGCGCGCTGGGGGAATGTCCCGAGTGGCAAAGGGGGCGGACTGTAAATCCGCTGCTGTAATGGCTTCGTAGGTTCGAGTCCTACTTCCCCCACCACGCGCCGGAGTGAGATTGAATTTGAGGAGTTGCGGCGGCCCCGCGATCTGGTTGGCGGGTATAGCACAATGGTAGTGCAGCAGCCTTCCAAGCTGAGGATGCGGGTTCGATTCCCGCTACCCGCTCCAGCTCCTTGACCCATTAGTCACGCAACGCCGGCAGGACCCCGATGGCCAAAGAGAAGTTCGAACGCAACAAGCCGCACTGCAACATCGGCACGATTG